>Ga0255755_1000001_pt1 | contig 305563 bp, 285 predicted proteins | sample 011ome_18_FD_179955 | JGI IMG/M metagenome (GOLD analysis project Ga0255755, IMG submission 179955) | Coastal salt marsh microbial communities from the Groves Creek Marsh, Skidaway Island, Georgia - 011501BT metaG (version 2) | ecosystem: Environmental > Aquatic > Marine > Intertidal zone >... | reverse complement strand
GAGCAGCAAACCACAGTAGACCCTGCCTCTGTTCCCGTTGAAGTTCCTGCTGAGCCAGGCAAGCATGTGAAAAAACATGCGAAACCGGATGTTGATGCGACAGTTGATGCGGAAGACGCACCTAAAAAACCGAAGAAGCGTGGCACGATTAAAGAGCCGAAGCGGAAGAACGAAAATATATTGCAAGCGGTTGTTGATGAGGCTGATGATGAGAAAAAGCCTCGCCTTCGCACAGCGGCTAAAGTTGCCAAAATTGAAAACAAACACAAATTTAAGAAGCCTACAGATAAGGCTGTGTTTGATGTGGAAATCCCCGATGAAATTATTGTGAGTGATTTAGCACAACAAATGTCGGTTAAGGCAGCTGTTGTGATTAAAGCACTGATGAAACTGGGTACCATGGCATCCATTAATCAGGCCATTGATCAAGATACTGCTACCCTCGTGGTCGAAGAGCTAGGCCACAATCCAATTCCTGTTACCGGTGAAGAGGTTGAGCAAAGTCTAATCGACGCACTGCAAGCAAACATAGAAGAAGCATTGGAGCCACGAGCTCCAGTTGTGACTGTTATGGGTCACGTTGACCACGGTAAAACTTCTCTGTTGGATTATATTCGTGAGAGTCGTGTAGCCTCTGGCGAAGCTGGTGGTATTACTCAGCATATTGGTGCCTATCACGTTGACACGCCTAAGGGTATGGTCACCTTCCTTGATACACCTGGACACGCAGCATTTACGGCAATGCGAGCCCGTGGAGCCCAAAGTACCGACGTAGTTATTTTGGTTGTTGCTGCTGATGATGGTGTTATGCCTCAAACGGAAGAAGCGATACAGCATGCCCGTGCGGCAGGCGTTCCTCTTGTTGTTGCCATTAACAAAATTGATAAAGAAGCAGCGGACCCAGAGCGTGTCATTACTGAACTATCTGCTAAAGAAGTCATTCCTGAAGAGTGGGGCGGTGATACACAGTTTGTGAAAGTATCAGCACATTCCGGTGAGGGAGTGGATGATTTACTTGAAGCTGTATTGTTGCAGGCAGAGCTATTAGAACTGCAAGCGCCAAGCAATGTGGCGGGCAAGGGTGTTATTGTTGAATCCAGATTAGAGAAAGGTCGTGGTACCGTAGCGACTGCACTGGTTCAGGCGGGTACTTTGCGCAAAGGCGATCTGGTCTTGGCCGGGGAAAGTATTGGTCGCATCCGTGCGATGAATGATGAGGCCGGACGCCCAACACCAGAGGCGGGTCCTTCTATCCCTGTAGAAATTCTTGGACTGGATGTTCCACCTGCGGCAGGTGAAGAATTCCTGGTTGTTGAAGATGAGCGCAAGGCCAGAGAGTTGGCTGAGCTGCGTCAGGACAAAGCTCGCCAAGAAAAAGTTTCTCGCCAGAAAGCGGCAAAACTAGAAAATATGTTTGCTACCTTTGAAGGTAGTGAAGAGAAAGGCAAGTTGCCTGTACTGATTAAGGCAGATGTTCGTGGCTCTCTTGAAGCGATCTTGGCTTCCATAGCGGACATAGGCAATGAAGAAGTTGAAGTTGAAGTTATTGGCTCAGGTGTCGGTGGTATTAATGAGTCTGATATTAATCTGGCCCTGACATCAGGTGCTGCGGTTATTGGCTTTAATGTTCGTGCTGATGCGTCTGCGCGCCGTGTGGCAGAGGATGAAGAGGTTGATCTCCGTTACTACAGTGTGATTTATAACGTTCTTGATGATGTGAAGCAGGCTCTGAGTGGCTTGTTAGCACCGGAGAAAAGAGAAGAAATCGTTGGTATTGCGGAAGTACGAGACGTATTCCGTTCGCCGAAGTTTGGTGCCATTGCTGGTTGTATGGTGATTGAAGGTACTGTCTATCGTAATAAACCTATTCGGGTGCTTCGCGATAACGTTGTTATTTATGAGGGTGAGCTGGAATCACTGCGTCGCTTTAAAGACGATGCCAATGAAGTGCGGAATGGCATGGAGTGTGGTATTGGCGTGAAAGACTACAATGATGTCAAAGTCGGAGACCAGATTGAGGTTTACGATATAAAAGAAGTGGCACGCCAGCTGTAACGTTTGATTCAGATGCGAATGCCCTTCGAGCGAGAGCTGCACTATGCCTAGAGAATTTACCCGTAAAGACAGGGTGTCCGATGCGCTCCAGCGTGAGCTGGCGGAGCTGATTCGTGAGGAGGTGCGTGACCCACGTTTGGCGTTGGTTAATATTACTGCAGTTGAAGCCAATCGTGATTTGGCCCACGCTAAGGTGTATGTCACTTTTGTGGGTACCACCTCTGAAGAGGAAGGTAATCAGGCAACAGAAGTTTTAAATGGTGCGGCAGGCTTTTTGCGTTCCAGAATAGCGAAACGAATGCAAATGCGGACGACACCAAAGTTACGCTTTATCTATGATCACAGTGGTACCAGAGGGCAAGACCTCTCAGCACTGATTGAACATGCTGTGCACAGCGATAAGATGCGCCAGGTAGAATCGGATAGTTCTGGTAGTAGTTCCAGTAGCAGTACCAATTCTGAGGAAGACTGAGCTTTGGGTCGACGCCGTAAAGGCAGGCCGGTTAACGGTATTCTGCTATTAAATAAACCGTTGGGCATGTCTTCAAACGGGGCTCTGCAAAAAGTTAGATATTTATTCTCGGCTGCGAAAGCCGGGCATACGGGAAGTTTAGATCCGTTAGCATCGGGTGTTTTACCTATTTGTTTAGGCGAAGCGACTAAATTTACCCAGTTTTTATTGGATGCTGATAAGCACTACCGAGCAACATTTAGGTTTGGTATGGCAACAGCCAGCGGAGACGCTGATGGCGAAGTTGTTAGTGAGCAGGGCGCTGAAGGGCTGATACAACAGCAAGTAGAAAGTGTGTTGCCGGACTTTCGTGGTGATATTGAACAAGTGCCGTCTATGTATTCGGCATTGAAGCATCAAGGGCAGCCACTGTATAAGTTGGCTCGAAAGGGTGTAGAAATTGAGCGAAAAGCGCGCCCGGTAACTATTTATTCATTGGATATGATGGGTTTCCGGCCAGGGCAGTTTGCTGAGGCAGATGTAGATATCCACTGTAGTAAGGGTACCTATGTCCGTACCTTGGCTGAAGATGTTGGGCAGCAGCTTGGTTGTGGGGCCTATGTCTCTAAATTGCATCGTAGTGCAGCTGGCCCATTTGATGAGTCTGAGACTGTAACCCTAGAACAATTAGAAGAATTGCGTGAACAGCAGGGTGCAGAATTTTTGGATTCTTTGTTGAAACCGATGGATGCGGGTATTCAGCATATGATGTCGGTGGAATTGTCGGAAGATATGGCATTTTACTTTCGTCAGGGGCAACCAATGATGGTGCCACAGGCCTATCGCGAAGGCGAAGAAGGCGATATAGTGCGCGTCTTCGAAGCCAATGGCCCATTTTTGGGTGTTGGTGAAGTGACAGATGATGGTCGAGTAGCGCCTAAACGTTTAGTTGTTATGTAGCTACACTTAGTGTTTTTTTAAGTGAAATGATTTAAAAATTTTTATTAGGGTGTCTGTAAATATGCGCGGGTACCCCGGACTTTAACCCGCATATTGGAGAAATAAACCATGTTAACTGCAGTTGAAAAAGACGCTATCGTTAAAGATAACGCTCAATCAGAAGGCGATACGGGTTCACCCGAAGTTCAGGTAGCCCTGCTAACCGCCAACATTAATAAACTACAAGGCCACTTTGGCGATCACAAAAAAGATCACCACTCACGCCGTGGTTTGATTCGGATGGTAAACCAGCGTAGAAAATTGTTGGATTACTTGAAGAGTAAAGATGCAAGTCGCTATACACAGCTTATTGCCAAGCTTGGCCTGCGTCGTTAAGCGTATCATTGACGGCTCCTTCGGGAGCCGTTATTGGTTTGTAGTAGAAAGTAACTGAAGCCAGATAGAGTGCTTGCACACCTTGGCTGATCGAGTTTCCCATAACTATTTAATAAAAAGCTATCTAATAAAAATTATCTGATCGACATGATAGAGGTTGGGTAACCATTGATTAGATAGCTGTCTATTAGGTAACTACTTATGAGGTGGTTATGGGTAACCCGAGCAGCTGATGCCGGTGTCTGTTTTGAGCTTCAGATTAAATAAATAATCTGAATAGGATATATATATGAACCCTGTAACAAAAACATTCCAATATGGTAACCATACTGTAACTCTGGAAACTGGCCGTATCGCACGCCAAGCCACAGGCTCAGTGTTGTGCTCTATGGATAAAACTTCTGTACTTTGTACCGTTGTTGCTGCCAAAGATATGAGAGAAGGTCAGGACTTCTTCCCCCTTGGTGTACATTACATAGAAAAGACTTACGCTGCGGGAAAAATCCCTGGTGGTTACCTAAAGCGTGAAGCCCGCCCAAGTGAAAAAGAAACGCTGACGTCGCGTTTGATCGACCGTCCTATCCGTCCTCTTTTTCCCGATGGCTTTAAGAACGAAGTCCAGGTGATCTGTACCGTAATGTCTGCAGAAAAAGATGTAGATCCAGATATTGCCGCCATGATCGGTGCATCTGCTGCATTGTCTATTTCTGGTGTGCCGTTTAATGGCCCCGTTGGCGGCGCTCGCGTTGGCTACAGTGCTGAAAAAGGCTATATGCTAAATCCTCTATATTCTGAGTTGGCTGATTCCCAGCTTGATATGGTTGTCGCTGGGACTACAGACGCTGTACTGATGGTAGAGTCTGAAGCGAGCGAATTGCCTGAAGATATTATGTTGGGCGCGGTACTTTATGCGCACCAGGAACTGCAAGCAGTTATCCAGGTAATCGATGAGCTGGCTAAGGAAGTTGGCAAGCCTCGTTGGGCTTGGCAAGCGGCGCCAGAGAACACTTCACTTGCTGAGTCTTTGAAGGCCAAAGTTGGTGAAGGCCTGGACAACGCATACCGCACCATTGATAAACAAGAGCGTGTAGCTCAGCTGGAAAGCTTACGTACAGAAGCGCTGACTCTGGCTGATGATGAAGGCATTAGTGAAGAAGATGTTCGTGATGCCTTTAAAAAGCTGGAAAAGAAAATCGTTCGTGGTCGGATCATTCGTGGTGAACCACGAATTGATGGGCGCGATAGTAAAACCGTCCGTGCCATTGATGTTGAGGTGGGCATATTGGCGAAAGCACACGGTACTGCACTGTTTACCCGTGGAGAAACCCAGGCAATTGTTGCGGCAACCTTGGGCTCTATGCGCGACGCACAGATTATTGATGCCCTTGAAGGTAAGCGTGATGACCCCTTCATGTTGCACTATAACTTCCCTCCCTACTCTGTAGGTGAGTGTGGTCGTATGGGCTTTACTGGCCGTCGTGAAATTGGCCATGGTCGTCTGGCTCGCCGTGGTATTGCTGCGGTATTGCCTTCTCCGGAAGACTTCCCATATACCATGCGTGTGGTTTCAGAAATTACTGAATCTAACGGTTCCAGTTCTATGGCTTCTGTTTGTGGTTCCAGCTTGGCCTTGATGGACGCGGGTGTACCTCTAAAAGCACCTGTTGCTGGTATTGCCATGGGCTTGGTGAAAGAAGATGAAGGCTTTGCGGTATTAACTGATATCTTGGGTGACGAAGATCATCTGGGTGATATGGACTTTAAAGTAGCCGGTACTGCGCAAGGTGTGACTGCACTGCAGATGGATATCAAAATTGAAGGTATCACTGAAGAGATTATGGAAATCGCACTGGAGCAAGCACTCCATGCGCGTCTTCATATTCTTGGTGAAATGGGCAAAGTGATCGACAAATCCCGTGATGAAGTGTCCGAAACTGCACCTCGTTACCACACCATGAAAATTGATCCAGACAAAATCCGCGATGTTATCGGTAAAGGTGGTGCGACTATTAGGGCATTAACCGAAGAAACCGGTGCAACTATCGATATCAATGATGATGGTGTCATTCGTCTTTATAGTGATGATGCCGATGGTCTAAACGCGGCTATTTATCGCATTGAAGAGATCACGGCTGAAGCTGAAGTTGGTCGTATCTATGAGGGTACAGTTGCTCGTATAGTGGACTTTGGTGCATTTGTTACCATCATGCCTGGTACCGATGGCTTGTTGCACATTTCTCAAATTGCAAAAGAGCGTGTTGAGAAAGTGACTGATTACTTGCAGGAAGGACAGCAAATTCGCGTAAAAGTATTGGATGTTGACGCTCGTGGACGTATCAAGCTTTCCATGAAAGAAATTGATGCAGAAGAAGGCGGTGAACCAGCTGCTGAAGGACAGGCTGATGCAGCTGCGCCAGAGACAACAGAAGAGTAAATATCAGCACTGAAATTGTGCAGAGCTTTATTTGCAATACGTAAAAAGCGGGGTTTTTACCCCGCTTTTTTTATGCGTTGTAAATATAAAAAGCTCCTTAAAAACTACCTTCAAAAACCCCTATAAATAGAGCCTAGGTAAACATCCCGGCTTACCGTTACAATCCTCCCCCATGAATGATGATCACGCGCTAAAAAATCCACAGATGGAGTTCCGCCTTTTTGTTGGGCGGATGCTTTTTGCCATGCTAGTGGTATTGGTTATGGCGGGTGTTTTAGTGGGGCGTTATTACTATTTACAAGTCGTTCGATACGATGGTTTGACAACGTTGTCTGACCGTAACCGGGTATTGGTTGAGCCTGTGTCCCCAACCCGTGGTTTAATTTATGATCGTAACGGCGTGTTGTTGGCTGATAACCGTTCAAGTTTTAACCTTTCAATTGTGGTTGAGCGGGCGGGAGAGCTTGACGAGCTCATAGCAGAGTTGGATGAATTGATTGGTGTTTCTGCTAGTGAGAAAAAACGCTTTTATAAGCAATTAAACCGCCGTCGTCGCCCTTATGAGCCCGTGCCTTTACGGCTAGATTTGAACGAAAAAGAGCAGGGGGTTTTAGCAGTCAATGAATATCACCTACCCGGTGTAGAAGTAACGGTTCAGTTGCTGCGAGATTATCCGTTAGGGAAAGAAACAGCCCATGTGCTGGGTTATGTGGGGCGTATTAATGATCGAGAGATTCAAGAGCTTGATCCTGTTCGTTACAGTGGTATTTTGGTTACCGGAAAGACGGGGTTAGAAAAAAAATATGAAGATGAATTACTTGGTGAGGTGGGCTATCAAACGGTAGAAACCAATGCTCGTGGTCGAGTGATGCAACAGTTAGAGCGTACAGATCCAGTACCAGGAAAGGACCTCCACCTTTATCTGGATACCCGTCTTCAACAGTTAGCCTATGAAAACCTTGAGGGAGAGCGAGGAGCAGTTGTTGCTATAGAAATTGCAACAGGGGGTGTATTGGCGATGGCCAGTGCCCCAACTTTTGATGCCAATGAATTTGTCACAGGTATTAGCTTTGATCATTATGATGAATTGCTTAACTCCCCTGATCGACCACTGTTTGATCGGGTTTTACAGGGACAGTATCCGCCGGGTTCTACGGTAAAACCTATTTTTGGATTAGCCGCTTTGGAAAGCGGTGTTATACGCTCAAGTTATAGAATTTATGACCCAGGTTTTTACCGACTAAAAAATGAAGAAAGAAAATTTAGGGATTGGAAAAAAGGAGGGCATGGCAACAGTATCTCGTTGTATGACGCCATTGTTCAGTCCTGTGATACCTTCTTTTATGATGTGGGTGTCAAAATGACTATTGATACTCTGGCTCAGTATGGTTCATATTTCGGTTTGGGTGAGAAAACAGGTTTAGATATGCCGACAGAGCGTGCCGGCATTATGCCATCAAGAGCATGGAAGAAAGGTGCGAGGGGGCTTGCTTGGTATCCTGGTGACACGGTAAATGCCAGTATTGGTCAAGGTTTTTCCCTGGTAACACCTATGCAGTTGGCTGAGGCAACCGCTAGATTAGCTAGCCGTGGTAAAGTTAGACCTCCTCAATTGGTACGGAAACAGCATACGGTTATGCCCCCTGTTAATATTATTCAAGTATCAGAGGCTAATTGGGATTATGTACACAAAGCTATGCAGGATGTAGTGCATAACATCCGTGGTACCGCTCAAAAAATAAACCGTGGGCTCAACTACCATATTGCAGGTAAAACAGGTACAGCACAGGTAGTCGGTATTAAGCAGGATGAAGAATACGATGCTGAGCTGGTAGCAAAACGTAATCGAGATCATGCTCTATTTATTGCATTTGCACCTGTTGAAAACCCTAAAATTGCAGTTTCAGTGATTGTTGAAAATGGAGAGCACGGAAGTTCAGCAGCAGCACCAGTGGCACGTCAAATTATCGATGCCTATATGAAGTATTATCCCGAAGCTTTGGCAGACTTAACGGGGCAGCAAAGCCTTAGAGCTGGTGTACAAAGAGCAGGCGGACAAGAATGAGTCAGGGTGATTTTGTTCGACAGATGGATTCGGGGAGTTCGGCGATTTATGGTGCCCCCAGTCATTGGCATAAAATCCATATGGATTTGCCGTTACTATTGTTACTAATGGTCTTGGCTGGTGCGGGACTTTTTATCCTTTATAGCGCTAGTGGCCAAAGTGCACATTACGTCAATCGGCAGCTTTCCTATTATGGTGTGGGTTTGTTGGTGATGTTGATTACGGCCCAGGTTCCCCCCAGATTTCTGGAACGTTGGGCGACCATTCCCTATATAGGGGGAGTGGCATTGCTAGTCGGTGTGTTGTTCTTTGGTATTGGTGCCAAAGGTGCACAACGTTGGTTGGAAATAGGTGGTTTCCGTTTTCAACCCTCTGAAATTCTTAAAATAGCCGTGCCTCTCATGCTCGCCAGTTATCTGGCCCGACGTCCATTACCCCCAAATTTTAAACACGTATTCTTTTCTCTAGTCTTTATTGCTATTCCTCCATTATTGGTGGTTCTGCAGCCAGACTTGGGGACAGCAATTTTGATTGCTGTATCGGGGTTTTTTGTACTTTTTTTAGCAGGTTTGCCAAAACGTTATCTAGGGTTCGCTCTTTTAGCGGCCGTCGTTGTTTTACCGCTAATGTGGCTTTATGGGCTCCGCGATTACCAGCGTCAGCGCATTCTTACCATGTTTGACCCTGAAGCAGACAAGCTGGGGGCTGGCTGGAATATCATTCAATCTACTATTGCCATTGGCTCTGGTGGTATTGATGGTAAGGGTTGGATGCGGGGGACTCAGTCACAGTTGGATTTTCTGCCAGAGAGCCATACAGATTTTATTATTGCGGTTTTAGCAGAAGAATTTGGTCTTGTAGGTGTCTTATTATTAATGACATTATTTCTGCTAATTATTGTGCGATGCGTCATTATCAGTCTGCGAGCACAAAGTATGTTTGGGCGTTTATTGGCTGGAAGCCTTACACTAACATTCTTCGTCTATATTTTTGTGAATATGGGCATGGTGTCCGGTATTCTGCCCGTTGTTGGAGTGCCCCTCCCTTTTATGAGCTATGGGGGAACCTCCGTTGTGACCCTGATGTTGGGGTTTGGTATGCTGATGTCGGTGAGTACGGAGAGAAAACGTCCAGGTTAGGTCAAATGACGTTATATGACATTTTTTTGGTGGGAAAGTACTAGATGGAAAAGCACTTTATGAAATTAAACCTAATGAATTTGCGTTTAATGGCTTCGATTGCCACAACGCTTTTTGTGTTGCTACTACCTCTTTCTAGTTCAGCAAGTTATCTGGAACACCCAGACGCTAAAGTTTTTGCAGACCGAATGGTGTCAGAACATGGGTTTGATCGGGCTTATATCGATTCTCTGTTGAAGCAGGCGAGCAAGCAGCAATCAATCATTGATGCGATGAACAGGCCTGCAGAAAAAGTTAAGCCTTGGAAAGATTACCGCAAAATTTTTATTCAGGAAAAGCGAATTAATCAGGGCGTTGAATTCTGGCAAGAAAACAGAGAAACCTTAAGACGGGCATCAGAAAAATATGGTGTAGCATCAGAAGTGATTGTCGCCATTATTGGGGTAGAAACATTCTATGGCCGCATAAAGGGTAGTTACCGAGTGATTGATGCACTGACTACGCTTTCATTTGATTATCCAAAGCGCAGTAAATTTTTCACCAAGCAATTAGAGCACTTCTTATTGTTATCTAGAGAGCAACAGCAGGCGCCTCTTTCTCTTAAAGGGTCCTATGCAGGGGCCATGGGGTATGGCCAGTTTATTCCTAGTAGTTATCGAAGCTTTGCCGTCGATTTCGATGATGATGGTTTTTCAGATATTTGGAATAACACAACCGATGCTATTGGCAGCGTTGCTAATTATTTTGCACGACATGGTTGGGTCATGGGTGGCGAAGTAGTCTCCCGCGCTCGCGTAACAGAAAATTACGACGAAGCTTTGCTGGGTAGTGTGCTGAATAAGTTAAAACTTATCGCGACCCTAGATGAGGTGGGTGCTATGGGATTAGCACCGGTTAAAGACGAGGGTGCAAAACCGTTAGCTGGAGATATGAAAGCATTGCCGTTTCGCCTTGAAGCTGAACAGGGTGAAGAGTTTTGGTTGGGGCTAAATAACTTCTATGTGATGACCCGGTATAACCATAGCCGAATGTATGCCATGGCTGTACATGAATTGAGCCAAAAAATACTGGAGCGTGTCGGTGCCGCTGGTCAATAACTGTAGCGCTTCATCCTTTACGTTACTTTTTACATTCTTGACTGCCCTGTTACTTCAAGCCTGTGGAGGTAGCGGTAATTCTGGTGGCAGTTCTAATGGTAGCTCTAATGGCAAGTATGGTTATGGCGACGGGCCTCCTCCACGAGATATTGATGTTAGTAATTTGCCCGATGCTGTTCCTAAGGTGGAGCCTATTCGTAAAGCTGGGAATAAAAGTCCCTACACTGTCTTGGGCAAGACCTATCAGGTGCTCCCTTCCAGTCTAGGCTATCGTGAGCGTGGAATTGCTTCATGGTATGGCAACAAGTTTCATGGGCGTAAAACCTCCAACGGTGAAATTTACAGCATGTATGAAATGACGGCGGCTCATAAATCTTTGCCGATACCAAGTTATGTGAAAGTAACCAATCTTGATAATGGTCGCACTGTTGTTGTTCGTGTTAATGACCGTGGCCCCTTTCATGGTAGCCGTATTATTGATTTGTCTTATGCTGCCGCAAAAAAACTGGATTACTCCAATAAAGGTACGGCAAACGTAGAAGTTGTAGCAATTGATCCTAGGGCTCGCCAAGCAAACTCGCGGCAGACTAACTTAGCTAAGGTTGATTCAGTACAAGAAACCCCATTAAAGCCCACTCCTGTTGCAGGCCACGCTACAACTGCAAGCACAGTTAACTCTTCGTCATCTGAGCACTATAAATTACCAGGAAATACCTATCTTCAGGTCGGTGCATTTAATTCAGCATTGGCAGCTGAGAGTTTATCTAAGCGCATAGAAGGGTTGTCATCATATCCTGTTGTGGTTCGCCATCAAAAGAAACCAAAGACCATGTTTAAGGTGTTAATCGGACCTGTGAGGAATAATCTTAAATTACTTGATTTGAGAACATTACTTCGCCAAGCAGAGAATTTAAGTTCTTTTGTTGTTTATGAGTGAAGGTTCTTCATGAGTAAATACCTGCCCATAAGTAAATTTTGGGAAGGGGCACCAGAAGGATCAATAGCCATGCTAGAATTTGCCCCTTATTTTTATAGAACATACCATTGGCAATTGACGTCAATTCACTACCGCTAACTTATTTAAAAACGGTTCATTATGTTGAAAAAGTTTGTACCTACTTGGATCTTTGCACTGCTTATTATAGCTATGACCAGTGTTGCTCATGCAAAAGTGTTAATCCCTGCGCCGCCTCAATTGGCTGCCAGTGCCTGGATTCTATTGGATGCTAATACAGGTAAGGTGTTGGTTGAACACAATGCAGATGAGCAATTGCCCCCTGCCAGCCTGACTAAGATGATGACCAGCTATATTGTTGCCAGCGAGATACATAGCAACAAGGTCGCAGAGCAGGATCAGGTGCCTATTAGTGTGGCTGCTTGGAAAATGGGTGGTTCAAAAATGTTTGTGCGAGAAGGCACATCTGTTCCACTAATAGATCTACTGCGTGGCGTCATTATTCAGTCTGGCAATGATGCTTCCGTAGCCTTGGCTGAATACCTGGCCGGGAGTGAAGGTGCATTTGCCGATGTTATGAATCAACAGGCAACCTTGTTAGGTATGACCAATACTACCTATCACAATGCGACGGGGTGGCCTGCTGAAGGGCATTTGACCACAGCGCGGGATTTATCCCTTCTTGCTCGTGCATTAATTCAGGATTACCCCTCACACTACGGTATTTATTCTGAAAAGTATTTTGAATATAACGGAATCAATCAACCCAACCGAAACCGTCTGTTATGGCGCGATAGTTCTGTTGATGGTTTAAAGACCGGCCATACAGAAGAAGCGGGTTATTGTTTAGTTGCTTCCGCTGTACGAAAGGGCATGCGGTTGGTTTCCGTGGTGATGGGAACCAGAAGTGAATCAGCTCGTGCACAGGAATCACAAAAATTATTGGCCTATGGCTTTCGTTATTACGAAACCGGCAAAGTTTATTCAGCCGGTGACGTGATTCAGGAAAATACACCGGTTTGGTATGGCAAAGAAAACAAAGTTAATTTGATTGTCCCCGAAGATGTATATGTCACCATTCCTCGAGGTGCCAAAGAAGATCTCGACGCCAAAATTTTGGTCGACGATATTATCAAAGCGCCGTTGTTGGATAAGCAGGAATTGGGTCGGTTATCAGTGAGCTATGAAGGAAAATCAGTATTGGATCTGCCTCTTGTAGCAGACCATGCTGTTGAAGAAGCGGGCTTATTTTCTCGTCTTTGGGATTTTATTTCCTTGTTCTTTAAAGGGTTGTTTAGCTAATGGCTAGTTCAGATAAGCCCAGCTCAGATATGTCCGGTTCAGAAAAGTCTAATGCGGACCCTGAAGCACCAAAAATTGAATTTCCCTGTGATTACCCCATCAAGGTTATGGGTAAGGCTGGAAATGAGCTGCATACGTTTGTATTAGAAGTTATGGAGTCTCACTCTCCAGGATTTGATCAAACACGAATTACCATTAGGGATAGTCGTAACGGTAATTTTCAGGCCATCACGGTCACTATTATTGCTACTGGAGAGCCACAGCTTCAGGCAATTTTTGCTGATTTAAAGGTGAGTCCACTGGTACAAATTGTTCTCTAACCTAGCATGATTCTTTAACATTCAAATGGCAGCTCCCGATCTTCCTCTCATTGTCCGATATTTAGGTTGTCGTCCTTACCTCGATACATTTGAGGCGATGAAGTCCTTTACCGATAATCGTGATGAAACATCCTCTGATGAAATCTGGTTGTTAGAGCATGAGTCTGTTTTTACCCAAGGGCAGGCGGGGAAAGAGGAATATATTCTAGAACCTGGCGATATTCCTGTGGTGCAGAGTGATAGGGGTGGCCATGTTACCTATCATGGCCCAGGGCAGATTACGGGTTACTTAATGATAGATATACGTCGATTGGGCATCGGTGTACGGGATTTAGTGGATCTTATCGAACTATCATTGGTAGAAACATTGGCACACTGGGGAATTGATGCAGCGCCAAGGCCCGATGCTCCGGGCGTGTATGTACAAAGTGGTAAAAAATCAGGTGCCAAAATAGGCTCTCTTGGCCTCAGAGTTCGTCGTGGTTGTAGTTATCACGGTTTTAATTTTAACGTGGATATGGATTTAAGCCCCTGGCAGCGAATCAACCCTTGTGGTCTGGGCGTTGAAATGACACAGATGAATGATCTGATGGTCAGACCAGCCGCTCTGGCTGATGTTGCTGAATATCTCGCTAAAATCCTGACGGCCAAACTGGGGTATAATGGCCACTGTGTTAAATAAAAGAATGTTAAATACAAATAGCGTTGAGTGAAGCCTGGTACTCCTATTTCTGAAAAGTAGTTTTCTGAAAGAATTATCTTCTGAATGAAGTCAGCCTTGCTAGCAAGGCTTTAATCTATCAGCAAACTAATTAAACACTACATTAATTAAACAATGCACCCTCAGAAATTTATCTACGTTACTTAGAGTAAAAGTTATACATGGCAGATTCTGATCTAATTCCACCGACTCGTACCACCCGGCTTAAACAGGGAGAAAAGCTGCGCAGTGCTGATAAAGTGGAACGTATCCCGGTCAAAGTAATACCCACAAAAGAAATCCAGCGCAAGCCAGACTGGATGAGAATCCGTATCTCATCGTCACCCAAAGTTCAGGAAATCAAAGATATTCTACGTAAGAACAAGCTGGCGACTGTCTGTGAAGAAGCCGCCTGCCCAAACCTCAGTGAGTGCTTTAGTCATGGCACGGCCACTTTTATGATCATGGGTGAAATCTGTACCCGTCGCTGTCCCTTTTGCGATGTCGGCCACGGTAAGCCCAATCCATTAGATCCAGAAGAGCCAAAAGGCTTGGCACAAGCCATCCATGAAATGCAACTTCGCTATGTGGTGATTACATCTGTTGATCGGGATGATCTGCGTGATGGGGGTGCCCAGCATTTTGCCGATTGTATTAGAGAGTCCAAACAATTAAGCCCAAATTTAAAGGTTGAGGTGTTGGTACCAGATTTTCGTGGCCGTATGGAACCAGCATTGGAAATTCTCACCGCCACGCCACCCGATGTGTTTAATCACAATATGGAAACAATTCCACGCCTGTATCGCGAAGCTCGCCCTGGTGCTAACTACAAGTGGTCTCTCAAGTTACTACAAGAATATAAGCGGTTGAATCCAACGGTACCCACAAAATCTGGGTTGATGGTGGGCCTGAGTGAATCCAAAGACGAACTGCTCAGAACCTTGGATGACCTCCGGGAACACGATGTAGATATGATTACGGTTGGGCAATATCTCCAGCCGTCAAAAAATCATTTACCGGTCGATCGTTTTGTACACCCGGATGAGTTTGATGAATACGCTGAGTATGGACAAAGCATAGGCTTTACTCAGGTGGCTTCGGGGCCTTTAGTGCGCTCTTCCTATCATGCAGATAAGCAGGCCATGGGTGAGGAGGTAAAATAATGACATCTGAGTCAATGTTACTGGATATCCACAATGCCACGGTTTTTCGTGACAACAAAAAAATCTTTGATGGTTTTTCACTCACTGTAGAGCCAGGGCAAAGCACAGCAATCATCGGCCCAAATGGTGCGGGTAAAAGTACGTTACTAAAACTGTTGTCTCGAGAGCTTTACCCAGTTGTTAAAGATAATTCACACGTAAGAATCCTGGACCAGGATCGACCAATTTTGTGGGAACTGAGAGAAAAAATTGGCCTGGTCTCCGCAGACTTACAGCAAGGCTTTGTGCCCGATGTCAGTGGGTTGGGAGTGGTAGTCTCAGGGCTGCACAATTCTATTGGCCTGTTCCATTATCAGGACGTAACAGAAGACCAGCTTAATCGAGGCAGGCAAGTGCTGGAGGAACTGGGTATTCAGGATCTGTACAACCGCCCTTATAAGCAAATGTCTACAGGCCAACAGAGACGCTGCCTGCTGGGACGTGCTTTAATCCATAATCCAGATCACCTGATTTTAGACGAGCCTACAAGCGGCCTTGATTTAAATGCCACTTACCATTATTTAAATACGATTAGGCAATTGCTACAGCAGGGTAAAACTATTTTACTGGCAACCCACCATATCCATGAAATTCCACCCGAAATTGAACGAGTGGTGTTTATTGAGGAAGGCAAAGTAGTTGCCGATGGCAAAAAAGAAGACATGCTTACCGATGAGTGGATGACAAAATTATTTAGAATGCCCTTAAAGGTCAGCATTTCGAATGGTTTCTACCAGGTCTTGCCAGCGTAGGTTGAGAACACCATAATTCGCGGCCTGCTATCAAATAGCGTTAACAGGCTCTAAATTGAGTAAAAGAATAGAACTTAAAAGTTAGGATATAGGTAGTTATGAAAGTTGATAAAAATGCTGTGGTTACTTTTCACTATGTGATGACAGATGATGAAACCGGCGAAGAGATTGAAAATTCCAACGGAAAGGAACCATCAGCCTTTGTATTTGGGCATAAAAATATGATCGAATCCTTAGAGCATTCGATGCTGGGCAAAGAGGCGGGCGAATCTTATACAGTGACACTACCGCCAGACATAGCTTACGGTCGTGTTCGTTCAAGCAGTGAGTTGAGAGTTTCCAAGAAGAACTTGCAGTTTGAGGGAGAATTAAAACCAGGAATGATGGTGCCCATTAAGACCAAAGAAGGTCTTCGCCCTGTTACTGTGGTCAAGGTTGGCAAATTTAATGTGGATATCGACTACAACCATCCACTGGCCGGAAAAACGCTTAAATTCGATGTAGAAATTGTCGATGTAAGAGAAGCGACAACTGATGAGTTATCTCAAGGGCAACCCATAAGCCAGCAACATTAATAAAACTGCAGCACAAGTCCCAGCGTTAATGTGTCGGTATCATTACCGGCATAGCCGCTGGCATTGGCATCGCCTGAGACAAAATTCAAATTAATGCTCATTTTATTGCCCAGAATGATGTAGTTGAGTCCCCATTCAGTGGCGTCACTTTGCGCGGCATCACTGGGTTGGTTTTCCGTATAGCGTATATAAGGCTGAAATTTACCCGGTCCAACAGGTTTTGGAAAAATATAACCCGCTGTGGCATAAAAAGATTCGCCATCAAACAGGCAAAAGCACTCACTGAGTCCATCGGACGGTGGTGATATTGGCGTAAAATCTACATCGATCTCTTTGTAGCCAGCTTCAAAGTTGAATACAGCGTTATTCGACAATACCCGCTCTGAAAAAATATCGAAAGCGTAAGCATTAAAATCACCAGATTCGGCCCGACTTCCAGTACCATCTGACTGCGATTGAAGAGTAACCGCCGCAGTTAATATATTGCCCTGATTTCCGAAGTAAGTGGCGCTGGTGTAGTAGCCCCCAGGGTTTGATTCCACATTTAGGAAGTTATAGGCCAATCGACCGGAAAAGAGTAGGTGGTCAGATTCATTACCGTGGTCATCTTCGAGTCCTTCAAAAATACCTAATAAATAATGAAATTTGTTTTTCATGCCCCAAAGTACGGCGCCCTCACTCCGCCCTAGCTGTCCGGCGGGGCCATCGTAGTCAGCGGAAAATAGTGGCTGACGATATTGGTTCCAGCTCATGCCAGTGTAGGGGCCGTTCATTCCTGGCCTGTCAGATGGAACCAATGTTCGACCAACCCAAAGATTCACAGCAGGATTAAATTCAAAACGGAGCAGCGCATCAATGGTCATCATTGAATCGCCTTCGTACTTTTCAGTGTTGATATTGAATTTTAGGTATTTATGAACCTGGCCTGAGACATAAAAACGAAAACTGGCAATATTGAACTCTGAGCTTTCATCTACATCACTATTTCTAGAAGCGAATTGTAGTTTGGTTCCTCCACCAACAAACAACCAGATGTCATCACTATGTTTGAGGTTGAGACCGCTCATTTTGGGTGGCGTATCAAAAAATGTGGCGTGAGTAGCGGGAATGCACACAATTGTTAGGCAGAGAATATAAAACATTCTCCGAAAGGAGATCCATAAATTTGACACGCAGCTTCCCCTTTAGAGTTATTCTCTATTGTTTTTGTTTATTATTCGGGCTCCAGTATATCGGTGAATTAGAAAAAGCCAAATATAGGTAGTTGGGTGGGCAGAGGGAGATGAAGATAGAGGCTTATATTAACTAACTTTGTCTAGTTTATCTTTAGTGAACTCCCTAAAATACGCTCCTTTTTTGGGAAGTCTAATTTAAAGAAGCTCTGATTTAGGGAAACTCTGATAGATGTAGAGATTCTGCAGAACTCTGATATAACTCTTGAGCAAAACTCTTAATTTGTGGGTGTTTTTAACTTGGCAGCAATTGAATTTATTCCCGGGCAGCGTTGGATTAGCAACACCGAATCGGAGCTTGGCCTGGGCATCGTGATAGAAAATCAAAACCGGCGTGTCTCTTTAAGTTTTCCTGCAGCTGGTGAAACGAGAAACTATGCCATGGATAACGCGCCCCTCAGCCGGGTGCAGTACCCCGTGGGTGAATCTATTACCAGTGCCGATGGTCAGCAGTTGATAGTCACAGAGCTGAGTGAGAAAAACGGCTGTATCTTGTATTTGGGTCAGAATAATAACGGCGAGCCTGTAGAATTAGAAGAGATTGATCTCGATAGCTTTGTTCGGTTTAGTAAACCACAAGACCGAATGTTTGCCGGTCAAATCGAAAAAAACAGCCGCTTTGAATTGCGTGTTGCTACCCTGAATCATCGACATAGCCAACAGCAATCAGATGCCTATGGTCTGTTGGGTGGCAGAGTACAACTATTGCCCCATCAGTTATACATCGCCAGCCAGGTAGGACATCGTTATGCGCCAAGAGTGCTACTGGCCGATGAAGTAGGCTTGGGGAAAACCATTGAAGCGGGTTTGATACTGCATCAACAGATGGTTACGGGGCGAAGTAGTAGAGCCTTAATCGTTGTGCCAGACAGTCTGGTGCACCAGTGGCTGGTTGAAATGCTTCGCCGCTTTAATCTGCGCTTTACCATTTTAGATGAATCCCGTTGTCAGGCGCTAGAAGAACCGTTAGACGAGGACGATGCGTTTTTTGATTTGGACCAGCCTGATGTTGAAACGCCAGAAGAGATCGAAAACCCCTTTGAAACTGCACAATTAGTACTTTGTAGTTTGTCATTTTTGACAGGGCATCCCCAGCGCCATGCCCAGGCATTGAAAGCTTCATGGGATATGATGATTGTTGATGAAGCTCACCACTTAACCTGGAACGAACAACAGGCAAGCTCTGAATATACCTGTATTGAAACCCTGGCCCGGAAAATACCAGGCCTGTTGCTACTAACTGCAACACCTGAACAGTTAGGTGTAGAAGGTCATTTTGCACGTTTGCGTTTACTGGACCCAGATCGCTATTTTGATATTCAGCAGTTTCGTGAAGAAGAGGCAGGCTATCAACTCGTCAGTGAATTGGTGCAGAAACTGTTGGGCGAAAATATTGCCACCGAGTTGAGCTCTGATGCCGAATTAAAAAATCAGTTAGTTCAATATTTGGGTGAGCAGCCAACTCAGGAATTAAAAAATAATCTAGGCACAGGTGATGCGGAGCAAAGCATACAAGATGCCATCGACAGTTTGCTCGATCGTCATGGCACTGGCCGCGTACTGTTCCGTAATACCCGCGAAGCCGTTCAGGGTTTCCCTGAGCGCCAATTACATGCACATCCATTGCCAGCACCCGATCAGTATGTTGCTGCCAGCATTAGCGCAACGTTGGATGAACTGTTACATCCAGAGCTATTGTTAGGGAGTGAGTTGTGGACAACTTCCGATCCCAGGGTTCGCTGGCTGGATGAATGGCTGGCAGAAAACCGTGACGAAAAAGCCTTAGTGATATGTGCGAGAGCTGAAACAGCCCAAGCACTGGAAGAGTTTCTGCGGTTACGAAAAGGTGTTCGCTCGGCTGTATTTCACGAGGGGATGGGGTTGATTGCTCGGGATCGTGCTGCCGCCTATTTTGCCGATGAAGATGAACGGGCGCAGGTGTTAGTTTGCTCCGAGATTGGCAGTGAAGGCCGTAATTTCCAATTTGCTAGTCACCTGGTGTTATTCGATCTGCCACTGAATCCTGATTTGTTGGAGCAGCGCATAGGCCGCTTGGATCGTATTGGTCAGCGACACGATGTACAAATTCATGTGCCGTTCTATCAAACTGACGAAAATTTGGCCATTAGTGCCCAGCAATCGCTGCTAAATTGGTATCACAAGGGCCTTAACGTCTTTGAGCGGGTATGCCCAATCGGCCAATCTATCTATCAGCAATTTCAAGCGCCTTTGCTGGAATGTTTGAAGTTGGGCGATGAAGAAGAACTGGCCACACTGATTGAGCAGACAAACACTAAAACCGAAGCTACTTTGCAGAAACTTCACAATGGCCGTGACCGTTTGTTGGAGCTGAATTCCTGTAATACCCGCCGTGCAGAGCTTGTCGTCGATGACGTGCTGGCTGCGACACAAATGAAAGAACTCTCTGAATACATGGGCCGAGTATTTGATCACTATGGTGTGGAACAGGAATTTCACAGTACAGATAGCATTGTGCTGCACCCGGGCGAACATATGATAAACCACAGTTTTCCAGGACTGCCCAGCGATGGCCTTACCGGTACCTACCATAGAACCAAGGCATTAAGCCGCGAGGATATGCAGTTTCTAACCTGGGAGCACCCCATGGTCAGTGGTGCTATCGATATGGTGCTGGAAGGTGACTTTGGTAATACAGCACTATGTACTGTTAAATTGCCACCATTAAAGCCAGGTACTCTGCTACTTGAAACCATTTATACCTTGCATTGCCCAGCGCCAAAACAACTGCAATTACATCGCTATCTGCATCAACCCATGGTGCGGTTTGTAGTGAATGCCGACGGCAAAGACCTCACTAAGGTATTAACCTTTGAGAAACTAAACAGCTTGGTTAAATCTGTAAAAATGCGAACGGCCGTGGACTTGGTACGCCATGCCAGACCAGAAATTACAAAGATGATTGAAAAAACAGATAACAAGGCTGAAGCTCAGCAGGCCGATATTGTGGCAGCAGCTATAACGCAGATGAATCATGATCAACAAGTTGAATTGCAGCGTTTAACTGCTCTAGCAGAAGTGAACCCTAATATTCGTCAGGATGAGATAGAACACCTACAATCCAGCACGGAATCATTGGCGCACTATTTGGAAAATGCACAATTGAAGCTGGACTCCCTGCGTGTAGTGATAGCCGTCTAGATACGATGGTTTGCAGGTCTTGTCGTAAAAAATTAACAGAAAACAAATAAAGGCAAAAAGCCCAATGAAAATAAAACATAACGCTGTGGTTCGCTTCCACTATCGTTTACGTGATGAAGCAACCGGTAACGAGCTGGAAAATTCCCATGGCGAAGAGCCTAATACTTATATGCATGGTCGCAATGCTATCGTCCCAGGATTGGAATCTGCCATGACAGAAAAAGATGAGGGCGATACATTTAGTGTGACGCTCTCACCGGAAGAGGGCTTTGGTGTTCGCCGTGAAGATCAGCAGCAGCGCGTACCTCTGAAACATCTGATGGGGCAAGCTAAAAAAGGAACACCAAAACCCAAGGTAGGGGATGTAGTATCGGTTAATACCAATAGTGGGCCTCGTAAGGCCACAGTGATAAAAGTGGGTAAGTTCAACGTAGACCTTGATGCTAATCACCCTCTATCAGGAAAAACCCTGACCTTTGATATTGAGGTTGTGGAAGTTCGTGAGGCAACTCAGGAAGAGCTTGATCATGGGCATGTTCATGGCCCAGGAGGCCACCAACACTAGGGTACCCCTAAAAATGCGCTTTTTCCGCGATTACTTCGTAAGCTTCGTGCTCGAATCCTCATGTATGCCATATACACTCCGGTTCTCCGCGCGGTGCTTGCTCGTACTCACGAAAAAATCACTATTTTTAGCAGCACCCTTATTAAAGGCTAGATTCTTTAATGGATAGTTTCTAAGTAGGAGAGAGATATGCCAAAAGCCAGTGAATTAAAGAAAGGAATGGTGGTAGAAATTAATAGTGCTCCCCATGCCGTTAAACAGGTGGAGGCAAAAAGCCCGTCATCCCGTGGTGCGGCGACACTCTACAAAGTACGTTTTACTAATTTGAAAACTGGTCAGAAATTGGATGAATCCTATAAGGGTGATGACTTACTAAAAGATGCAGATTGTGTACGTGCCCAACTGCAATATTCTTACCTCGATGGTGATACCTATATCTTTATGAATTCAGAGGACTACAGCCAGTATGGGCTGAATACCGATGAGATTGAAGATCAGCTGGGTTATATCACCGATGGTTTGGAAGGCATTGTGGGCTTGGTGATGGATGGTGCTTTGTTGGGTATTGAATTACCTCAATCCGTAGTGATGGAAATTACCGAAACAGCGCCAAGTATCAAAGGTGCAACTGCTACAGGGCGAACTAAACCTGCGACGTTAAGCACAGGGTTAGAGGTTCAAGTACCAGAATACCTTGAGCCGGGTGAAATGATTAAAGTGCATACTGAAACGGGCAAGTTTATGTCTAGAGCTTGATGATTGTTCTTGGTTTCACTTCGCTAACCTATAATACGATTAAACAGTAAAGGGGTCAGTGACAAATCGAAATAATAATTTTTCCTAAATGTCACCAACCCCTTTTTGCTCTACTTTTTTGAATTAGCTCCTAGTTAAGATCAAACCGATCCAAAGTCATCACCTTGATCCAGGCACTTACAAAGTCATTCACAAACTTCTCTTTGCCATCGTTGGCTGCATACACTTCTGCAACGGCACGTAGTTCTGAATGCGAACCAAAAATCAGGTCAACGGGGGTGGCTACCCATTTTGCTTTGCCAGTTTTACGGTCATGACCAGTATAGATACCTTCCAGTTTGGATTTTTTCCATTCTGTGGACATATCGAGCAGGTTAACAAAGAAGTCATTGCTCAAGGTTCCTGGCTTGTCCGTAAGAATGCCTTGTTGGGCCTGTCCGGTGTTGGCATTTAGTGAGCGCATCCCGCCAACTAGAACAGCCATTTCGGGCACTGTCAGGTTCAACATATTTGCTTTATCAATCAGCATTTCTGTTGGGGAATGACCATTGCCTTTGGCAAAGTAGTTACGGAAACCATCTGCGTTTGGTTCAAGTACTGCGAATGATGAAGCATCGGTCTGTGCTTGTGAGGCATCGGTGCGCCCAGGCTTGAAAGGTACTTCAATTTTATGCCCAGCTTTTTCTGCCGCTTCTTCTATCGCAGCAGCTCCACCCAGTACGATTAAGTCAGCCAATGAAACTTTCGTAATCGCACGACTGGTTTTTGATTGATTGCCATTAAAGTCAGATTGAATACCCTCAAGCGCCTTCAGTACTTTCGTTAACTCCGCCGGATTGTTCACTGCCCAATCTTTTTGGGGAGCAAGACGAATGCGGGCACCATTTGCGCCGCCGCGCATATCGGTACCGCGGTAGCTAGATGCTGAAGCCCAGGCAGTTCTCACTAATTCCGAGCCTGTTAACCCTGAGTCCAGTATTTTGGCTTTCAGGTTTTTAATGTCTTTGGCATCTACCAATGAATGATCTACTGCAGGAACTGGGTCTTGCCAGATTAAGGCCTCTTTTGGAGCATCAGCGCCAATATAGCGTGAGCGGGGGCCCATATCGCGGTGGGTTAATTTGAACCAGGCTTTTGCAAAGGCGAGTTCAAATTCTTTTGGATTATCCAAAAAGCGTTTCGAAATTTCGCGGTAGCTTGGGTCGAATTTAAGCGATAGGTCAGTGGTCAGCATGATAGGCGCATGACGTTTTTTAGGGTCATGTGCATCAGGTACTAAGTCTGATGCCTGGTTATCTGCTGGGATCCATTGTGTTGCACCCGCTGGGCTTTTTGTTTTTACCCAGTCATAGGCAAATAAGTTGGTTAGAAAGTTGTGGGTCCAAGCTGCTGGGTTAACTGTCCATGCACCTTCCAAGCCACTGGTAATGGTGTCACCACCCTTGCCGCTACCACATTTGTTTTTCCAGCCGAAACCTTGTTCTTCAATGCCTGCGGCGGCAGGTTCAGGGCCTACGCACTTCTCTGGTGATTTAGCACCATGGGCTTTACCAAAGGTGTGGCCACCAGCAATAAGCGCCACGGTTTCTTCATCGTTCATGGCCATTCGAGCGAAGGTTTCACGGATATCTTTTGCTGCTAATAGTGGGTCTGGGTTGCCATTGGGGCCTTCAGGGTTTACGTAGATCAGACCCATTTGAACTGCGGCTAAGGGTTTTTCGAGTTTCCTATCGCCACTATAGCGTTTGTCATCCAGCCATTTTTTTTCTGGTCCCCAGTACATAATGTCTGCTTCCCAGTCGTCTTCACGACCACCGGCAAAACCATAAGTTTTGAAGCCCATGGATTCCAGGGCGACATTGCCTGTGAGTACCATTAAATCGGCCCATGAAATGCTTTCGCCGTATTTCTGTTTAATAGGCCAAAGTAGTCTGCGAGCTTTGTCTAGGTTGCCGTTGTCAGGCCAGCTGTTCAGTGGTTCGAACCGTTGCTGCCCTCCCGCTGCACCACCACGGCCATCTGCAACACGGTAGACACCAGCACTATGCCAGGCCATACGAATGAAAAATGGACCATAGTGACCATAGTCTGCGGGCCACCAGTCTTGGGAATCGGTCATTAGAGCTTCAATGTCCTTTTTTACTGCACCGAGATCCAACTTGCTAAATGCCTTGGCATAATCAAAGTCTTTTCCCAGGGGATTTGACTGAGGAACATGCTGGCGCAGAGGGCTCAGGTCTAGTTGTTCCGGCCACCAAAATTGGTTTGATTTGGACTCGCTTGAGTAAGCGGGGTTTACTAAGGCTATGGGTGTTAGTGCTATCGCAACGACAGCTAATAAGGGCTTTAGTTGTCTAATCATAGTGTTCCCTCCTATAGGTAGGACTTATACATTTCTATTATTTGCTGTGTAACCGAAAAGCTCTGATACAGAATAGTCATACACTCAATCATTTTTGTTTTAGGTTGTTACCCACCGTCTGGCTAAATGAAAGCAAATGGTTTGGCTAGCATTTAAATCTTAGGCTGGTATCGAGAATAGGGCTAATAAATTGTAAGTATCATTTTGATAGCTTAGTGCAATTCTTGTTAATAGAAATTGCTGCTAAGAAGGCAAAGGCCCATGATTAGGGCCTTTGGTGGGGGTTTCGCGTTAAGTTTTTGGTAGAAATTTATACTATTTCTTGCTTAAACAAGCATTCAATATCAGATATCCAACTACACCTGAGGCGATAGAGCCGATAATAATGCCAAGTCTTTCATCGAATAAAAGGTTAACGGCAGTTTCTTCAAAAGCAAGAGAACCAATAAATAAGCTCATGGTAAAACCTACACCACAGAGAGCGGCGGTGCCGTAAAGTGAACCCCAGTTCATACCTTTAGGTAAGCTAGATAGCTTTAACTGAATGGCAAGCCAGCAAAAACCAAAAATGCCTATTTGTTTGCCTATGAAAAGCCCTGCTGCAATGCCTAATGGTACGGGGTGAAGAAGCTGTTCTGTACCTACTCCAGATAAATTTATGCCTGCATTGGCAAAGGCAAATACGGGTAGAACAATAAAAGCTACGGCTGAATGTAAATCGTGCTCCAAATCTTTTAGGGGTGAAAAACCCGGTGTTTTTTTGGATGTCATGGGTATAAACATGGCGACCAGAATACCAGCTAATGTAGCGTGGACACCCGACTTCAACATGGCTACCCACATAACTAAACCAACAATAATATAAACGGTTTTGGATTCTACGTTGCGTCGGTTAATAAATACGAGAAGGGGGATACAGCAAGCAACAACAATTAATGCTGTCAGAGATATTTTTGAGGTGTAAAAAAAAGCAATAACTAGAATGGCACCAATATCATCAAAGATGGCTAATGAAGTAAGGAAAATTTTAATACTGGTAGGCACACGTTTGCCCAGTAAAGATAAAATACCAAGAGCAAAAGCAATGTCGGTAGCAGCAGGAATTGCCCAGCCTGATATGGCTGCGTCATCACCCAAATTGAAATAAACATAAACGAGTGCTGGTACTAGCATTCCACCAATGGCGCCCGCGCCAGGTAAAATAATATTGCGTTTATCCGAGAGTTCACCTTCAACAAGCTCTCGTTTTAATTCCAGGCCTACCAGAAAGAAGAAGATGGCCATTAATCCATCGTTAATCCATAGCAGTAGGGGCTTGGCTATTTGTAAGGCGCCAATTCGTATTTCTACTGGCGTATCTAACAGTAAAGCGTAGTAGCGCTCAAAGGGTGAGTTCGCAACAATAATGGCAAGCACAGCTGTACCCATCAGCAATATGCCACCCGCAGATTCAAGCTTAAAAAACCCAGTTAGGAAAGGTAGCTGGGAATCATGTTCCGTGCTTTGGTTTGAGGCTTTGTTCATATGATGTCCATGCCTATTAAAAGCTGTTTTTATTTGCAGAAATAAAAAGAATTACAGTCTTGCATCATTATTCTTGGTTAACAAATATTAGTCCATTGGTGTTAAAACCAAGTTCCTTAGAACGGGAGATAAATTGATCAATCACTGACTGCTTAACAGTGGGTGTTCTGGCAAGCAACCAAAGGTAGGAATTGTTATAGCCTGAGACAAAGGCGTATTGATAGTTTTCTTTATCCAGCTCAAAAATAATGTATGAGCTGTAAAATGGACCAAAGAACGATACTTTAAGGTGGCCCTGTTTTTTGTCTTCCACAAAATAAGCTTTACCTTCAGCTTTTTTCCATTCATTTTTGGTCTTTGAATATCCTTGGTTAATGACCTGAATTCCTCCGTCATCTCTCATAGAATATTCTGCTGATACTTTACTCAAGCCTCGCTCAAAGGAATGATCAAGACGGGCAATTTCGTACCATTTGCCTAGATAACGGTTTACTTCAAAGTCATCAACGGGATTCACGCCTTTAGGCATTCCATGGCAGCCTGTTAATAGTATTGAAAAAAATAAGGGTAACAAAAAAATTAAATGTCGCATTTTTATTTAAGGCCCATTAAACATCTCAGTTAAATTGACTGTAGATTTTTTGCCAATATGTTTGAAATTTTTCTCCAGCCAGCCTTCGGCAGTATCTCTACCAATATCTCGTAAATGTTGTAGAAACTTCCACTCAACATTCATCTTTGAAGATACGCCGAGGGGAATCAGTTCATTTTGATTTTCGATAATATGTACATGGTTGTCACGGTATTCTTTATCAGAAAGCACGCCCCTTTTAATCAGTCGAGAAACAAATTCAACGGAACGTAAATCTTTTAATAGAGAACTGTTAAACCCTATTTCATTTAATCGGTCAGAAATTTCTTGTGTAGTGCGTGGTGTTCCTTTGCGTTCAATAGGGTTAATTTGAATAACGACAATATCCGCACAGTCCGTGCTTTCAAAAAACGGAAAGAGGGAGGGGTTACCCATATAGCCACCATCCCAGTAGGGGATTCCATCAATTTCAACAGCTTGAAATACCATAGGTAAACAACAGGAGGCGATGATCATATCGGCTGTTAACTCGCTGTGCTCAAATATTTTAACTCGTCCAGTTTCCACGTTGGTGGCAGAGATAAAAAGTTTGGTCATATTACAGCGGCGGACCCGCTCAAAATCGACAGAAGTTTCAAGTAATAATTTTAGAGGGTTAAGGTTCAAGGGGTTTAATTGATAAGGAGAAAAGGCTTGAGTTAATACATTATGAAAATGAAAGCCAGGTGATTTATTTAGGCTCCATTTGCCTAAAAACTTATCAATAGGATTACGTTTAATGGGACTCCAGTGGCCGGCCAAGCTTAATTTATACCAAAAATTGTATAAGGCTTCCCGGGCTCCATCTGGGCCGCCATTCATCATGCCATCAGCATAGAGTATGGTGTTTATAGCGCCGGCAGAGGTTCCGGAAATACCGGGGAAAGTTAGCCGGCCATCTTCTAATAATTTATCAAGCACGCCCCAGGTAAATGCGCCGTGAGAGCCTCCACCTTGAAGGGCGAGGTTAACTGGTGTGGATTTTTTGGGCATTGCTATCTTGTTCCTTGAGTATGATGGCTTGGTCTTGGCGTATTTACTCTTTTATAAATTTTAAAGTCTTACTTAGATATGGTTAAGCGTTGGATATTAACAGAGTCCTATATTCAGATTAGGAGTATTGAAGGTGTTGCTCAATTTGATAAGCAACCATAATTAGAGGTTATCTGGGGGGCTTTGTTTATCAACCCAGATTTTCCGTAAAGGCTCACCAAAATCATCGTAGATAATTTCTTCTTTTGGTTTGGGTTTTTCGGGTTTTTTCTTTTCGGACTTTTTATTGCGCCGGGCATCTAGTGCGGCGACAACTTCTGGCACAGGCGTACGATCAGTTTTGGTATCTGTAAACAATGGCGTTTTGATACTTTCGAGTGGGTTCTCTCGACCACTAACACCGCTCGGGATATTTTCGATTTCTCCGCCTTTTCGAGCGTAGCGGTCCATTTGTCGCTGTAACTCGGCACGGATGTCAGCTTTTGTCGGTATCTTTTTCACGGCGCTTCAATCAATTCGTAACCTATTAATTATACCACTACTTATCTCTCTACTTATATCACTACGGTTTACGACTTGGTGAAATTACCAGTGATCCCAAACAGGTTCACAATCAGCTGGGAACGTTGAGTATTGCCCGAGTTCTGCCCAATCCTGACCTGGTTGATGAAAATCAGAGCCGCAGGAGGCATAGAGGTTTTTCTGTCGGCAAATACTGGCAAGATCTCTGGTGACGGAGGGTATTTGTTTACCTGAAACAACTTCCATTCCTTGTCCCCCTGCTGCAATAAAGTCATCGAGAAAGGCCAGTAGTTTGGTACGTGTCAGCTTGTATTTGGCAGGATGGGCGAGAACCGGGGTGCCTCCGGCATCTAGTATCCATTCTATTGTTTGTGGTAGGTCTGCCCAGAGTTGTTTGATATCGCAGGGTTTTCCAGAACCAAGGAATTTTTTAAAGGCTTGCTTGATGTTGCTTACGGCACCTATTTCAACTAAATACTGCGCAAAATGGGGGCGACCGATATTGTCATTACCTGCTATTTTTGATGTTCTATCTAAAGCATCATTAAAACCGTAGCCCGTTAATTTCTCTGCTATACGCTCTGCTCGCTCTTTGCGTGCTTGATGTTGATGGGTCACCCCTATTTTCAGGGCATCGCTCTGTGGCTGAATATTTAGGCCGACAATATGAATATTTATTTTTCGCCATACGGTGGAGAATTCAATGCCAGGAATGATTTTTAGTGGTAATTGATAGGTGCTCTCTAATTGTTGATAGGCTAGGCTTGTATCGTGATCGGTGATAGATAGGACATCCACACCCTGCTCAACCGCACGTTGAACCAACTCAAGAGGTGAGAGGGAACCATCTGAGCAAGTAGTGTGGCAATGTAGGTCGTATTTTAAAGAGGCTGTCGCTGTCATAAGGGTTTTACTAATAAGGAGCTCTATTATAAGGCAATTACAAAGGCTGCCGTTATACTGGGGCCATGAATACCTCTATTTCTCCGTCGCCCGAATCATTAACCCCCGGATTTAGTATCAAACCCATAGGACTTGATGATCAACAACAGGTTGTGGAGCAGACGGAACATTTTATTCGGCTGGGAAGTGAACTGTTGGGCCGCCAATTTGACAATATCCCCGTACATTTTGATTTGAAAGGACGAACTGCGGGTATGTATAAAGTGGTGGGAAGAGGGCGAAAGGTTCAGCGTCAGATTCGTTATAACCCGTGGATTTTTGCCAAGTACTATGAAAACAATCTGACCGTTACCGTACCTCACGAAGTGGCCCATTATTTGGTCGATTGTGTCCATGGTTTAAGGAAAGTTCGCCCCCATGGTAATGAATGGAAGACCGTGATGAACGCCTTTGGTGTGGACAGTCGAGCCACTTCAACCTTTAATCTAGAGGGAATTCCTACCCGACGGCAGCAACAGGTTGATTATCGTTGTGGTTGCAAAGAACATCAGCTGGGTATTCGGCGACACAATAAAGTATCACGTGGCGAGGCCAATTATCTTTGTCGATGCTGTGGTGAAGTGTTGAGATTTGTGGAGCCTGGCAACGCTTTATGAAGTCTGATTTCTGGTACGTTTATATAATTCAGGCTACAGATGGTTCACTGTATACCGGCATTACCACAGATATTCAGCGCCGTTTTAATGAGCATTTAAGCAGTAAACAGGGTGCTAAATATTTCCAAGGCAGGACCCCGCAAAAAATTGTCTATGTGGAAGATGGCCATGACCGCAGTAGTGCTTCAAAAAGAGAGGCTGAAATTAAAAAGTTACGGCGTGAGCAGAAGCTTCTGTTGATTGATAGCCACCGTGAACTAACGAAGAAATAAGGTGCTCAGAGATGGAAGTTCAGCATAATCCAGATAAGCAATGTTTCACTATTGAGTTGAATCATACTTCGGCTGTTTTAGAGTACAACCTGTTGCCTGAGCAGGACGGTGGGAAGGGAGTCGACTTTAGGCGAACTTATGTACCATCAGAATTTCGGGGGCAGGGCCATGCAGAGGCGTTGGTTAAACAAGGGTTAAACTGGGCAAAACAGCAGGGGCTTAAGGTACAAGCCTCCTGCTGGTATGTTAGAAGGTTTCTCTAACTGAATCGACCTTGATTGTTATCCATAAGTGCAGAGATACGCAGTATCCACCGCTACTTTTAATTGAAAACTATTGCCTGCAGCAACTACAAAACTGTCACCCTGTTCAAAAGTGTTCCAGTCATCACTGCCAGGTAGCTTTACGGTCAATGCGCCACTGACAACAGTTATTGTTTCTTTTTCACTGGCACCGAATTCATATTCACCTGGTGCCATAACACCTACTGTAGCGGGCAGTGTTGCTGTTTGAAAACCGATGGAAGTGACTTTGCCATCGAAGTATTCGTTCATTTTAAACATATTGATATTCCCAATAACAAATTAAATAGAGACGGTCTTTGTGGCCCAGTTGTGGCTTACAAGAGTGGCTGTTGCTCAAAGGCGGCTATAGTACCTTGGGAGTCGCCCATATAGAATGCGCGTTTTCAACTTTTGGCGGTGTAGTTTTTGAATCATTGGGATGTAGTGGTTATTGGTGCCGGTGCTGCGGGTTTGATGTGTGCTATTGCTGCAGGTCAACGTGGTCGTCGGGTGTTGGTATTGGAACGGGCTAACAAGCCGGGGAAGAAAATTTTGATGTCTGGTGGTGGCCGTTGTAACTTTACCAATCTGTACGTGGAACCAGAAAACTTCCTGTCGGAAAACCCCCATTTTTGTAAGTCAGCCCTAAGCCGTTACAGCCAATGGGATTTCATCGATCTGGTGTGTCAGCATGGCATTGGTTACCACGAGAAAACCCTAGGGCAGTTGTTTTGTGATGATTCTTCAAAAGATATTCTCAATATGCTTTTGGGCGAAGTGGAGAAGGCGGGGGTGACCCTTAAAATCCAGTGTGAGATCACTCAAGTCAGTTTTGAGGGCAGTTATCAGTTACAAACCAGTGAGGGTGAGATAAAGGCCGAGTCTGTGGTGGTGGCTTCCGGAGGGCTTTCGGTGCCAACCCTGGGTGGTTCTGACTTTGGCTATCAACTGGCAGAGCAGTTTGGCCATACTCTTGTGCCCCTAAGGCCTGCATTGGTGCCCTTTACCTTTACCGACGGTTTTAAACTGTTATCAGAAAAGCTCAGTGGTGTTTCCGTTCGTGCAAGAATCCATACAGAAGTTGATACAAAGGTTGGTGCGAATGAGCAATCTTTTCTGGAAAATATTCTCTTTACTCATAGGGGCTTAAGTGGCCCTGCGGTGTTGCAAATATCCAGTTATTGGCGAGAAGGGCTGAGTGTCACAGTGGACCTTTTACCAGAGACCAATTGTCAGGTGTTTTTAACAGAGCAAAAACAGCAGCAACCGAAATCAATGTTACGAACCGTTTTGTCGCAGTTGCTGCCGAAAAAATTGGTGTTGGAATTAGAAACAATGTGGTGGCCAGAGCAAGCTGAAAAACCACTGGCTGAATTGCCGGAGTTATTATTGTCAGGGATTGCAGATAAAATACATGGCTGGAAATTAAAACCATCAGGCACGGAAGGATATCGTACTGCTGAAGTGACATTGGGCGGCGTAGATACAAATGCCGTTTCCTCCAAAACTATGGAAAGTTTAAAGCAACCTAGTTTGTATTTTGTGGGTGAAGTACTGGATGTGACTGGCCATCTGGGCGGATTTAATTTCCAGTGGGCTTGGGCTTCGGGATTTGCAGCCGGGCAGGTCGTATAAAAACTGAATGGCGTTAGTTAAATAATTTGGACATGAAACAATGGAAAGAGAAGAACTAAACGCTGAAACGGCGAAGATTCCTTGGCAGGAACTACAGCGATTTTTTGCCAATGGCTCAACGATTTATGTGTCGCCGGAGTTAGACTTAATTGATGTGGCGATAGAAATTTGTCATGACAATAAAGAGCAGATAGAACAGTGGATGGCTGATGAGTCTGTAGGGCAAGTCAGTGATGACCAAGCGGTGGCGTGGCTGGAGGCTGATGCGACTCTTTGGTCTGTGGTGGTCAAACCTTGGGTGCTTGTTCAGCCACTAAAAGACCAGTAGCTAAAAGCCTAGCCTTTAGCTGTTTTCCAGGTCTCGGGGGATATCATCTGGGTCTTTTCCTCGTTGCCAAACCAGATGTCACCTTCCTGCACTGTTGCTTGTAATGACATATTGCGTTCAGCCATTGCTGCAATCGCATTGGTATCTTCAGGAGAGAGATAGTTGACCGTAAGGTTGTCAAAGCGACTGAGATCGGCCTCAATATTTTTCCACCAAATGGATGCGCTACGTTCGCCGTATGCGTATACCGTTACCCGCTTAGCCCTGTTGCAGCCTTTGCGAATACGACGCTCATCGGGTAAACCCAGTTCAATCCAGTGCTCAATATCACCATGCAAGTTTTTCAGCCAGAGGTCAGGTTCATCGTCTGTAGAGATTCCTTTTGTGAACTGTAGTAATTCGTCTGCATTAAAAGCAAAAGCCAGTAGCCGAATCATCATGCGTTCATCGGTTTCAGAGGGATGGCGGGCGACTGTCAATGAGTGTGATTGAAAGTAGTTCCGGTCCATATCGGATACTTGAAGCTCAGCTTTAAAAATAGTGGCTTTAAGTGCCATTGAGTGTGGCCTTTAGTGGAAAGATGGGAGAGTGCCTCAAGGAGAAGAATTACTCTAAAAGAGGTGTTCTAACTATGTATTCTAAAGAAGTACTCTAAAGCAATAGGCCCTGAAAAATTGTTTCTTCAGGGCTTTTTAGAATAAGGAGAAGGTAGCATTCTTACGTAATAATACCTCCGCCTCCTGGCATACCACCACCCATTCCTCCCATTCCGCCTTCTTGGCCGGGAACGACAATTTTAGAGGCTTGCTCACGGCGCATTTCTTCTAACTCTTTCGCGGTTTGTTCAACAGCAATCTCCGCGGCAGGGCCAAACTTTTCTGCAGCTTCACCAATGGTTGTGGCGTCCAGATTAAAGTTGATGGGCAGTGCGCCCATGGGCGTCATAACCTGTGTGGATCCTGAATAGAGCACTTCACGACTGGTATCTGTTTCACCTTCTGGTGTCACCGGTATTAGTCGGCGAATGGTGCCAATTTTTTGATCGGTGAACACTTCCTCGCGGTACAGGTCAGCGGGGTTCATAGTGGCATCAGGTTGTTGTTCGCTCATAGTAATAGATTCGATTGTTGTTGAAAGAGGTCGCAATACTAGCAGATTTTTAGCTGGTTTTTAGTACAAGTTTTTACGGCGCAGTGATTTGGTTTTTTAGGGTTTCTACCATGGCATTAGCCGCAGCTGAAAGTGGGTAACGGCGTCGAGTTAGGATGCCTACCCGGCGGGTTACAGTTGGTCTGGTCAGTGGCCTACACTCAACGCCCAGGGACTCCATTTGCTGAATGGTGAGTGATGGCATCACGCTGATGCCTAAACCGTTTGCAACCATAGAGCTAATAGATGCCAGTTGATTTGCTTCAAACTCTACGTTCAACTGGATGCCTCGGGACATAGTCGCTTTATCCACCATCTGCCGCATGGCTGAAGGGCGTTGTAAGGCTATAAAAGGGTAGTTCTGCAAATGTTTCCAAGTAATATTTTCTATTTCCAATAGTGGGTGGTGCTTGGGGGTGACCACAAAGAAGCGATCTTCAAACAAGGGCTCAAAATTAAGGTCTTCAGATTCGTCGGGGTAGAAAGTAACACCTATCTCTACCCGTCCTTTGCGGACCATGTCTACTACATCCTCTGCAACCACATCCTGAACAGCAATATTGATATCGGGGTGTTGTGACCGATAATGAGATAAAGCTTTGGGTAGCTGGCTAATAGAGAATGAGGCCATGGTGGCAATGGCGAGTTTGCCGCGACGCATGGAAAAAAGGTTATGAAGGTCAGCCAAGGCATTATCCCAGTCGGCGAGTAACCGTTGTGCTACGGGTAGAAATTCTTCACCTTCTGGCGTTAGAGATAATGTTCTTGTTGTTCGGTATAGCAATTGTCCGCCTGCTACTTCTTCCAGATTTTTAACAGCAATGCTCAGCGCTGGTTGTGACAGGTGGAGTAGTGCGCCTGCTTCAGCAAAATTTCGGGTTTGGGCGACGGCTATGAAGGCCTTGAGCTGTTTAATGGTGATATCCATAGGCGGTTATTCTATCGAGTAAGGGTTTTCAATTTTTTTGAGTAGTCATTCAAAGGATAATATCTTTAATAGAATTATTTATTTAATTTATTAATCAGTCTATTAAAATTTTACGCTTGATAAATATATCTCCCTGTAGCATCCTTGCCGACGTTTTGCAACCTGTGGTTTGGGCCTCGGGGTAACATAAAAAGTCACTAATATAGAAAGTAACTGAAGGAGTTTTGTTCATGGCGGGTTTCGATAAGGTGGTTAACACCTACGAAGAAGCGATGGCGGGTCTGGAAGATGGCATGACCGTGATTGCTGGCGGTTTTGGTATTTGTGGTATTCCTGAGAATCTGATTACACAGATGAAGAAAATGGGTACCAAAGACCTCACTATTGTTTCCAACAACTGTGGTATCGATGGGTTTGGTTTGGGTATCTTGCTGGAAGATCGTCAAATTAAAAAGATGATTTCTTCCTACGTAGGCGAGAACAAATTATTTGAAGAGCAGCTGCTAGCTGGTGATCTTGAAGTTGAATTGACGCCTCAGGGTACATTGGCAGAAAAAATGCGTGCTGCCGGTGCTGGTATCCCTGCGTTCTACACAGCAACCGGATATGGTACTGATGTTGCTGAAGGCAAAGACGTTCGTGAGTTCGATGGTCGTAAATACATCCTTGAAGAATCTATCCAAGGTGACTTTGCCATTGTCAAAGCTTGGAAAGCAGACCGTTATGGTAATGCTATCTATCGTCATACCGCTCAGAACTTTAATCCAATGGCTGCGACTGCAGGCAAGATTACTGTGATGGAAGTGGAAGAAATTATTGAGCCGGGTGAGCTGGATCCAACACAAATTCATACACCTGGAATCTACGTTGATCGTCTGATTCAGGGTACTTTCGAAAAACGTATTGAAATACGTACCGTCCGCGAAGGTTAACAGGAGAGATATTATGGGACTTTCTCGTGATCAAATGGCTATCCGTGTTGCCCGTGAGTTGCAGGATGGTTACTACGTAAATTTGGGTATTGGTATTCCTACACTGGTAGCAAACCATGTACCTGAAGGTATGGAAGTTATGTTGCAGTCTGAGAACGGACTGTTGGGTATGGGGCCTTTCCCCACTGAAGATGCAGTAGATGCAGATTTGATTAACGCAGGTAAGCAGACGGTAACGACTGCTACTGGTGCATCAATTTTTTCATCAGCTGAGTCTTTCGCCATGATTCGTGGCGGCCATGTAGACCTTACTGTTCTTGGTGCTTTTGAAGTAGATGCCCAGGGCAATATCGCTTCCTGGATGATCCCAGGCAAACTCATCAAAGGTATGGGTGGTGCGATGGATTTGGTAGCTGGTGCAGACAATATCATTGTGACGATGACTCACGCTGATAAATACGGTAACTCCAAACTGTTGCCAGAATGCTCTTTGCCGCTGACTGGTGCTGGTTGTATCAAACAGGTTTTAACTGATTTGGCTTACCTGGAAATCCGTGATGGAAAATTCCACTTGGTTGAGCGTGCACCTGGTATCTCTGTCGAAGAAATCGTAGAGAAAACTGCAGGCGAATTGGTTGTTCCAGACAATGTTCCAGAGATGCAGTTTTAATTTCACGTTATGTGAAGTTTGCATGTAAAAAAGGCTCCCTGTTGGGGGCCTTTTTTTATTTTGGAACTTTTGTTTTTTCACATTAGTTCGTCTTTTCTAATTTTCAGCTGTAGTTTGTCGCCTGTGATTGATAAGTAACTTTCGTTTATTAAGGAAAACTCTATGTTCGCAAGTAATATGTTGGCCGGTAAAACAGCATTGGTCACTGGCTCGACCAGTGGTATTGGTTATGCCATGGCATCAAAGCTGGCTGAGTCAGGTGCTAATGTTGTATTGCATGGATTGATGGATTCTGCTGAAGGTGAAGCGCTTCGCCAGGAGTTTGAGCAAAAATATGGTGTTCAATGCTTGTTCAATGGTGCGGATATTTCTACAGCTGATGGCAATGAAGAGTTGGTGGCAGCCTCGTTAGAAAAATATGGTGAAATAGATATCTTAATAAACAATGCGGGCATCCAGTTTACTGCCCCCGTTGAAGATTTTCCGGTAGCAAAATGGGATGCGATTATTAGCATCAATTTAAGCTCCGCTTTCCATACCACAAGATTATTAGTACCTGGCATGCAGCAGCGTGGTTGGGGACGAATTATTAATATTGCTTCCGTTCATGGGTTGGTCGCTTCCTTAAACAAGGCAGCGTATGTGGCGGCCAAACATGGCATCGTTGGACTGACCAAGGTGGTTGCACTGGAAAATGCTGATAAGGGCGTAACGGTTAATGCGATCTGTCCAGGTTGGGTAGATACTGATTTAGTGGCTGCACAATTTCAGGCGCGAGCTGATCGAGATGAGGTGAGCTTCGAGGAAGGTAAGCGCAGCGTAATTGTTGAGAAACAACCGATGCCCAAAGCGACTCCACCTTCATCCCTTGGTGATCTGGCATTGTTTCTTTGTTCCGATGCAGCAGCGACCATCACGGGCTCTAGCTTGCCTATGGATGGCGGCTGGACCGCACAGTAACGTATGAATCAGTGTTCTATTTCAGGTAAGACACTTAGATTGAACGCTGATTCACTCTCTGACTTTGTTGTTCAGCGGTTTCCACTCGCTCTGAGTAGCGATCCACCAGATATTCTTGGTGGTCTCGAGTTAACAGGGTGAACTTCATCAGCTCTTCCATCACATCGACAATGCGGTTGTAGTACGCCGAAGGTTTCATTCGGCCATTGTCTTCGAACTCCAGAAAAGCTTTTGCTACCGAGGACTGGTTGGGGATGGTGATCATCCGCATCCAGCGACCTAGTACCCGTAACTGATTCACCACGTTAAAGGATTGAGATCCACCGGAAACCTGCATCACAGCCAGGGTTTTACCCTGTGTGGGCCTGACAGCGCCCAATGCTAGTGGCACCCAGTCAATCTGGGCTTTCATAATACTGGACATAGAACCGTGACGCTCGGGGGAGCACCACACTTGCCCCTCTGACCACATCATCAATTCCCGTAGCTCTTTGACCTTGGGGTGGTCTCCATCGGCACTTCCATGGGTATGGTCATCGGGTAGTGGTAAGCCCGAGGGGTTGTAGATACGCGTTTCGGCACCCATATGTTTTAAAAGGCGGGCAGATTCTTCGACAACTAACCGACTGTAGGATCGTTCCCGCAATGAGCCATACAGTAGCAAAATACGTGGTTTGTGCTTTGATGCATTTTTATCAAAATGAGACAGATCTGGTTCGCGGAATTGCTCATGATCCATATTGGGTAAGCTGATATCGCTGATAGTCATTTTAGATAGCTCCCAACTTGTTAAGGGCCGAGCGTAACTCTTCCTGAGATAATTGTTTGTCTGCCAACGCTAATAGCTCAGTGACTCGCTGCTGGATTTCAGCAATGGTGTCTCGAAAAGCTTGGGCTTTTTCTTCTTCGCTGCCGTCGATTTTTGATGGGTCTGTTAATCCCCAGTGGACTTTGATGGATTTACCAAACCATACCGGGCAGGTTTCACCAGCAGCGGAATCACAGACGGTGATCACCACATCTGGAGCGAATTCTTCCAACTCATCCCAGGACTGACTTACCAGTCCTTCTGTAGAAATATCCGCTTCCTGCAAATATTGGAGGGATAACGGGTGCACTTGCCCCGCAGGTTGGCTACCGGCACTTTTTGCCTGGATGCTGCCTTGGTTCTGGACGAGAGACATATGATTGGTAATGGCCTCGGAGAGAATGCTACGACAGCGATTGTGGGTGCAGATATATAAAAATTTCATAGATGATGTCTTTTGGTTAGATTCAGCGGCTGGTTAGTGTTTTAACACTAGCTAACAGCAGGAAGCTGTCGTTGTTGGATCCAGCAGCTTCAGGTTTTTTTCAATATATTTGGGATTGTCTTTGGCTGTTTGGTGTAAAACCGAGATAGCCCACGTCGGTAGAGATTCATTGAGCTTGTAATAGACCCATTTACCACGACGTTCATCTTTTAATAATTCACACCTTCTTAACTCAGATAAGTGTCGGGAGACTTTGGGCTGACTGAGTTCCAGAGCCTGAGTTAAATCACAGACACACAATTCACCTTTTAATGTGATGAGCAGAAGCGATTTCAGCCGGGTGTCTTCTGAAAGGCATTTGTAAAAGGCCAAAGGATCAAGCATTGGTATGACTACAGGGTTATTAAAATATATGGAATATCATATATATGATATTCCATATGTCAAGAGAGCACTTGAGTCGTTAGAAGGGAAGAGAATGAATAGCTGTTTTGGGATACGTTTTTTTACAGCGTGTTGTTCGCTTAAAACCCCTGTAAAACAATCTTTCCGATTGATGTTCCGGACTCTAATTCTTGGTGTGCTGCTCTCAGGTTTTCCGCATTAATAGCTCCCAAGTTTTTACCCACAGTAGTTTGAATATATCCCTGATCAACCAAGTCGGATACGCGATTTAGTAGGCGGCTCTGCTCATTCATATCAGCTGCGTTAAACATGGAGCGTGCAAACATAAACTCAATATGAAGTGACAAACTCTTTGGTTTCATCTTCATTACGTCTATAGCATTGGGATCATCAATCATGGCAATCTTGCCAAAAGGGACGAGCAGTTCGGTGTAGCTGTCAAAGTACGAATCTGTATGGGTCAGACTGGCCACGTGGGTGACTTGACCAATACCTTCATTTTCAATCAGGGCATTGATTTGTGGCTGAAGGGGCTGGGTGTGATCAACAACATAATCTGCCCCTAGCTTTTTTACCCAGGCTTGGGAGCTTTCCCGTGATGCGGTGGCAACAATTGTGGCACCAGAGAGCGCTTTAGCTAACTGGATAAGAATAGAGCCAACACCGCCGGCGGCACCTACAACCAGAATAACTTCATCAGATTTTTTCCCATGTGTCGGCGCCTGTTTCTGAATGGCCAAATGCTCAAATAAAAGCTCCCAAGCTGTTATTGCCGTTAGGGGTAATGCGGCAGCTTCTGAATCTGATAGGCTTTTGGGTTTGATGCCCACAAGACGTTCATCAATTAGCTGATATTCAGCGTTGCTACCTTGTCGGTTAAGGTCACCCGCATAAAATACTTTGTCACCAGGCTTGAATTGTGTGACGGTCTCTCCAGTAGCAATGACTTCACCCACGGCATCCCAGCCAAGTACTTTATAGTTTTTTCCAGAATGGTTTTCAGCCGAGGTCGAATCATCTACGGGAGAAACACGCTGACGAATTTTGTAATCCACCGGATTGACTGCAATGGCACTGACTTTTACAAGCAAATCATTCCCGGTGGCAATAGGCTGAGGTATCTCAATATCAATTAAAGACTCAGGCTCATTGATGGGTAGGGATTTGCTGTAACCAACAGCTTTCATCGTGCCATTGGTCTTCACAGTGTCAGTAGCGCTCATTATGTTTTTCTCGTTTGTTGGTCATGGAATACATATTAAAACAGGTGGTATTCGTTCACCCAATGTTTCCTCTAGAGTAGCATTGGGTCGATTAATCTCTTCAATTTAATCACCTAAATAGCCCCATGTGTTCCATTTCTGTACAATGCCCGTCCCTTAAATGCCCTGTAACTTTTTTCTTTTCAAAACCTATGCCTGATACTCCATCCAAACAAAAAGTTGGTTTTGTTTCCCTCGGTTGCCCAAAAGCTTTGGTGGATTCAGAACGTATCCTGACCAAGCTGAAATTGGATGGTTATGACATCAGTCCAGATTATGAAGGTGCTGATGTTGTTGTCGTTAATACCTGTGGTTTTATCGATTCTGCCAAGCAGGAATCCATGGATGCCATTAGTGAGGCAGTGAAGGAAAATGGCAAGGTGATTGTCACCGGCTGCATGGGTAAGGGGGCTGATGCCGAGGCAATTAAAACACAGAACCCCGATGTGCTCAGTGTCAGTGGCCCGGCAGATTATGATTCGGTACTCAATGCAGTACATGAATATGTGCCACCACATTCTCAAAATGGGGAGCAGGAAACAGGTGAGTCGAAAGCACATAAACCTTACGAAGATATATTGCCACCGGAGGGTATTAAGCTCACACCACAACATTATGCCTATCTAAAGATTTCTGAGGGCTGTAACCACCGTTGTACTTTTTGCATTATTCCCGATATGCGGGGCGACTTGGTCAGCCGACCTATTTCCGATGTGGTGGACGAAGCGAAAAAGTTGGTGGAATCTGGTACCCGAGAGCTACTGGTGATTTCCCAGGACACCAGCGCCTATGGCGTGGATGTAAAATACAAGCTGGATTTTGTCGACGGTAATGCTTTGGAAACCCGGATGCAGGATCTGGCGGTGGCATTAGGTGAGTTGGGTGTCTGGGTACGATTGCACTATGTGTATCCGTACCCCCATGTAGATAAAGTGATTCCTCTGATGGCTGAAGGAAAAATCCTGCCCTATCTGGATATTCCGTTCCAGCATGCCAGCCCGAAAATTCTCAAACTGATGAAACGCCCGGGTAATCAGGAAAAAGTATTGGAGCGGATTAAAGCTTGGCGGGCTATCTGCCCAGAGCTCACTATTCGCAGTACTTTCGTTGTGGGCTTCCCCGGTGAAACCGAAGAAGATTTCCAAATGCTGTTGGATTGGCTTGAAGAAGCTGAGCTGGATCGTGTGGGTTGCTTTAAATATTCTCCTGTAGATGGTGCTAAAGCTAATGAGCTGCCTGACCACGTACCGGAAGATATTCAGCAGCAGCGCTGGGAGCGTTTTATGGAAACCCAGCAAGCCATCAGTGCACGTCGATTAGAGCGCAAAGTTGGCCAGACCCTGGAAGTTTTAATTGATGAAGTCGATGAGGAAGGTGCTATAGGCCGCTCTTATGCAGACGCACCGGAAATTGATGGTAATGTGTTTATCAATGATATTGAGAGTGTAGAAGCGTTAGGGCTTAAGCCCGGTGATATGGTCGAAGTAACTATTGAGCACGCTGATGAATATGACCTTTGGGGTGCGCTTGTATATTCTTAACAGACTATAAATAGTCATAAAAAAGGGCAGCCTAACCAGGCTGCCCTTTTTGTTTTAACCTATTTTATTTGAATTTACTTGGCCGAAATTGAATTGCCGAGAGATTCAAATTAATGCTGATGGCCGCCAGCACCATGTACGTGGCCATGGGTTAATTCTTCTTCTGTTGCTTCACGAACGTTGTCAATTCGAACATCAAATGTCAGTTCTTTTCCAGCAAGAGGGTGGTTGCCATCTACCGTAACGGTTTCGTCTGTGACGCCAGTAACAACAACCGTTAATGGGCCGTTGGGTGTTTGAGCTTCAAAGCGCATGCCAACATGAATATCTTCGGCCTGGAATGTTTTACGTGGAACTTCCTGTACCATTTGTTCTTGTCTTTCTCCGTACGCATCAGCAGGCGCTATAGTAACTACCATTACATCGCCAGCCTGCTTTCCTTCCATCTCTTGCTCGAGCCCAGGGATAATATTTTTGTGTCCATGGAGATAAGCTAAGGGATCTTTTCCTTTAGACGAGTCAAGTTGGTTTCCTTCCCCATCGGTTAGTGTGTAGTGGAAAAGCACTGCGGCATTTTCTGAGATGATCATAGGAGATCCTTTTTTAAATAGTCAGTAAGTAGTCAGCCTAGTTGACATAGTGGTGTATGAAATAACGGCTGTATGCGAGCAAGGGCCGCATTATCGTAGATACTCAGTGTTTTTCCAAGAAAATGATTTTTTCTGACCGATTTCGTGGCTTTGGTCATAGCAGGGTAATTGTTCTGGTCAGTGAGGATTAACATGTTTGGCTTATAGCTGTTTGTAAGTCGTTGTTTGCTATGGGTTGGTAGCGAAGCAACGACTTACTTTTTTCTTGGCTAGATGGAGTTTTTTCTACTAGTACCACCTGTAGTGTTTTTTCTGGAAACAAATACTATATCTTGTATACTGAGCTGAGTTTTTCAAGATTTACTGATAACTTAAAGACGGTTGCAATAGCCGCAAAATTAGATAAAAAAGTACTACGCACCTCCATTTAGCTGATTCAAACACAGCTTTGGCCGCTACTTTAGCCATTATAAAAGCAAGGATAAAACAGGGGAAACCGCACCATTATGTCGATTGAAGCCTTAAAGACTACAGATGAGCTGGCTGCCATCGAAATAAAACTTCAGGCAGCCTCAGAAGATATATGGGACAAAAAATACCGCTTAAAAGATAAAAGCGGAGAGCCGGTAGATGAGACTATAGATGCCACGTATAGGCGAGTCGCACTAGCTCTTTCAGAAGTAGAAGAAAAAGGTAAACAAGACGTTTGGTACGAGCGCTTTTTATGGGCGTTACGCAATGGTGCAATTCCCGCCGGTCGAATTATTTCCAATGCTGGTGCTCTGGAACATAAACCTGCCACCTCCACTATTAACTGTACCGTGTCCGGAATTGTTGAAGATTCAATGAAGGGTATTCTTGAGAAAAACCTGGAAGCAGGCCTGACCTTAAAAGCGGGTTGTGGCATTGGCTACGAATTTTCTACCCTGCGCCCGAAAGGTGCGTATGTATCGGGTGCTGGTGCTTATACCTCTGGCCCACTGTCCTTTATGGATATCTTTGACAAGATGTGTTTCACCGTGTCTTCTGCCGGTGGTCGTCGTGGTGCCCAAATGGCCACCTTTGATGTTAGTCATCCCGATGTGGTGGATTTTATTCGGGCTAAGCGTGAAGACGGTCGTTTGCGTCAGTTCAATTTGTCATTGCTGATTACTGAAGGTTTTATGGAGGCGGTGAAAAGTGATGATGATTGGTCACTGAGCTTCCCCGTCTCGGCTAAAGAGTTAGAGCAGGGCACTGTAGACCCAGCAGACGATACGTTGTTGTGGCGTGAGTTCCCCACGACCAATGGCTATATCACTAACGATGAAGGCTTGGTAGCTTGCAGTATTTACCGCACGGTTAAGGCGCGTCAGTTATGGAATGTGATCATGACGTCCACCTACGATTATGCCGAGCCTGGTTTTATTTTGATCGACAAGGTCAATCAGCAAAACAATAACTGGTTCTGTGAAAATATTCGCGCCACTAATCCTTGTGGTGAACAACCGTTGCCTCCTTATGGCAGCTGTTTGTTAGGGTCGATTAATCTGACCAAATTTGTATTGGACCCCTTTACTGAAAATGCTCGCTTTGATTGGGATAACTACCGTGAAGTGGTCTCTGTCTTTACCCGTATGCTCGATAACGTTGTCGAGATTAATGGGTTGCCTTTGGAAGGCCAGCGTGAAGCGATCATGAATAAGCGACGCCATGGAATGGGCTTCCTTGGCCTTGGATCTACCATGACCATGTTGAGAGTTCCTTACGGCAGTGCCGAGTCATTGGAATTAACCGAGAAAGTATCTCGTGAGCTAGCCATGGCTGGTTGGCGTGCAGGGTTGGATTTGGCTAAGGAAAAAGGCCCAGCACCAATTATGGATGAGGAGTTTGAAGTCACTGAGTCCATGATGCGTCTGCGTCCAGAAATGGCGAAAGACGGTATTGTGATTGGTGACAAGCTTAAGGGTAAGGTTTTGCATGCACGATACAGCAAGTACATGCAAAAAGTAGCTGAAGTAGATCCTGCATTGGTTGATGAAATTGCTAATGTTGGTTGTCGTTTTACTCACCACTCTTCCATTGCACCTACGGGCACCATTTCATTGTCACTGGCTAACAATGCCAGTAATGGTATTGAGCCCAGCTTTGCTCATCACTATTCCCGCAATGTGATTCGTGAAGGTAAAAAGACTAAAGAAAAGGTCGATGTATTCTCCTATGAGATGTTGGCTTACCGTGAGCTAATTAACCCTGATGCTATACCTTTTGCTGAAGAGGAATCACAAAAGTTGCCAGATTATTTTGTGGCGAGTGACGATATTAGACCTAAGCAGCATGTAGATGTTCAGGCAGCAGCTCAAAAATGGACAGATTCCTCTATCTCCAAAACCATCAATGTTCCAACAGATTGTGATTTTGAGGAATTCAAAGATATTTACCTTTACGCCTATGAGAATGGCCTTAAGGGCTGTACAACCTTCCGCTTTAATCCGGAAGCATTCCAGGGCGTCTTGGTAAAAGAGAAAGATCTGGAAAATACCACTTACCAGTTCACACTGGAAGATGGTTCCACCGTAGACCTGAAAGGGAATGAGGAAGTGGAATACGACGGTGAAATGCATACCGCAGCCAACCTCTTCGATGCCTTGAAAGAAGGCTACTACGGAAAATTCTAATTGGAACCTCTTTTGGAAACATAATTGGAAACACAGACATGACTGTAAAACTAGATCAAAAAATCGTGGGCTATAAGGTGGTATCACCTTCCAATGACGACTCCATTCCCGAAGGTCAGGCTGCACCCCAACCATCGGAGCAAGAGCTGGAACGCGCCATTGAGCAGATGACTGAAAATGTCAGTCGTCCAGAAGAGCTTCACGGTTCTACCTATAAAGTCAAAACACCGCTATCTGATCATGCGTTGTATATCACCATTAACGATATTGTTTTGAACCCTGGTACCGACCATGAACAACGCCGTCCCTTTGAAGTATTTATTAACTCGAAAAATATGGACCAGTTCCAGTGGGTAGTTGCGTTGACTCGGGTTATTTCCGCGGTGTTCCGCAAAGGTGGTGACTGCACGTTCCTGGCAGAAGAGTTGAAAGCTGTATTTGATCCACAAGGTGGCTACTTCAAGCGCGGTGGTAAGTTTATGCCGTCGTTGGTGGCAGAAATTGGTGAAGCCATTGAGGATCATCTGACCAAAATTGGCATGATGAAAGGCCCTGAGTTGGGTGATCACCAGAAGGAGATTTTGGCAGAGAAGCGTGCTGAATATGAAGCTGCAACTAAGCCTGTATCAGCAGCGACTGCCGCAGCCGTATCCAGTGAAGCAAGTCCTTTTCCGGAGACAGCACAGCTGTGCCATAAATGTATGACTAAGGCATCCATTTTGATGGATGGTTGCATGACTTGTTTGAACTGCGGTGATTCAAAATGTGGTTAATGATAAGTGCAGTTAAGAGACTCTAAGTGCGGGGAATGATAGTAATAAAATCCGTATAAACCCGTACTGGGAGGGGGATTGGACCGGGCTATGCCCGGTTTTTTTCCTAACAATGATAGCTTTTTTACTTAGTTTAAGCTTTAGATTTTAGTGCGTCGAGAACGCTATGAACGACCTCTTCAGGTGGCTGCTGGTCACAGTGAATGACGATGTCGGCGTATTGGTTATAGAGCTTACTGCGCTCAATAAATAAATCGTCAAAACTTTGCTCTGGCTGCTTGGCGATACCTCTAGTCTCATAATCGTGAATACGTTGTTCCAGAGTTTGAAGTGGTGTTTCAAGGTAGACAACAATCCCATTTTTTTTCAGATGGGCCATTCCGTTTTCGCTGTAAACGGCGCTGCCGCCAGTGGCGATAACAGTATTGTTGACATCAATATGAGTGAGGACAGATTCTTCGATCTTACGCAGTTGTAGGTAATCGCTGCTATCCATGATGAGTTGAAGGGTTTCTCCCTCGCGCACTTGAATCAGTACATCGGTATCCACAAAATCTTTGCCCAGGGCCTTGGCTAGCAACAGACCATTGGTACTTTTTCCTGCGCCGGGCATGCCGATTAATACAAGATTATTTTTCACAAACCAATTTTCCTATGTTTTGGCGTTTCGTCATCACAATGATGCCTTAACAAATTCCATTAATCGTGAAATGGCCTCACTGGATTCACTATTTTGATGAATTAAGCTGATACCTACTTTACCTAATTTGGGCAGCTTTTCAGAAGGTTTCAATATACGGAGATTCTCAGGCACAGTACTTTTCGCTAATACGGTGACACCAAGGCCCTCATCAATGGCAGCCTGGATACCGGTAAGGTCGGGTATGGTGTAAACGACACGCCAGTCATGCTGATTATCTTTAAGTCGCTTGGCGCCACGTTGACGGTATATGCAACCTTCGGGGGCTACGATTAGAGGCAGTGGTCGTTGCAGGTGGGCATCGTGGTCGGTACCGGTGACCCAGACTAAATCGTCCTCCTTGACCAGGTTGTCCCCCGCGGCAGCAGGGTCGTCGTGTAGGGCAAGAATTAAATCATAGCTGTGGCGTTCAGGTTCTGACAGCAGTTGCTTGCTTAATGCACAAGTTACTTCCAACGTCACATTGGGATATGCCTGGGCAAAGCGGCCGACAATTTTTGGTAGTAGTGTGGTAGCAAACTCGCTGGGAATACCAAAGTGAATTTTGCCGCTGACAGATGTTTTACTGAACTGAGCAACAGCTTCGTCATTAATAGCTAATATTTGTTTGGCATAACGGAATAGTAGTTGCCCCGATTGGCTGAGTTCTAGTTGCTGACCACTCCGAATTAACAGGGTTTGTTCCAGCAGTTGTTCCAGCCTTTTGATTTGTAAACTGATGGCAGGTTGCGAGCGCCCCAGCCATTCAGCGGCCTGGGTAAAACCACCCAGTTCGATGACGGTAACAAAGGCTCTTAGTAGGTCTGTTGGCAGGTTTTTCATGGCACTTTTTATGGCACTTAAATAGCTGCCTTTGGTTATTAATATTATTAATGTTGTGATTTTAACTATTAATTTTACCAATTCAAAGGCGGCCGCTAACATGTGCCACCTAAACTTTTTATCATCCAGAATTTCTTACTTAGACAATAGCTATGACTACAGATAACACCTCCGATTTAAAAGCTACGCCTCTCAAGGAACTGCACTTAGAGCTTGAGGCTCGAATGGTTCCCTTTGCTGGCTATGAAATGCCGGTGCAATACCCGGAAGGCATTAAGGCAGAACATTTACATACCCGGGAACATGCCGGTTTGTTTGATGTGTCACATATGGGTCAGGTGGTCATCACTGGAGAGGGCGTTGCTAAGGCCTTGGAAGCACTGGTTCCAGTGGAGCTGGAATCTCTGGGTATCAACAAGCAAACCTATGCGCTGTTTACCAATGATCAGGGCGGAATTCTAGATGACTTGATGATTGTCCGTTGGGCTGAAGATTGTTTTTTTCTGGTGGTCAATGCGGCCTGTAAAGAACAGGACCTTGACCATCTGAGGAATAACTTGCCAGGCTTTGATATCGATTATCTGGAAGGCCGTGGCTTGTTGGCACTTCAGGGGCCTGCGGCCATTGATGTCATGGCGCAATTGGCACCGGAGTCCCGTGAGTTAGTATTTATGACTGGAGCCAGAGCAACATTGGCGGGAGTGGATTGCTATATCACCCGTTCTGGTTATACCGGAGAAGATGGTTTTGAAATCTCGGTGCCTGCGGAATCTGCTGAGTTGTTGGCGCGCAAGTTATTGTCCTTTGATCAAGTAAAAGCTATTGGATTAGGTGCTCGGGATTCCCTTCGCCTTGAAGCAGGGCTTTGTTTGTATGGTCATGATCTCGATACCGATACCACACCTATTCAGGGTTCCTTGTTATGGAGCATCGGTAAATCCCGCCGAGCCGATGGTGAAAAAGCTGGAGGTTTCCCTGGTTCAGATATTATTTTTAACGAGAAAGAAAATGGTCCGGTCCGCAAGCGTGTAGGTTTGAAAATAGAAGGGAAGGCACCGGTTCGTGAAGGTGCAGAACTGGTGAATGCTGAGGGTGTTCAGGTGGGAGTGGTGACCAGCGGTGGTTTTGGCCCAAGTATGGATGCACCCGTGGCTATGGGTTATGTGGCTACAGAATACGCTGTTATTGGTACTGAGCTAAATGCCATGGTTCGTGGTAATCCTCGTCCGGTAACAGTAGCGAAAATGCCTTTTGTACCGCAGCGTTACTATCGTGGTTAAAGGCATCACGGGTAATAGTATTTAGGTTAGAAAATCTGGCTGTAAATATAATCAATAAAACAAATTTATAGAGATTAAAGAACGCATGAAACCACTGGCAGAGCTCACCAACAGTAATGAATTTATTCGCCGTCATATAGGTCCTTCTGAGACAGACCAGCAAGCCATGCTGCAAAGCCTTGGCTATAACAATGTGGCTGATTTTATTGGTGCAGTAGTGCCAGATAATATTCGTTCCGATAGTGCGCTGGCATTGGGTGATGCGGCGACTGAAGAACAGGCGCTGGCCGAGTTACGTCAATTAGCTAGCCAGAATCAGGTATTTAAAAACTATATTGGTCAGGGCTATTACAACTGTATTACCCCTAATGTAATTTTGCGCAATGTATTGGAAAACCCAGCTTGGTATACCGCATATACACCCTATCAACCGGAGATCTCTCAGGGGCGTTTGGAAGCGCTGTTAAATTTCCAGACGATGATTACCGACCTGACTGGTATGGACTTAGCCAGCGCATCGTTGCTGGATGAGGGCACAGCGGCAGCAGAAGCCATGACACTGTGTCAGCGTATGTCAAAATCCAAGGGCAAAGTATTTTTTGTCGATCAACATTGCTTGCCACAAACCATTGAAGTAGTAGAAACCCGTGCTGAACCCATGGGGCTAGAAGTGGTGGTGGGTGATCCTGCTGATATGAGCAACCACGATTGCTTTGGCGTGCTGCTGCAATACCCCGGTGTTGATGGAGCCATTCGTGATTTTTCCGCCGTTGTTGAAACAGCTCACCAGCAGAAAGCATTGGTGGTGATGGCTGCTGATATTCTTAGCTTGGTGCTTTTAAAAAGCCCGGCTGAATTGGGTGCTGATGTAGCTATTGGCTGTACCCAGCGTTTTGGTGTGCCACTGGGCTTTGGTGGTCCTCATGCAGCCTATATGGCTACTCGTGATGCCTTTAAGCGTTCACTGCCCGGTAGACTGGTGGGTATATCGCTGGATAGTCGTGGTCAGCCAGCCTACCGTTTGGCGCTACAAACCCGAGAGCAACATATTCGCCGTGAGAAGGCCACCAGTAATATTTGTACTGCGCAAGTTTTACTAGCAGTGATGGCTAGTATGTATGCGGTTTATCATGGGCCTGATGGCCTGAAACGTATTGCTGAAAGAGTGCATTGCCTCACGGCTATTTTGGCCACGGGTCTGGAGCAGTTAGGTTTTAAACCGTTGAATAACAGCTTCTTCGATACGCTTACCATTGCCACGGGAGATAGCACAGCTGCGATCCATCAGCAGGCTGCTACCCAGGGTATTAACCTGAGAGCTATTGATGACAATCATGTAGGTATTTCTCTGGATGAAACTACAAGCTCAGAAGATATTGAAAGCCTTTGGTGTCTATTCGATAGCAATAGTTCTTTAACGGTTGCATCGATAGAGTCCACAGCTACTACAGGTCTTCCTGATAACTTCCTGCGTACCGGCGAAGTTCTTAATCACCCGGTATTCAACCGCTACCATTCTGAAACCGAAATGCTGCGCTACCTGCGCAAACTGTCGGACAAGGATATTGCACTGGACCGAGCAATGATCCCCCTTGGTTCCTGCACCATGAAATTAAATGCCACCGCAGAAATGCTGCCGGTGACATGGCCGGAATTTTCCAACATTCACCCCTTTGCACCTAAAGAGCAAACAGTGGGGTATGTGGCAATGATCGAGCAAGTGGAGTCGATGCTTTGTGAAGCGACGGGTTACGACGCTGTCTCACTACAACCCAATGCCGGTTCTCAGGGAGAGTATGCCGGCTTGTTGGCTATTCGTGCCTATCATGAAAGTCGTGGCGATTCCCACCGTAATATCTGTTTGATTCCCAGTTCAGCCCACGGTACTAACCCGGCCTCAGCACAAATGTGTGGTATGAGAGTGGTAGTGACCACCTGTGACGATCACGGCAATGTGGACCTTGATGATCTGAGAACCAAGGCAGAACAACACAGTGAAAACCTGGCGGCCATTATGGTCACCTATCCATCTACCCACGGTGTGTTTGAAGAGGGTATTACCGAAGTCTGCGATATTATTCACCAGCACGGTGGGCAGGTGTATATCGATGGAGCCAACCTCAATGCCATGGTTGGGCTCTTTCAGCCAGGCAAGTTTGGGGGTGATGTCTCCCACCTGAACCTACATAAAACTTTCTGTATTCCCCACGGTGGCGGTGGCCCTGGTGTCGGGCCAGTGGCGGTACGTGAGCATTTGGCGGGCTATCTTCCGGGGCATCATGGCCTGAATCATGGGTCAGAGGACAAATCCACTAAAGTCGGTGCGGTATCAGCTGCCCCATGGGGTAGTGCCAGCATTCTGCCCATTACCTGGATGTACATCAAAATGATGGGTGCTGAGGGTTTGAAGCAAGCAACCGAAGCGGCGATTCTTAATGCCAACTACATGGCCGAGCGTCTTAAGGGTGCATATCCTATTCTTTATACTGGCGCCAACGACCGCGTGGCCCATGAATGTATTGTCGATCTGCGGCCAATTAAAGATGATTCTGGTGTTACCGTTGACGATGTAGCCAAGCGTTTAATTGATTTTGGCTTTCATGCGCCCACCATGTCATTCCCGGTTCCCGGCACATTAATGATTGAACCAACAGAGAGTGAATCCAAAGAAGAACTCGATCGCTTCTGCGATGCTATGTTGCAAATTCGCGAGGAAATTGCAGCTGTTGAAAATGGTGATTATCCATTGGACGATAACCCTCTCTGCCATGCACCTCATACTGCCGATGTAGTGGTAGCTGATGACTGGAACAGAAGTTATTCTCGAGAGTTAGCGGCTTACCCGCTGGAGTCACTAAGGGAAACTAAATATTGGTCCCCTGTAGGCCGGATTGATAATGTTTACGGTGATCGAAATTTAGTCTGTGCCTGTGTACCGCTTTCTGACTATGAATAAATGGTCAGAATATGAATAGCAGTCTGTAAATAAATAGTTTGGTAGTGAGTTATAGGGTGGAGTGGAATGGATAATGGGTTCCTGTTATTTTAGATAACGAGACCCCCTCGCTTTGTTCTGGATGGAGCCGGATATGTCAAAAAAATGCTAGTAAATCAAACTATTGCCAAATCCTGCCCAATATCAAAATCGGTAAAACGCGCATGCGCGATATACAAATGTTAAATTTGTGGTTGCTCGAGAGCAGATAGAAGAAATCGAGTTTGCAACATAATGCTCTATGCCCTTGTAGGAAAAAACACGAAAGACTTGTAGGAGAGGTACGAAACGTCTCATATTTTCTATAAGCTTCGAAGCATAAGCGTTGCTTGCATAACGAAGTTAATGCAGACATCGCAGAAGCCTTCGAAGTAAGGAATGAGACTTAACACCTAACGCATAATTTTTTTCAAATGGTTCAAAGGAAAGAAAAAGGAATTGCAGTGAACATAAGCAGCGATAGGCAACCAAAACTTAACAACTCGGTGATGCGGACATTCATCAAAAATTGTCATCCGACTTGCAATGCAAGTAGGCCGCCAGTTTTCTCTTCACTGCCGCAGACCTACACTCGTTATGTTTCTTATGGATACTAAAACAAGATACGCAAAGAAAGGCGCTCTAATCATTGGCATTCCTTTTGCCCTATGGTCGCTATTTTTATTTATCACCGTATATACATCCAATGATCAATCACTAGGTTCAGTAATATCTTTTGGTATTGCCATGCCATCTATGATTCTTGGCTTTCCATGGGGTCTTGGTGTAATTGCTTTAATGGCAAAGCTAGCTGTTGTCATCAAAGAGTCAATATTCATGACCCCAATTAGTATTTTAGGTTACATACTAATGGTGTTAGCACCAGCCATTAATGGTGCAATAATTGGCTACCGTATTGGCGCAAATAAACAAGCCAAAGAAAATGCAAACCACGAAACATAACAAGGTGCGGCACGCACCGGCAGCAAGCTGCCTCGGACAGCCAAACCTTCGGTTTGCCTGCCCGTGCGCACGACGTTATAGCTACTAGAGCATATGGATATTTACTTAGTAATTCAGGCTATCTTTTATTTACTAGGGGTGGCTTGGTTATATCTGGTAGTGGTTGCAATTTATTGTTTATATCTAGAAACAGATCTCAGTGTTTTACAAAAGCTATTTCAATGTTTCATCTCATTGCTGCTACCATTCATTGGGGCTTTATTAGTGTTGCACTTCCTGTATCAACAATCTCCAGAAATCGTAAGCCGCTTTCGGTTACTTTGGCCATTCAGTAGTATTATTCGCAATAAACAAGAGCTAGGGGGAGGCACTGGACATAATGGTGAAACGGTGCTGGGAGAGTGGAGCAAAGGGTTGCATGGGGGAACGAGTGACAGCACCAATGGTGACAATGATTAAAATACGCTATAACAAGGTGGTGTTGGTCGCCACGCAAAAGGCGCGTGGCTGGGACAGCCTACTCGCCGCTTCGCTCTGTTCCGGCTGCCCCAAACCAAAGCGTTATGTGGGTAGGACCCGTGGAAAAAAATGAAATTTAGAATTCAATTAGATTTCTCTTCTTTATTAGTTTTGGTTGCTACTGTTTCCATTGCTGGAGGCTTCGCTTGGGGTCTGCTGCTTGCATTTTATTATCTTCTTAGTGGTGACGTATTTTTGGCCGCTGCTGTTCCTTTTGCGGCAGTATTAATATTTGTTTTTCAGGCCATATTTACGGTGTTGCTTGGCTACCCTTTCTATAAATGGTATTGCAACAGAAATAGGGGGCAACTTCTGTCAGGCAAAATGGAGCTGCAAAATGAAACCACATAACCAGCAAAGGCAGCGGATACACCGCTGCTTTGGGCGTTTAACTGATCAAAAATAAAAGCCCCAGTGTGAATATGAACTAGGGCTTTTTTTATGCCCGATAAAAAATCATAAGGCATTTATCTTTACTCGAATTGTATTTGCCTTAGTCACAGCTAACACTCTATATTTAATAACGAGTTAGCAATACTGTGCTAACGTTGTTCGTGGTATGGGAATGGAAAAAAAGTAACTTTCGGTAAAACAACAACACAATGGAGTGGTTATGAGTAAGCCTGTGATAGCGGACAATAAACCCATTAAAGTTAATTTGTCTAAAGGGCAGGAATGTTATTTCTGTACCTGTGGCCGATCAAAGAGCCAACCTTTTTGTGATGGCTCCCATGCAGGTACATCGTTTACGCCAAAGGCATTTACTTCTGAAGAGGATCAAGAGGCTTATCTTTGTGCTTGTAAGCATACGAGTAATGCTCCTTTTTGTGATGGTACCCATAATCGGTTTTCGGATGATCAGGTGGGGCATGAAGGCCCCGGTGTTATTGAAGCAAATGAAGAAGAGAGTTCAGATCCAAAAGCTTTGGTTCCAGAAGTAAGGGCAACAGTAGAAGAGCCCACGGTAGAATTTATTCATCAGTTGGCAAATGAGGGGTTATCTAAAGTGGGGCACCACGGCCCTATGACTGCGATGGGGGTGCCGAGGAAAGACCTTCCCAGTTGGGATGATATTCAGATTATGGTTGCCCAGCTTGCCCGCAAACCGTTAATGGATGATGTGCCGGTAGAAACAGAGCTGGTGATAGGCCCTGAGGCAGAAAAGCCCTTGGTGTTGGATATCCCATTATTTGTTTCTGATATGAGTTTTGGTGCCCTTTCTGAAGAAGCAAAATTAGCTCTGGCTAAAGGTGCAGAGCAGGCTGGTACCGGTATCTGTTCTGGTGAAGGGGGTATGTTACCTGAAGAGCAGCAGGAGAATAGCCGTTATTTTTATGAATTGGCCACAGCCAAGTTTGGCTATAGCGAAGCTGCGTTAGAAAAAGTCCAAGCCTTTCATTTTAAAGGGGGGCAGGCAGCAAAAACAGGCACAGGAGGGCATCTGCCTGGTGTAAAAAATGTGGGAAAAATATCGAAAGTTCGAGGGCTTCCCGAGGGTACGCCCGCAGTTTCTCCACCTACCTTTAGTGACCTGAGTACACCATTCGATTTCAAGCGGTTTGCTGATCGAGTGCGTGAGGTGAGCGGTGGTATTCCCATTGGTTTTAAACTGAGTGCTAACCATATTGAACGAGATATCGCATTTGCACTTGAGGCCAGTGCCGACTACATTATTTTAGATGGTCGTGGTGGTGGTACCGGTGCGGCACCTTTGTTGTTTCGTGATCATATCAGTGTGCCTACCATTCCTGCTTTGGCCAGAGCGAGACAGTATTTGGATCAGCAGGGTGCCAGCGGGCGAGTCACTTTAATTGTTACGGGTGGATTACGGGTGCCCAGTGATTTTATTAAGGCAATGGCTTTGGGTGCTGATGGTATTGCGATTGCCAATAGCGCTATGCAGTCTATTGGTTGTGTTGCTGCAAGAATTTGTCACACCAATAATTGCCCTGCAGGAATCGCCACTCAAAACCCTGAATTAAGAAAGCGGTTAGATGTCGAAGGATCAGCTAAACGATTAGCGACCTTTTTTGATTCATCGGTTGAACTGATGAAAGTGATGGCAAGGGCTTGTGGCCATTCACACTTAAATGAGTTTAGTCGTGAGGATATCGCTACATTTAATGAAGAGTTGTCACATTTATCTGGTATTGAATATGCAGGTGTTGGATTTGATAGCTTTGATCCAAAACGAAATGGATAACTCATCATGAGTTTAAAACTATGATCTTAAAACCATGAGCTTAAAAGAAGTCTTGGGAATAGAGTTACCGATTATTCAGGCACCTATGGCAGGTGTGCAGGGAAGTGGGTTGGCGATTGCTGTTTCCAATGCAGGGGGCTTAGGTTCCTTACCTGGGGCCATGCTGGGTATCGAAACATTACGTGACGAATTAAGCGCAATAACATTTCAAACAGATCGCCCCTATAACGTAAATTTCTTTTGCCATGATATTCCTGAACACAGCCAAAAGGCCGAAATTATTTGGCGCAATGCCTTAAGCCCTTTTTACAAGGCCTATAGTATTGATCCAGATATGGTGCCGGTAGGTAGCAGCCGTATTCCATTCAATGCTAAAACCGCAGAAGTATTAGAAGAGTTTAAGCCGCCAGTGGTGAGTTTTCACTTTGGGTTGCCAGAGGAAGAATTGCTGCTGCAAGTTAAGTCCTTTGGTGCCAAGGTAATAAGTTCAGCGACTACGGTAGAGGAAGCCTTGTGGCTGGAAGAGTATGGTGCGGATGTCATCATTGCCCAGGGCGTTGAGGCGGGAGGGCATCGAGGGATGTTTTTATCCCACGATCTGAATTCACAAATGGGAACCTTTGCATTGCTCCCGCAAATTGTTGAAGCAGTGAATATTCCTGTGGTGGCTGCAGGCGGTATTAGTGATGCAAATGGTGTTGCTGCTGCTATGGAGCTGGGTGCTGCTGGCGTGCAATTGGGAACTGCTTATTTACTTTGCCATGAAGCATTAACAAGTCCAATGCATCGTGCTGCATTAGAAAGTGAGGGTGCCAGACACACAGCACTGACTAATATTTTTACTGGTCGTCCGGCCCGAGCCATTGTCAACTTAGCCATGAAAGAACTCGGTCCAATTCATTATGGCATTCCGGAATTTCCCCTGGCGGCTAGTGCTATCACACCACTACGAACTATTATGGAAGCTCAAGGGTCTGGTGATTTTTCACCCCTTTGGGCAGGACAGAATGTGACAGGGTGTAAGGCAGTTTCTGCTGCGGAATTAACCTACGAATTAGCCTCTAATTTGTAATTTATTCGGTATTGTTTGTCAGAAATATTCTTTTTTATAGTGAGTTAAATAGTGCTTTAAGGTAGCACTATAAACAGTGCGTTATAATAATTTGATCCCTGGGTTTTATATCTAATAGCAGGGTTTTAAGGGCTAGGTTTAAAGAGGTAGGTATAAAAATGAAACTTGAATCATTGGCATTGCATCATGGGTATGAATCTGAAGCTACTACTAAGGCGGCAGCAGTGCCTATTTATCAAACTACCTCATACACCTTTGATGATACCCAGCACGGTGCTGACCTGTTTGATTTGAAAGTCCCCGGTAATATTTATACTCGAATTATGAATCCCACTACTGATGTGTTGGAGCAGCGAGTAGCAGCGATGGAAGGGGGTATTGGTGCTTTAGTTGTTTCATCGGGCATGGCTGCGATTACCTATGCTATCCAGTGTCTCTGTTCTGTGGGGGATAACATCGTCAGCACCAGCCAGCTTTATGGTGGGACGTACAACCTGTTTGCACACACGTTGCCGAACCAAGGTATTGAGGCACGTATGGTGTCTGGTGATGATTTTGATGGCTTGGATCAGGCCATTGATGAAAATACCAAATTAGTATTTTGTGAGTCTATTGGTAACCCGGCAGGTAATATTGTCGATATTGAAAAGTTTGCAGAGATCGCTCATAAACATGGTGTTCCGCTAGTTGTTGATAACACGGTGGCTACACCATTTTTGTGCCGTCCCTTTGAGTTGGGAGCGGATATTGTTATTCATTCCCTGACTAAATATATCGGTGGGCATGGCACCTCTATTGGTGGTGTCATTGTTGATTCTGGGAAGTTTGATTGGGTGGCAAATAAGGAACGGTTCCCAATTTTAAATGAACCTGATCCGTCTTATCACGGTGTGGTCTACACCGAGGCCTTGGGGCCTGCTGCTTATATTGGCCGTTGTCGAGTGGTGCCACTTCGTAATACGGGTGCTGCAATTTCCCCTACCAATTCATTCCAAATCTTACAGGGATTGGAAACACTGTGTCTTCGTATGGAGCGGCACTGTGAAAATGCCGAAAAGTTGGCGGCTTTTCTACAAAATCATGAAAAAGTATCTTGGGTAAATTATGCCGCATTACCCGATAGCCCCTACCATCAAACCTGCCAAAAAATTACCGGTGGGAAAGCATCAGGCATTCTGAGTTTTGGTATCAAGGGCGGAGCTAGTTCAGGTAAAGACGCAGGCGCGCAATTTATTGATGCGCTGGAAATGATTTTAAGACTGGTCAATATAGGTGATGCCAAGTCACTAGCCTGTCATCCGGCCTCAACGACTCATCGGCAATTAAATGATGAGGAATTGACTGCAGCAGGTGTTAGTGCAGACCTGGTACGTATTTCTGTGGGTATCGAAAATATTGAGGATATTATTGCCGATGTGAGCCAGGCTCTTGATGCGGTTAAATAATTATTTATCTAACAGGGCTCGATGAATATCTCCCTAATTAATTTATCCAAATATTAATTAGGGTTTTTCCAAGAAACTGTGAACAATTTTATTAAAGGTTTCCGGTTTTTCTGCGTGTAGCCAGTGCCCGGTGTTAGCAATCATTTTTAATTGTGCTTTAGGGAAAAGTCGTAACACCTCGTCACGATGTTTGTCCTGGATGTAGGCTGAATCTTCTCCTTTTATAAACAGGGTGGTGCCAGAAAAGGGCTCGCCAGTGGGTGCCAGTGTCAGAGTGTCGTAGTAGTTGCCAATAATACCGTCCATATAAAGACGCAGACCAAATTGACCATCTTTTTCTCTCACCAAATTTTTCAGCAAAAAGGCCCGTACAGAATTTTCTTCCACATAGGTTGCCAGAAGCTCATCGGCTTCTCTGCGTGATGTTGGGCGTGTTTTGGCCAGTGCTTGTAAACCTTCCAGTACTCCGCCATGACGATCAGGCTTATAGGTGACAGGGGCAATATCAGCGGCGATCAGTTTGTTGACTCGGTCGGGGTAATTCATTGCAATTTGCATGGCAATTTTTCCACCCATGGAATGGCCTAGAAGGTCAGCTTCCTGTAGGCACTGATCATCCATTAACTCAATAATATCCTCTGCCATGGTGGGGTAGTCCATCTCAAGGCTGTGTGGAGATTCACCATGATTTCGGAGGTCAACAGAAATAACTTTATAAAGATCAGTGAGCGCTCGACCCACAACTCCTAAATTGCTTAGCGAACCAAACATACCGTGCATTAATATGACCGGTAGACCTTCACCTTGGATGGAATAATTTAATTTCACAATAACGAGGCTTTTTTGATTAGTGTCGGAAAACTATTATACGTCGCTTTACTGGCGACGGATGCAGCCAGGTAAACTACAGAGCATCTCAAATAATAAATTAGCTGCAAGTAATGCGGTATTCCCAGTGCTGTCGTAGGGTGGGGATACTTCCACCAAGTCACCACCAATAATATTTAGTCCGTAACAGCCTCGAATAATTTCTAGTGCTTGGATACTGGTAAGTCCTCCGGGCTCCGGTGTGCCTGTGCCTGGCGCTACGGATGGATCCAAACCATCAATATCAAAGCTGATGTAGGTGGGTGTTTTTTCTCCAATTTGCTGACGTATTTCTGCTATTAATGGTGTGAGTGACCGATGCCAGCAATCTTCAGCTTGGATAACATTTACTCCTTGTTGCCGGGGCCAATCAAAGTCATCAGCATTGTAACCAGTAGCTCTGACACCAATTTGGGCCATTTTCCTGGGCTCAATTAATCCTTCCTCGATGGCTCGACGAAAAACAGTACCGTGGGTAATGTTTTCTCCAAACATACTATCGTTGGTATCCGTATGGGCATCGATATGTAAAACAGCAACAGGGCCGTATTTGTTGGCAATGGCCCTTAGAATTGGCAAGGTTATAGTGTGATCTCCACCCAGGCTGAAAGGCTTGACGGGAAACTTAAGCAGTTCGCAAAAATGTTCAGTAATAATTTCTATGGATTGAGAAAGATTAAATGTGTTGAGGGCTATATCGCCAATGTCGGCGATTTGAAAACTATCAAAGGGTGCGGCACCAGTGGCCATGGAATAGGGACGAATCAGTGCTGATTCCTGACGAATTTGTCGAGGAGCAAACCTGGCACCTGTGCGATTACTTGTTCCTATATCTAGCCCTACACCGATAAAACAAACATCCAGACCTTCGGCCGTAGCCTGCGTGGGTAATCGAAACAGCGAGCCTGGCCCTGAGAAGCGAGGCATATCGTTGCCGCTTAGAGATTGGTTGAATTTCTTGCTCATAGCCTTCTCCAAATAGTTTGTTGAAGGTTGGTAGGGCAAAAAAGAATGGTTGTTATTCGATTCCACCCAGACAAACGTATTTCAATTCCAGATAATCATCCAGGCCGTATTTTGAACCTTCCCTGCCCTGGCCGGATTCTTTGATACCGCCAAAAGGAGCCATTTCATTTGAAATAATTCCTTCGTTAACACCCACAATCCCAAATTCTAATTGTTCTGAGACACGCCAGATTTGATTGTTATTTTGGGAGTAAAAATAAGCAGCCAACCCAAATTCAGTATCGTTGGCAAGTTCGACAGCTTCTTCTTCGGTCTCGAATTTAATTAATGGTGCAACCGGGCCAAAAATTTCTTCAGAAAATAACCGCATCTCTGGGCTGACATCGGTGAGGATGGTGGGTTGAACAAAGTTATCTCCCGCCTCTGCTCGTGCCCCTCCAGTTACAACATGTGCACCTTTAGATACTGCATCATCAATAAGGTTACACACATCTTCAGCCGCTTTTTTATCAATGAGGGGGCCAATATTTGTATTATTGTCAGAACCGTTGCCCAGTTTGAGTTGCTTTACAGCCAGGGCTAATTTTTTGGTGAATTCGTCATAGATACTTGCTTGTACCAGCAGTCGGTTTGAGCAAACACAAGTCTGACCTGCATTTCGATATTTAGATGCAAGTGCACCCTCTACGGCGGCATCTATATCTGCATTTTCAAAAACAATAAATGGTGCATTTCCTCCCAACTCCATGGAGGTTCGTTTTACCGTATCAGCACATTTCTCTATCAGCTGCTTTCCAATCGGTGTAGAACCAGTGAATGTGAGCTTTTTTACTAAGGGGTTGCTCGTGAGCTCATCGCCAATTTCCTGGCTATTTCCTACAACGATATTGACGACGCCTTTAGGAATGCCGGATTTTTCTGCAAGGTAGACCAAAGCCAGAGCAGATAGTGGTGTTGCGCTAGCTGGTTTACAGACGACGGTGCACCCTGCTGCTAGTGCTGGTGCAATTTTTCGGGTGAGCATAGCATTGGGGAAATTCCAAGGTGTAATGCAAGCTACTACACCGACAGGTTGCTTCAAAACCATCAGGCGTTTATTGGCAGTAGGAGCAGGGATTAGATCGCCATAAATACGCCTGGCTTCTTCTGCAAACCATTCCACATAGTTGGCGCCATAGGTGACTTCACCCCGGGCTTCCGACAATGGTTTACCCTGTTCTGCGGTAATAATTTGGGCCAGGTCCTCCTGATTATTGATAATAAGCTCGTACCAGTTCCTTAATAATCTGGCACGTTCTTTTGCGGTTGTTTTGGACCATTTTTTTTGTGCCCTATGGGCGGCATCAATCATTCGCCTAGTTTCTGATTGTCCACATCTGGTAACAGAGGCTATCAACTGATTATTTGCTGGATTGATAACAGATAATGTTTCATTACTATCGGCATTAATCCATTGTCCATCAATAAAAGCATGAGTTTGCAGCAATGAGGGATCATTTAGCTTGATTGTTTGGCCCAGATTCTGGTTTATCGTTTGATTCATAGTAATAGCCTAGCCGATCTAGATAGAAAGCAGCAAATATAGGGAAGGGGAGTTCGCTACACCCCTTAGATAAAAATATGAATGATATTGTTTGATTAAGTGCTTTGCACTGAGTTTTGCCCTAAGTCTTAGGATTAGGTGGTTTTTTTAGAAATAGCGGAAATGTTACAGAGAGTGTTTTGAACTCTCTCTGTAGGTTGCCAGAGGTAGAAATTTTTTCAATGGCAGGATTTTTTAAACTTCTTCTGCCAGGGTCTGTTTTTTTCTCAGAATGGCAGTAGCATGCTCGACCTCACGGAGGATTAAATCTTGCTCAGAAGGGCTTATAGAGTTCGTCGAGAAGGCTATCTTGGTGAGTCTGCGAGTTTGAATCAAAATATTAAGAAGTTGATCGCGATCCCTGTTGTCTAATTGCACTGTGAAGTTGCCTCAAATGTTGATCCTTAACATGGCAGAATTGTATGCTTTTTGTGCCACCAAAACAACTTTAGTTGTTTTTGAGCTTTCTTAGGGCCACTCTAGCTTTTTAGTTTAATTCTGTAACTTTACTGTATTTTTACAAAGTCGTGTGAAATGCTTTGTAGATTCAGGTTAGTCTTCTTCTGTGGCTTCAACTTTACTGAGTTCAATTACATATTCACAAACATGGGTACGCTGTTGATCGGAAAGAGATTGCCAAGCTTCATTGACCATTTTGTCGTCGTAAAATAGCGGAACACTAGATGATGTCTCTTTTCCTAGCCATAACCAATGTGCAGAGACATCTAGAGATTTTGCAATAGCAAAAATAGCAGAAGTTGATTGTGAGGTGCCACTTTCAAGCTTGGAAATCATCTGCTGGGTCAGCTGGGTTTGTTCGGCCAGTTCCATTTGAGAAAGGCCGGATTTTAACCGTGATGATCTGATTCTCTCTGCTAAAGTTTTCATGGTGGGACATATTACAACAAATGTTGTGAATTGGTAGACAGCTTTAGTTGTAATGAGAACTGTGTCTCGCTATTATTTTGGTATAAAAACAGGGAGTACTATATGACCCCGGAAGAGGCACTTCATAAAGCGGTAGAAATCGTTGGTGGGCAGACTGCTTTGGCCAAAGCGTTATCTGTAAAAACCGGCCGTAGTATTAGACAGCAGCATATCTGGAATTGGTTGAATCGTGATGGTGGGTTGCCAGCAGCCTATGCACCATTGGTTCAGTCATTGTGTAAAGAGCATGGGGAAGATCTACCCCGTAGCTTTTTATGTCCAGATTTTTACCCTAAAAACGAGTCTGCTTAGAACAATAGGATTGTTTTGATCATAAACCTAGTTCACAGGGTTTGGCTCGGTCTTTTTTTACCTTTCTCTATAAAACCTCTTCCATACTCATTGTGCTCCTTCATTAAAAAAACGCTATAGTTTTGCTCTGCAAATGGAGCCTTGTTATGAAACTGTATACCTTTTCACCTGCCCCTAACCCCAAACGCCTTGATATTTTTATCGCTGAGAAGGGGATTGAAATTGAAACAATCACTATTGATCTCATGGCTGGGGAGCACCGCAAAGCACCTTATTTGTCCATCAATCCCTGGGGTACAGTGCCGGCATTAGTTCTAGATGATGGAACACTGATGACGGAAGTCATTGGAATGCTCTACTATTTGGAGGAGTTATGCCCTGAGGTACCTTTGCTTGGTTCTGATTCTGTTTCCCGAGCTCAAATATTGAGCTGGGATCACCGTTGCTTTTTCGAAGGGTTTAGTAGTGTTGCAGAGGTGCTTAGAAATTCCTCAGAGGCTTTTGTTGATCGGGCATTGCCAGGGCCAATTTCTTATGCCCAGATTCCAGATTTAGTCGAGCGAGGCCGGAAAAGAATTCATGGATTTTACCATGTGTTGGATAAGCACTTGGAGGGTAAGCCTTTTATGGTGGGTGATACCTTTACTGTGGCTGATATAGCAGCCTATGTTTTTGTGAATTTCAGTGGCTGGGTCAAAGAAACTATTCCTGATGATTGTCAGTACTTGTTAGCTTGGTATCAGAAAGTATCTGAGCGGCCCAGTGTGAAGTCTTGAGCTAGATAGTTTTGAGTTAGATAGTCTTGAGCTGGATAATCTTTAATCATGGTTTTGTAACTGACGTAAAGTTTTAAAGAAGGTAAGTCGAATATGAATAATCCGGCAATGGGAAACCTTAAAGGTAAAGTTGCTTTGGTCAGTGGCTCAGGCCGCGGTATTGGTCGTGAGGTTGCTTTAAAGCTGGCGTCTGAAGGAGCTAGCGTAGTGATTAATGATTTGGATGGTGGCTTGGCCAATCAAGTCGTAAAGGAAATCCAAGACGAGAGTGAGAAAACGGGCGCTAAAGCTGTTGCCTGTGTGGGCAGTGTTACAGAAGAAGGCTTTGGTGAGTACTTTGTTAAAACAGCGGTGGATAGCTTCGGTGGTTTGGATATTATTATTAATAATGCCGGGTACACTTGGGATAACGTCATCCAGAAAATGACTGATGAGCAATGGTACGCCATGATTGATGTTCATATGACGGCGCCCTACCGAATTTTGCAAGCTGCGCAGCCTTACATTAAGAAATTCCATGTCCAAGATCAGGAAGAAGGACGTGAGGTGTTCCGTAAGGTGGTGAATATTTCATCCGTATCCGGACTTAGTGGCAATCCGGGCCAGTTGGCTTATGCCGCAGCAAAAGCGGGAGTGGTAGGAATTACTAAAACACTTTGCAAAGAGTGGGGCCGTTATAAAGTAAATGTGAATACCGTAGCTTTTGGGTTTATTGATACTAGGCTGACCTCAGTTGCCTCTGGTGATTCGACAATCGAGGTTGAGGGCAAAGAAATAAAGGTTGGTGTTAGTGATCAGGTGTTGCAGATGGTTGATTCTTTGATTCCACTGGGACGCTCAGGAACACCGGAGGAGGCTGCGGGTGCGGTTTATTTATTTTGTACACCAGAATCAAATTACATTAGTGGTCAAACAGTTATTGTCGGTGGTGGTTTTGAGCTTTAGGCTTAGTTTGTAGAAACATTGTCCTAAAGGTATTTAGTCACTGTCATGATACTTACAATAATTTCGTGGCGTTAGCCCCGTCCAATGTTTGAATGCACGGGTAAATGATCGAGGCTCAGCAAAGCCAACAATCTCGGAAACTTCATCGACAGATAGTTTCTCTTTCACAAGCTTATCAATTGCTACTTCTCGGCGAATATTGTCTTTAATAATTTGATAGCTGGTACCTTCCTGCTGCAGTCGGCGGTATAAGGTTAGTGTACTAAGGTTCATTTGTTCTGCCAGAGCTTCTATTTTTGGAAACATTAATTTAAAAGAATTTGGGTGATCATTACTGGCAGCCATGATAAATCGTTCAATTTGAGCTTCTAGGCTGCTGTCTTCACCAGGTATGGTCATGATATCCGTTGGGTGATTGGACAGAAAAACTTCCAGCTCTTTTGAACTACGAATCAGTGGCTTATCCAAATATAGAGCGTCAAAAAAAAGGCTGTTCCTAGGTTGGTTAAAGGATAGCTTTCCTGGGAACATGATTTGCAGTTCATCCCGATGCTCAGGAGCCGAATGGATAAAATGGGTCTCCCGTAAGCGAATAGCTTCCCCAATATACCAACTGGGGAATCGGTGCCAGATCACCATCAAATATTCTGTTAGAAAGTGCCCATAGTCCAATTCAGGTTGTTTCAATTCGAAGCTCAATTCTGCAGTATTTGCTCTAGTAGTCAGTTGTATTTCAACAGACTGATTAATTAACAGGTAAAAATTGACTGTTTTTTCCAGAAGCTCTCTTAGGGTTTTACACATCTGTATTAATTCGCAAAGGGTAAAAAAAATGCCGTATTTACAGGGTTGAGCTGTAAATCCCATGAACTCATCATCAAGTTCTTGTTGTACCAAGCGAAATAATCGGGCTACCTGATCTGTGTGAACTCGGTTGGAGGTTTTTTCTACCTGGGTGGGGTTAATCCCTGCACGGGCTAGTAGGACTCGATGGTCGACACCTCGTGGCTGAATACCATACAAGCTTGTGAGCACATGGTAGTGAGAAATAGTAGCGATATGTCAGTGCTCCAATAAAACAGTTTATGAATTGGTGAGTTTATTGTTGATTGTAGCGGTAAATTGGTCAAATTTTATATTTATATGTAATATTTTGTGAGTTTTTGGGAAAAAAATGGACCTTGCCTCAAAGCTGAGGCTATTCCATAGTGTCTACTTAGTATGCTGTTTATTAAAGAGTACGAATTAAAGGTGTTAATGAGGGGATATGCATGATGCCGCTCACCAGAAAGTTTTCTCAATGTTGTGTTAGGAATATATTAATTAGAATAACGCAAGGATGGCTGGTTAGCTGGGTGTAATTCAACTATACCCAATGTAGCTAGGCTTTATGCGTCTGGGGCTACGAATAAAGCCCAAGTTTATTTGAGGTAGTATTTAATGACAGATATTTCAAAGCCCACCTATTCTGATTGGGTTGATTTGGCGACAAAAGAAACTCGGGGTAAGTCTCCGGATGATTTGGTTTGGGAGACTCCAGAAGGTATTTCCGTTAAGCCTCTTTATACCGCTGAAGATGTGGCGGGTCTTGAGAATCAGGACAGTTTGCCTGGCTTTGCTCCTTTTAAGCGTGGGCCAAAAGCGACTATGTATGCAGGCCGCCCTTGGACTGTACGCCAATATGCTGGTTTTTCTACCGCGGAGGAATCTAATGCTTTTTATCACCGTAACCTGGCTGCTGGTCAGCAGGGTTTGTCAGTGGCGTTTGATTTAGCTACCCATCGAGGTTATGACTCAGACCATGAGCGTGTGGTTGGTGATGTGGGTAAAGCGGGCGTAGCCATTGATTCTGTTGAAGACATGAAAGTTCTGTTTGATGGCATTCCACTGGATAAAGTCTCTGTGTCCATGACCATGAATGGAGCAGTGCTTCCCGTAATGGCCAACTATATTGTGGCTGCTGAAGAACAAGGGGTAACACCAGATAAACTGGCTGGCACATTGCAGAATGATATCCTGAAAGAATTTATGGTGCGTAATACTTACATTTACCCTCCAGTGCCCTCCATGCGTATTGTCTCCGATATTATCGGTTACACCGCAGAATATATGCCCAAGTTTAATTCCATCTCTATTTCCGGTTACCACATGCAGGAAGCTGGAGCGACTAATGTTCAGGAATTGGCATTTACCATTGCCGATGGCATTGAGTATGTAAGAACGGCCATCGACAGTGGTCTGGATGTAGACAAGTTTGCTCCCCGGTTATCCTTTTTCTTTGCAATCGGCATGAACTTCTTTATGGAGATTGCCAAATTGCGTGCGGCCCGAATTTTGTGGTCCACATTAATGAAAGAAAAGTTTGACCCGCAAAATGAAAAGTCACTGATGTTGCGGACACACTGTCAGACTTCTGGTGTGAGCCTCACCAGTAAAGACCCCTACAACAATGTGATGAGAACCACCATTGAAGCAATGTCCGCAGTATTAGGTGGTACCCAATCATTGCATACCAATGCGCTGGATGAAGCACTGGCCTTGCCAACAGACTTCTCTGCTCGTATTGCTCGTAATACTCAGCTGGTGATTCAGGAAGAAACGGGCATTACCAATGTGGTGGATCCTCTGGCCGGTTCCTATTATGTTGAGTCCCTCACCGATCAATTGGTGAAAGAGGCCCGCGTTCTCATTGATGAAGTGGAAGAGATGGGCGGTATGACCAAGGCAGTTGAATCGGGCATGCCGAAGCTGCGTATTGAGCAGGCTGCTGCGCTGCGTCAGGCACGAATTGACCGTGGTGAAGAGGTCATTGTCGGCGTGAATAAATACCAATTGGACGAAGAGCCTGAAGTCGAAATCCTTGACATCGATAATACCGCTGTGCGCGAATCACAGGTGGCTCAATTGAAGAAAATTCGTTCAGAGCGTGATACCAATGCCTGTCAGCAGGCACTTGACGCGCTGACCGATGCAGCAAAAACGGGTGAAGGAAATTTACTGGAATTAGCTGTTAATGCAGCCAGAGCGAGGGCGACTGTGGGTGAAATTTCAGATGCTTTAGAAAAGGATTGGGGTCGCCATCAGGCTGAGACTCGCACCATCAGTGGAGTCTATGGTTCAGCCTATGAAGGTGATCAGGATTTTGCTGATATTCAGAAAAACGTGGAAGCATTTGCTGTGGAAGCAGGGCGTCGCCCACGTATGCTTGTGGCAAAAATGGGTCAAGACGGTCATGACCGTGGAGCCAAGGTGATTGCTACAGCCTTTGCTGATATCGGTTTTGATGTGGATATCAGCCCAATGTTTCAAACCCCGGAAGAAGCGGCCCGTATGGCGGTAGAAAATGACGTCCACGTAGTGGGTGTTTCTTCGCAAGCTGCGGGTCACAAAACTTTGGTTCCTCAATTGATCGAAGCATTGCAAAAACAGGGTGCAAACGACATTAAAGTAGTTTGTGGTGGTGTGATTCCCCCTCAAGATTACCAGGCTCTTTACGATGCCGGTGTAGCCGCAGTCTATGGCCCCGGTACTAATATTCCCGCAGCGGCAGCAGAAGTATTGCAATTACTTAATCGCGATTAGATAAAAACTAGCGTGTTGTATTTATTACTTGGAAGCGCATTAAGTTAAATAGCCGTTTTGTCAGATTAAGAAAGAAGTAGCAGTAAAAATAGGAGAACACTATGCACGAGATCATCGAGCAGCTAGAAGAAAAGCGTAAAAAAGCGCACCTCGGTGGTGGTCAAAAGCGTATAGATGCCCAGCATTCAAAGGGCAAATTAACAGCTAGAGAGCGTATTGAGTTACTGCTTGACCCCGATACTTTTGAAGAATGGGATACCTTTGTAGAACACCGCTGTACAGATTTTGGTATGGATCAGGATCACACGCCCGGTGATGGCGTGGTTACAGGTTACGGCACGATAAATGGCCGGCTGGTCTTTGTGTTCAGCCAGGACTTCACTGTATTCGGTGGCTCACTATCTGAAACCCACGCAGAAAAAATTTGCAAAGTGATGGAGCACGCCATGAAGGTGGGTGCACCTATTATCGGCCTCAATGATTCCGGTGGTGCTCGTATCCAGGAAGGCATTGCCTCGTTGGGTGGCTATGCCGATGTATTCCAGCAAAACGTAATGGCTTCCGGTGTAATCCCTCAGATTTCAATGATCATGGGCCCTTGTGCCGGTGGTGCTGTGTATTCTCCTGCTATTACGGATTTCATCTTTATGGTGAAAGACAGCTCTTACATGTTTGTTACTGGCCCTGACGTGGTTAAAACAGTAACCCATGAAAGTGTCACTGCGGAAGAGCTCGGTGGTGCCGTGACCCATTCTAGTAAGTCTGGTGTGTCGGACCTAGCGTTTGAAAATGATGTGGATGCACTGGTAAAACTTCGCCAGTTTGTTAGTTATCTTCCAGCGAACAATCAGGAAAAACCGCCAGTATGGCCGACGGATGATCCTGCTGATCGTGCAGAAATGTCTCTCGATACATTAATACCTGACGATCCCAACAAGCCTTACGACATGAAGGAATTGATTAACAAAGTAGCTGATGAAGGCAGCTTCTTTGAGTTGCAGCCTGATTATGCGGGCAACTTGGTGATCGGGTTTATTCGTATTGAGGGCTCAACTGTTGGGGTTGTGGCTAACCAGCCGATGGTACTGGCTGGATGTTTGGATATTGACGCTTCCCGTAAAGGTGCTCGTTTTATTCGCTTCTGTGATGCTTTCAATATCCCCGTTCTCACCTTTGTCGATGTGCCGGGCTTTATGCCAGGTACTAGCCAGGAATACGGTGGCATTATCAAACACGGTGCGAAACTGCTCTACGCTTACGCGGAATGTACGGTACCTAAAGTGACGGTTATTACTCGTAAGGCTTACGGTGGTGCTTATGATGTGATGTCTTCCAAACACTTGCGTGGTGATGTAAACCTGGCATGGCCTACGGCTGAAATTGCCGTGATGGGCCCGAAAGGTGCGGTGGAAATTATATTCCGTAAGGATATCGGCGACGCTGAAAAAATTGCAGCTCGTGAAGCGGAATATCGTGAGAAGTTTGCCAACCCCTTTATTGCTGGTAAGCGTGGTTTCATTGATGACGTCATTATGCCCCACCATACCCGTAAGCGAGTTGCTCGCTCTTTGGCAATGCTCCGTGAAAAAGATGTAGAAAATCCATGGCGCAAACATGGAAACATCCCTCTCTAAGCTACTGCACTCGATGATACGGCGTTAAATATGTGCTTAGAATACTCATTTACTCAACGTAAACTCCGCTTCTTCACACATATTTGCCTTGTCTCATCATCGCTCGTGACGCTTATAGAAAGAATAGTTGGAAAGTACAAAAATCATCGAATTTGGAAAAGAAGATAAAGCCATGTCGAATAAACCAGTATTTAAAAAAATTCTTGTAGCTAATAGAGGCGAAATTGCTTGTAGGGTATTTCGTACTGCCAAGGCCATGGGTATTGGTACTGTTGCCGTGTACTCCGATGCAGACAGAGATGCGTTGCATGTGAGCATGGCTGATGAAGCTGTTCATATTGGTCCAGCAGCTTCAGCGGAAAGTTATCTCGTTATCGAGAAAATTATTGATGCCTGCAAACAAGCGGGTGCTGATGCAGTGCACCCTGGCTATGGATTTCTTTCAGAAAATAAAGCTTTTTGCCAAGCCCTGGATAAAGCGGGTATTGCCTTTATTGGTCCTGGCGAGCATGCAATCGAATCTATGGGTGACAAAATCACCTCTAAACTAATTGCTGAAAAAGCGGGCGTAAACACCATTCCAGGTTACACCGATGTCGTTCGTGATGCGGAACAAGCAGTTGAGATTTCTGCAGGCATTGGTTATCCCGTAATGTTGAAAGCTTCCGCTGGTGGCGGTGGTAAGGGCATGCGCGTAGCCTGGAATGAAGAAGAATGTCGCGATGGTTTTGAGAGAGCAACGAACGAAGCACGTTCCAGTTTTGGTGATGACAGAGTTTTTATTGAGAAGTTTATTCAAGAGCCTCGCCATATTGAAATTCAGATTATGGCGGATAGCCATGGCAATGTGATTTATCTGGGAGAGCGCGAATGTTCTATTCAGCGTCGTCATCAGAAAGTTATTGAAGAAGCACCATCGCCATTTTTGACTGAAGAAGTTCGTCAAAAAATGGGAGAGCAATCTATTGCTCTCGCTAAAGCGGTAGATTACAAATCTGCGGGAACCGTAGAGTTTATTGCTGATGCGGACATGAACTTCTACTTCCTGGAAATGAATACACGTTTGCAGGTAGAGCACCCGGTTACCGAATACGTCACAGGTCAGGATTTGGTTGAACTGATGATTCGTGTGGCGGCAGGTCAAAAACTGCCATTGACTCAAAAAGATGTCACCCTTACCGGTTGGGCCATGGAAACCCGTGTTTATGCTGAAGACCCCTTCCGTAACTTTATGCCTTCAACAGGTCGCCTTGTTCATTATATTCCCCCGGAAGGTGAAGGTGTTCGTGTGGATACTGGGGTATATGAAGGTGGTGAAGTATCCATGTTCTACGATCCAATGATCGCGAAACTGATTACCTACGGTAAAGATCGTAAAGAAGCCACAAGCAGAATGGTCGATGCATTGGATGCTTATTATATTCGCGGTGTAAACCACAATATAAGTTTCCTTAATGCTTTGATGGTTCACCCACGGTTTGTAGCAGAAAAATTGACCACTAATTTTATTGCGGAAGAATACCCTGATGGCTTTAGTGCTGATCTGGTACCCCAAGATGATCCGGCAATTTGCGTGGTGGTTGCTGCGGCGATCAATAAACAGTACCGAGATCGTTGTGCCATGATTTCTGGTCAGTTGCCTGGCCATGAATACAACCCCGCATCCGAGTGGGTTGTCATGATGGATAATGGCGAAGCAGAGTACGAAGTTTCTGTTAACAATAGCAGTGACTCGGCTATTGGTGTTGAGCTGGCAGGTAAACGCTATGAGATTGTCACCAATTGGAAATTTGGTGATCCTCTGTTTAAAGCAGACATTAATGGTCAGGCCGTATGTATTCAGGTTGATGTAGAAGGCTCATCACTGAAAATGTTCCACCGAGGCGCCGAAAAACATGCGTTTGTTGTTACAGCAAGAACAGCTGAGCTGAATAAGCATATGCTGGTTAAAGAAGCGCCTGATATGTCTAAATTCCTTCTATCTCCAATGCCTGGTTTGTTGGTGAAGTTGGCAGTTAAAGAAGGTGATACGGTCAAAGAGGGTGAAGAGCTGGCAGTTGTCGAGGCGATGAAAATGGAAAACAGCTTGCGAGCAAATGCAGATGGTGTCGTGATGAAAGTATCTGCCGATGTGGGCGATAGCCTAATGGTAGACCAGGCCATCGTTGAATTTGAATAAGGGGGCACCTCTAAAAATGCACTTTTTTCGCGATTACTACGTCAGCTCCGTGCTCGAATCCTCATGTACTGACTGTACACTGCGGTTCTCCGCGCGGTGCTTTCTTGTACTCACAAAAAAATCACTATTTTTAAAGACACCCAAAGTTGGGTTTGAGTAATAGTGTCGAGTTTGCGCAGGAGTGGCGTACGTAGAGGTAAAGTGCTCAGTGGTATAGTGTGTCGTGACCAAACTAAACCATGAAGATGAATTGTACAGATGATAGCAAATGAACTTGCCGAGAGTCTTCTAAACGGTGATCGGCGCGCCCTTGCCAAAGCTATTACTTTGGTGGAATCCACTAATGCGATACACCGTGAGCAAGCGGCCCAGTTATTAGATCTTATTATGCCGCACACAGGAAACTCCATACGGCTTGGTATTTCTGGTGTGCCGGGTGTCGGTAAATCTACATTTATTGAAGCCTTTGGTGGCCATGTTATTGATCAAGGGCATAAGGTCGCTGTACTTGCAGTGGATCCTACATCTGCGGTTAGTGGCGGTTCTATTCTTGGTGACAAAACACGAATGGAAGCACTGTCACGAAACGATAATGCATTTATACGACCATCTCCTGCGGGCCAGACTTTAGGGGGTGTTACCCGGCGAACACGCGAAACTCTGCTGCTCTGTGAAGCTGCTGGTTTTGATGTGATCTTCGTTGAAACCGTAGGGGTCGGACAATCAGAAACCGCCGTCGCTGAAATGACAGATATGTTTTTGTTGATGCTACTGCCAGGTGGTGGCGATGAGCTTCAAGGCATTAAGCGGGGCATTATGGAATTGGCAGACTTAATTCTTGTGAATAAGTCTGATGGTGATCAACAAGCTGTGGCTAACAGAACCGTGTCTGATTACCAAATGGCCCTGCATTTTCTTCACCCACGTAGCCGTAATTGGCAGGCCAGAGTTCAAGCAATATCCGCATTAAAAAATCATGGTGTTAATGAAGTATGGCAAACAGTTGAAGAATACCGTGAAACGTTAGGTAATGCTGGAGAAATAGAATCGAGACGATCAGCACAGGCTCGAGCATGGCTGTGGAGTGAAACAGCAGATGCGTTGTTAACAGAGTTAAAGGAAAATCAGGCCGTGAAAGCCCTAGTGGACCCTCTGGAGCGTGATGTGATGCAAGGTAAAACTACACCGACCATTGCAGCACGCAAATTAATTGATGCTTTCCGAAAGCTGTCGTAGAAAGTCTTCATTTTTAAAAAGTAAAAAAGGTAAGAAAATGATTGGAGAGTTAAATCACGTGGCCATTGTCGTTCCCGATTTGGATAAAGCGGTGGATACTTATCGTTATGCTTTAGGTGCAAAACTTTCGGAACCTAATGATCTTCCTGAGCACGGTGTGCGAGTGGTTTTTGTAGAACTACCCAATACTAAAATAGAACTGTTATTACCCATTGGTGAAAATTCACCCGTGGCAAAATTTTTAGAGCGTAATCCTGATGGTGGTATGCACCATATTTGTTATGAGGTCGAGGACATCTTAGCGGCACGAGATAAATTAGTTGCTGAAGGTGCCCGCGTACTTGGCCATGGAGAACCTAAAACGGGCGCCCATGGAAAGCCAGTTTTATTTCTTCACCCCAAAGATTTTTGTGGGACTCTTGTTGAGTTGGAGCAGTGTTGAATTGAAAAAGTGTTGAGCTGGAGCAGTCTTGAATTAGGGCAGAAATAAAAGATCCCCTTAAATAACCTTGCCACTATTCAAAATATCTTTTGGGTCAAACAACTGTTTTAACTGCTTCATAACTTCAATTTCTGTAGTGCTGCGGCATATAGAAAGGTAAGGCTTCTTCTCTAAACCAATACCATGTTCCCCTGAGATTGAGCCTTGCCTTTTTGTTAAGGGAGTATACAGAGCGCGCTCAATAGAACGCTTTCTTGCTTCAATGCCATTTTCTTCTATATTTCCCAGCTCTACTGCAACATGCAAATTACCATCACCTAAATGCCCCAGTGTGGCTACAAACAGTTGCTCATCAATGGCTGCGATATTATTTTGCATTTCCTCTAGGTAGCCCTCCATCTCACTGATGGGTAGGCTGATATCAAATAAAATCAAAGGCTGATAGGCGAACAAAGCCGGAATATTATCTCTTACAGCCCACATGGTTTGTTGCTGCTGAAGTGATTCTGCCAGGACAGCATCAGTAATAAGTCCTTGTGACATGGCGCTTTCTAATGCTTGAAGGAATTGCTCGCTATCAGACTCTGCATTTGCGCCACTGGCCTCGATCAGAATATAAAATGGATGATTATCTGGCAGGGGAGGCTGTCCTATATTTTCTCCCTTGCAGGCTATGCGGTAATAACTTTGCCATAGGGTTTCAAAAGCACTCAACTTTCCTCCTAGAGCTTGCTCCATGTGATTGAGCAATTGAGACATTCTGGAGAACTGATCAGTGACTGCCAGAGCTGTTGTGCGGCTTGGCATTTGTGGCCTTAATCTCAGTACTGCTCGGGTGACTATCCCGAGGGTTCCTTCGCTACCAATAAATAAATGTTTAAGGTCGTAGCCAGCATTATTTTTTAGCATGTGGTTCATTGAGCTGAGAATGCGGCCATCGGCCAAAACTACTTCTAGCCCCAATACCTGCTCACGTGCCATACCGTAGCGGATGACCTGATTGCCACCAGCATTGGTAGCAATGTTGCCACCAATGGTTGCCGTGCCTCTGGCACCAAGGTCCAGGGCAAAAAATAAATGGTTTTTGTCAGCCGTTTCCTGAATAGTTTGAAGTGGAACCCCGGCTTGAACAGTCATCGTTCGATTGGCTATATCAATCGATTCAATGTTCGTCATTCTTTCCAATGAAACGACCAATTCGTCTTTAGTGCTGGCGCATCCACGTGTCATGTTGGTACAGCCACCATGGGTAACTACTTTTTGCCCGGCTTTATGGCAAAGCTTCATCACATCACTGAGTTGTTGAGTAGTTTTTGGGCGGATAATAGCGGGTGATAGGCATTCTTGAGCACCCCAACCATCGGTTGGGCGACCCTTAATATTAGTTTCATTCAAGCCGCTCTTAATCAGCCCTTCTGGACCGAGTAAGGAGAGTAGGTTTTCTAAAAGGGCAGACATTTATTTTCCAACAAGGACAGTATCCTAACAGTAGCTGTCGTCATTCTAGCTGACAATAGCTATGGGGAGCGAAAGTGAAATTGAGAGTGTGTTTTAAAAAAAAACTTTTAAAGCGAGTGCTTTTAAAGGGGGTATAAAGATTACTATTATGAAGAGTTTTATGACATGTACTGTGTTTCAAAGGTTGCGATAAATTCAGCTAACATTTCTTTGGGTAAATCATTAATGCCTGCTGCAGCTTCCCTACCGCCACCTGTGGGAAATTGGCGGCAAAGTTCAGCAGCCCCAGTGCGATTATTTAGTGGTGCACGAATACTTGCCAAGTAGTTGCCATTATCTTTTTCAGTCAATACAGCATGGGCCCGATTGGGGTGGTCATTGGTGAGATCATTACTAAATACGCCACTAACGCGCCGAGCCCATGACTGATTGGGCAGAATGAAAACAGCTGTCTGCTCAGTGGCCTTTTCTGGCTTAGCTTGTTTTGCCGAAGACATATCTGAATGGTAGCCAGTTTCCAGTTTTTCAAAGGATTGCTGACTGTCGCGGATAAAATCTAACGGGTTTTTATATGAGCTTACCAACTTATACAGTTCTTCTGGTTTAAAGTGCAGGTCTTCGAGGTCAGAACCGTAGCCATTGTAATTAATATAGATGCCGAGATTTTTCAGGGAGGCTAATTCTGCTTCTGAAAGATCTAGATTCTTTGCTATGCCCAGTGCGCTCTTATTGAGGTTGTCACCAAAAGTGCCGACTACGGCCCAGGCTGCATGGGCTCCCTTAAGGTGAGCGTTGACTAAAAGGCTAGTGCAAACGTCTGGTGCCTCGTTAATGATTACTGTTAGTTTTGCTGATTCGGGGATGTCACCTGCAAAATGATGGTCAACATAAAACACTTCTGTGCCGGCACTGAGTAAGCGCTGTAAATCATCATGGTTTTTGTCCATGGATACATCGAGGACGGTGATTCTGTCGCCATCACTAGACGTTACTTTCTTGAGTAGGTTAATGTCCCGCTTAACACCCGTTACCAAAGTGGCTGATCTTGGCTCGGCAAGCCTGAGTTGAGTCAGTGCGCAAATACCATCAGCATCGCCATTGAATACATCGAAATCAGCCATTTTTTTACCAGTGTTGTTTTTATGAGTTGTACGATTTACCAATATGTCGGTGTAAAAAAGGGGCTTTAGTAGCCCCTTTTATCATTGGATTAACTGTTCTCGGACTGATAGTAATCCATCAGGATCTGAGCCACTTCAGGTCGAGAGAATTCCGGGGGTGGTGCAATACCTTCACCCAGTATTTGGCGAACTTTTGTGCCTGAGAGAATCACAAAGTCATCTTTCTCATGATCTTCTGCTTCATTCATCATGACTACGCGATTCAGCTTCTTGGAATAGGCTGTGTGGTCAGCACGGAAGATCTCAATATCTAAAGCGCCAGCAGGTACCTTTTTATCAAAAATAGTCTGGGCATCAAAAGCACCGTAATAGTCGCCGACACCAGCATGATCACGCCCAACGATTAAATGGGTGGCACCCATGTTCTGACGGAATACAGCGTGTAGAACGGCTTCTCTTGGCCCTGCATAGAGCATGTCAAAACCGTAGCCTGTTACCATGACTGAGTTTTTCGGGAAGTAAAGCTCTACCATTTTTCGAATACAGGCATCACGTACTGGCGCAGGAATATCCCCTTTTTTCAATTTGCCCAATAGCATGTGAACCACAACACCATCGGCATTAAGGCGTTCCATGGCCATGCGGCAAAGTTCTTCATGAGCGCGGTGCATAGGATTGCGGGTTTGAAAAGCAACAACTTTTTCCCAGCCACGTTCACTGATTTCGTTGCGAATTTCTACGGCTGTGCGGAAAGTATCAGGGAAATCATTTTGGAAATAGCTGAAGCTCAATACCTGGATTTTTCCAGAGACTAGGTTGTTACCCAGACTGGTGAATGTAGCAACTCCGGGGTGTTCAGGGTCCAATGTGCCAAAAATCTCGCCTGCCATGAACTGTATTTGTTCGTCAGATACAGTTTCGATCTTGTCTACATCCATAATCGCCATCACCGGGTTACCCTCGGTATTGGGGTCTCTCAGGGCAATGCGACTGGCACCTTCGATATCGCTGATATCTTGAGTCAGGTTGAGGATCGGTGTTGGCCAAAACAGGCCTTCGGCCGTGTGCAAGTTCTCTGCAACACTAAGGGCATCCGCTAGGTCCATATAGCCGTCTAGTGGATTAAAGTAACCGGCTCCCAGCATGACAGCATTGGCTGCGGCAGCAGAATTGAGCATCAGGGTGGGCAGTGATTCTGCCTCTTGCATGAGCTGATGGTGTTTTTCTGTGTCGTATACAAACAGTGGATTCAATGAATCCGAGCCATGGGGCTTGATCACTACGCCTTCTCCTGTAAATGGATTGATTGGTATTTAAGTGTTTAATGTTCTTTCTGGTGATTAGATGTCCTTCAAAAATCCCCTTTCTTTAAGGTAATTAATGATCGTGGAGACTTCTTCTTCTACCGTCATTTGGTCGGTACGCAAATGAATTTCGGGATTTTCCGGGGCTTCGTAGGGATCGTCAATACCTGTGAAGTTTTTTATTTCTCCAGCACGGGCTTTTTTGTATAGACCTTTGGGGTCACGTTTCTCGGCTTCAGCTAACGGGCAATCAACATACACCTCGATAAAATTGTAGCCTGACTCATCATGGAGCTCTCTGACTTTGTTGCGGTCTTCCCTATAGGGGCTGATAAAACTGGACAAGGCGAAGACAGCTGAATCAACGAATAATTTGGATATCTCACCAATACGGCGGATGTTCTCGGTGCGATCTTCGGCACTAAACCCTAGGTTTTTATTGATGCCGAGACGAATATTATCGCCATCAAGTCGGTAAGAAAGTTTTCCATGCTGATGTAAGGTATTTTCCAAGGCAACAGCTATGGTGCTTTTTCCACTACCTGAAAGCCCTGTAAACCAAAGTGTTGCGCCTTTTTGTCCCATAAGTTCACAGCGAGCTTCGCGAGAAATCTCGCCATCATGCCAGTGTACGTTAGTAGCTTTTTGTTCAGTCATTATTTAGTCCTTAATGATCCTTGTTAGTAACAACCATGCAGTGTTATGTCTGTACATTTCTGAATAGTTTCATCCAGATTTAGCCCTCGTTCTCGACTAAGCATAGATCCCCAGTAGTTGCATAATCCTATAAGTGACAGTGCTGCAAAGTGGCTGTCTAGATTTGACCTTAACTTCCCTTTGTTTACGCCATCGATAAAAATTTGTTCCAAATATTGCCTGTAGGTAGAACCGAGATCTTTGAGTTTGTCTCGGCGACCTTTTGGTAAATACAGCCTTTGCTCATTATGAACCCTCAATGCGGCATTATTTTCTCTATAGCTGCTGAGGTGGGCTCTAATCACCATCGATAGTTTTTTGTCAAAGGGTAATTCTTGATCAAAAATAGCTTCCATTTTGCCTACATAGCTTTTGAGGGCAATGAGGCATACTTCTTCTAATGCTTTTTCTTTTGATTTGAAGTAGTAGTAAAGGCTGCCCTGACGTATACCCAAATGAGTTGCTATGTCTTTAGTGCTAGCACCATGATATCCCTTGGAGGCAAAGATAGAAGCTGCTGCTTCTATGGCCTTTTCTCTTTGTTGTTGATACTTGGTGGTAGATCTAATGTTAGCTGTCATGGCGTGCATGTTAACGAGCCAATTATGAAAATTCTATAATCCTATAGATTTATGTGAGTGAACGGGTGTTTTTTGTGATGAAGGTTAAAAAATGAGCATTGAGCTCTAGAAAAAAGAGTACCCCATTGTGGCTTGGTCCAAGCGCTTGATTGTAGCTGGCGCACCCGAGAGGATTATTCGGTGTAAGCACCTCACCCTGTGGGTCGCTGCCTATAACGGCAGCGCTGTCTCGCACCTGTGGTGCTCGGCTCGAACCTCTTGTCGGTTCGAACACTCAAACGGTTAAATTAAAAAAACCGGCACAAGGCCAGTTTTTTAATTTAATGGCGCACCCGAGAGGATTCGAACCTCTGGCCTCTGCCTCCGGAGGGCAGCGCTCTATCCAGCTGAGCTACGGGTGCTTGCGAGGTTTTAACAGGGCCGCAATAGTAAAGCTTCCCCTGGCATTAGTCTATTTCTGTTGTGAGAGGTAAGGGGTGAAACTGGTCTGCTTTTGAGGTCTCAGCATAGGGTATACTAAAGTTCGTATTACTTGGGTACCTGAATGAATAGCGAGTTTAAAAAAATTGGCCAATACGGATTGGCAGTGAAGTTGTTGGCATTGATATTGTTGGCGCTGCCAGGCTGTTCCTAGTTGAGGCCACAGGCTTCAGCGCCTCAGGTTGAGGTATGTCCACCAAAAGTATGCCCGGTATGTGTTTCAAAGGCTTGCCCTGCGCCTCAAGTGATAGAAAAAATTGTTAACGTTCCCATGTTATCTAATAAGTTGCCTCAAACAGCAGGAGAGCTTGATTTACCGATTATTGGTGAAGTTGAGAAAGTCATAGTTCACCCATCAGACCTTCAATATGAGGCCAGAATAGATACTGGGGCTGAATCATCATCTATTCATGCTGAAAAAATTCAACTAATAGAGCGTGATGGTAAACAGTTCGTACAGTTTTCATTGTTAAACCCTGAAACCAATGAACTGGTTGAGCTAGAGCGGCGGTTCCAGCGCACAGTACTTATTAAGCAAAAGGAGGGAGAACCAGAGCGCCGTTTTGTCGTTAAGCTTTGGTTAACCTTGGGAGATATTAAAGAAAGGGTTGATGTAACCTTATCTAATCGCGCCGATTTTACCTATCCTTTATTGGTGGGGCGTAACCTTCTTACAGATACGGCGATTGTTGATGTCAGTCGGCGGCATACGATTAATCCAGTCAAAGCCAAGCCAAAAGTGAAAGAAGCTGTTATGGATAAAGTGACGGAGAAAGTGAAATAAGTGCGGGTTTCCTCCAAATTACAAATTAGCTTAGTTGCCGGAATTTTAATTGCCCTTGGGTTGGGGCTGACGCTTTATAAAAAAATAGAATTAGGTTTTCCATTACTGCCAGGTCAACGGCAGGCCGTTTGGACCTTAGAATCAAAAATCAGCTTTAAGCCTGTGGGTGGCCCTGTTGAAATATCTTTGGCCCTGCCAGAACCCGAGGCAGGTTGGGTTGTACTGGATGAGCACTTTGCGTCATCTGGGTTTGGGTTCTCTACCCAAGAAGAGCAAGGCGAGCGTTATGCGAAGTGGGATCGTCAGTCTCTAGATCGAACAACGACCCTGTATTACAAGCTTGAAATTTATCATGCTGGTCAATTTGATTTAGGCGCTAGCCCAATTCCTGAAATCATCCCTCCTGAACTAACCCCAGACCGCTTGGCTGCTATGGAACGGGTGGTGGCCTCATTGCGTCAGGGTGCTTCTGATTCAACCAGTTTCACGGCACTTTTGTTGCTGCAATTGGTTCAGGGGCAGATGGATCAAGATACAGCATTTTTGTTCGGAGACCGCGAAGAAAGTCGATTGTCTGTTGTTATGGACGTGTTGGCTTTTGCCGGTATTCCTGCACAGCCTGTTAAAGGTATTTTTTTAGAGGATGGCCGCCGCCGTCAGCAAATGGACACTTTGGTGGAAATTTACGATGGCAATCATTGGCAGGTGTTTGATTCAAAAACTGCCCAGCCTGGATTACCGGATAATTTCTTTGTTTGGCAGCGAGGTGATCGTTCGGTATTGGATGTGGTGGGGGGCAAAAGTTCTCAGCTGGAATTTGCCATTGTGGAGAATACTCTGCCCATCAAAACAGTGTTGTTTATGGAGCAACAAGTTAAAGAACGCTTGTTGCTGGATTTCTCAATTTATTCGTTGCCGGTAGAACAACAAGGAGTGTTTAAGGGGTTGTTGTTAATTCCTGTAGGCGCTTTGGTGGTCGTGCTATTACGGTTACTTGTAGGTGTCCGAACCTCGGGTACATTTATGCCCATTTTGATTGCGCTCGCCTTCATTCAAACCACGTTGTTGACGGGGTTAGTCATTTTCTTAACGGTTGTGGGTGCTGGTTTATGGATTCGGTTTTACCTCTCCCGCCTTAACCTTTTATTAGTCGCTCGAATTACGGCGGTGGTGATTGTGGTTATCCTACTGATGGCGGCCCTAAGTATTATCAGCTACAAGTTGGGTTTTGATCAGTTATTAACTGTGACTTTTCTTCCCACCATTATTCTTGCTTGGACCATTGAGCGAATGTCGATTCTTTGGGAAGAAGAGGGTGGCCATGAAGTGTTAATACAAGGCAGTGGTAGTTTGCTTGCTGCGGTACTCGCATATTTGTTGATGTCTGTAGACTTAATTGAGCATCTCACCTTTAACTTTCCAGAGCTGATGATTAGTTTATTGGGCGTAGTGTTGTTGCTGGGTAAATACAATGGTTATCGGTTGGTTGAGCTGTACCGGTTTAGGGATTTAGGAAACCCTGAACAATGAGTTGGTTTTCTCAAAGGGCAAAATGGATATCGCCAACAAAACTGCGGGAGCTGGGCATACTCGGTATGAACAGCCGCAATATTGATTACATTGGCCGCAATAATGACCGTAGTCGCTACCCCTTAGTAGACAATAAGTTAAAAACCAAGCAGGTGGCAGAACAGCATGGTATGTCGGTACCCAAGTTGTTTGGCGTGGTCAGCATTCAGCGTGAAGTTCAGGATTTAGAGCGAATTTTAGAAGGTATTGATAAGTTTGTGATCAAGCCTGCGCAAGGTAGTGGTGGCAAGGGTATTCTGGTCATTACCGAGCGTCGGGGTGATGAATTTATTAAGTCTACGGGTGCTGTACTTGATTACCGAGATATTAAGCGACATGCCTCTAATATTCTCAGTGGACTATATAGTCTGGGCGGCCGCCCTGATGTGGCGATGATTGAGGATATGATCGATTTTGATCAGATGTTGATTAATTACAGTCATGAGGGTGTGCCAGATATTCGTGTGATTGTTTACCAGGGTTTCCCGGTGATGGCGATGATGCGTTGTTCTACTCATGCCTCTGATGGTAAGGCGAATTTACACCAGGGCGCCGTCGGTGTTGGCATTGATATTGTGAACGGGCGAAGTCTCTATGCCGTACAAAATAATATCAAAGTAGATCGCCACCCGGATACGGGGTGCCGTTTTGATGAATTGGCCTTACCTTATTGGGATCAAGTGCTTAAGTTGTCTTCCGGTTGCTACGAAATGACCGGATTAGGATATTTTGGTGCCGATATTGTCTTGGATAAGAACAAAGGTCCGGTTGTTTTAGAGCTAAACGCCAGGCCAGGACTGGCTATTCAGATAGCTAATCAAACCGGTTTAGCTAAACGTCTACAGAAAATTGATGAGCAACCTTCGAACGAGCTGTCAGTTGAGCAGCGAGTTAGTTTCGCCCAGCAGATGTTTGGATAAGTTGTTGCCGTTGAAAAGGGCAGATTAGAAATTTCGTCTATAGAACACCTATAAAATAGCTTTTCCGTAAATATGACTTCGAAATCGCTGGTTAGAATGTTCTTTAGGATATTTCAACATCGAGCTTTATACCGCTATAATACAGGCCTTAAAAATGCGGTATGGGCAATGTCCCACTTTTGAGCCGCGAATCTGAATGATACGGAGACGAGAATGAGCCAATTGAAAAAAACAGGTTTTGCTGTTGTAGCCCTGACACTGGTGCTGGGACTTGTGGGTTGTAGTTCTGATACTGAAGAGTTAAAGCTGACCGCACAACAAGAAGCTGAAATTTCTGAGCGTCTTGCTCCTGAAGGTGAAGTGGTTCTGGAAAAAGATGTTGCATCTGCTCCAGCTGCTATGGCATCAAGTGGTCCTCGTTCTGGCGAAGATATCTATAATAAGAGCTGTACTGCATGTCACTCAAGTGGTGCAGGTGGAGCACCCAAAACTGGCGTAGCTGCTGACTGGGAAAGCCGCGTAGCTCAAGGTATGGATACGCTCTATGCTAATGCAATCAATGGCATTCGTGGTATGCCCGCTAAAGGATTGTGTATGGATTGTAGCGATGATGAAATGAAATCTGTTGTTGATTACATTCTGGAACAGAACTAATCAAAACAAAGAACTGGATTGCTTTAGAGCAGTAACCAGTAAAAACCGCGCTATCAGGCGCGGTTTTTTTTGCTCTAAATTTTGTTTTTGCGAGCCCTGTATTATTAAAAGCTCCATATTATTAAGAGTCACATAGCATTAACGGGGCCTAGTATAATCAGATTTGAGGTAGCTCAAGAAGAAGGCTTGAAGGTTATGGCATCTTGTTATGGTTTAATATTGGCGGGTGGGTTGTCCTCTCGTATGGGCACTGATAAGGCACAATTGCACCGCAATGGGCAGACGATGCTGGAGTACAGCCAGACATTATTAGAATCTCTTGGTTTAGAAGTACTTATCAGTGGTAGTGATCAGGGTATACCTGATTTATTCCCTGAATTAGGACCTTTAGTGGGGATCTATACTGCAGTTAAGTACTGTGAATCTGAAAATTTAAATATTGATGCCATGTTAATTATTCCTGTAGATATGCCGTTATTAACACATCAGTTACTACAAAAACTGGTGCATATTGGTGGGGTGGCTGGAACAGTCACCTGCTATGCAGACTGTTATTTACCACTATATCTACCTGTTAATAATGAAGTTCGAGGTTATCTGGAGCAGGTGTTCGAGGAAAGAGAGGATGGCAAGGAGGTAAACCAAACTTCTCCCAAAAAAAGCCCCCGCTCTATTAAAAGAATGTTGGCTAAACTAAATGCTAATGAGCTGCCTGTTGAAGATGCCCAAGCATTATCTAATGTTAATACCCCTGATGAATGGGATATAGCAAAGAGATTAATCAATCCAAATTAGGTTTCAGCATGTTAAGTGACCAGGAAAAAAAACGTTACAGCCGTCACTTGTTACTGGGTGATATCGGCGAAGTAGGACAATTAAAACTCTCCCAGTCAAAAGTACTGATCATTGGGTTGGGTGGATTGGGTTCTCCTGTTGCGCTCTATCTGGCCGCTTCAGGAATCGGCCACATGTTGCTGGCCGACGGAGACACTCTGGACGTGACTAACCTGCAACGCCAGGTGATGTTCGACAGCCATGGTGCCGGTAAGCTAAAGGCTGACCTGGCTGAAGTACGTTTATCAGAGTTGAATCCGGAAGTTGAAATTGATGTTATCGATCAGGCATTAACTGAAGACGATTTGGAAGAATATGTGCCAGGAGTCGACCTGGTATTGGATTGCAGTGATAATTTAGAAACCCGTAAAGCCGTTAACCGAGTGTGTGCTGAAAACCGTGTTCCTTTGGTATCGGCGGCGGCTATACGCTGGGAAGGCCATCTGATGCTGTTTGACTTCCGTAAACCAGAAACTCCTTGTTATGAGTGCCTGTACCCACCAGATACTGCCGAGCCGGTATTAAATTGTAGTACCAGTGGTGTGGTAGGGCCGTTGTTAGGTATTTTGGGTTCTATGCAGGCATTGGAGGCGATCAAACTGTTACTGGGTATGGACCCTGATCTGAATGGAAGGCTATTGATCTTTGATGGTAAATACCATCAGTGGCAGAATTTTCGTATACAGAAAAAAGTTGATTGCCCCGTTTGTGGCGGCTAATTCATTTTCGCTGAACCCCCCCCCTTTTTTTAATAAGGCCTTCTTAAGTCTTGATATTTTTTATTGACAAAGGGACTGATCAGTCCATAATGTTTTGTTATGACATACGGAAGACCCAGAGAATTTGATATTGATCGTGCGCTGGAAGCTGCTACACAGCAGTTCTGGACCGTAGGTTATGAGGCAACCTCTCTTCAGGATCTACTGAAGAGTATGGGCTTATCGAAAAGCAGCCTGTATCAAACATTTGGTAACAAACATGAATTATTCATCCGTTGCCTGGATCATTATCAGCAGTCCATGGTGGATAAACTTAATGAGCAGTTGGATAGCAGTGATTCCGTTAAACAGTTTATAGACAATTTTTTGGAAGGAGTTATTGCTGAAGCAAAAAATAGTAGCGGGAGAAAAGGTTGTCTGCTGGTGAATACGGCCAATGAACTTAGCCAACGTGATACTGATATTGCCAAGGCAGTAACCGATGGAACTGGGAATGTGGCTAAGTTGTTTCAGCAGGCAATAGAGCTTGGGAAGCAGAAAAAAGAAATCAGCGTTGATACACCAACAGAACATTTAGTGAGCTACCTAATAACCGCCATTAGTGGGTTGAGAACAATGATTAAAGCCAGTGCAGAAACAAGTACGCTAAAGCCAGTTACGGATCTAATTATTAAGACACTTTTTTAGTTTAAATTTTTTTAACCATATATGGACTAATCAGTCCTAAATAAATTAAGAAGGAAAAAATCATGAAATCTGAATATAAAATCACTATGCCACCCGTCGCTATTGAAGCAGCAAGTGATGATGTAAAAAGTACTTTAGAAGAGCAGCAAGCTAACTTTGGGTTTTTACCCAATATGTATCAAACCATGGCCAATTCACCGGGCTTGCTGAAAATGTATCTGTACGGTTACCAGCAATTTCGTGAAACATCTGAGTTTACACCGGTAGAGCAGGAAGTAGTTTTTATGGTGATTAGCCGTGAGAATGGCTGTGAATACTGTGTGGGTGCCCATAGTTTTATTGCTGACAATATGTCTGGTGTTCCTGAGCATGTGACAGATGCGATCCGTGACGGAAATAGTATTGATGATACTAAGCTTGAGGCTTTAGCAGTATTTACCCGAACCATGCTAAGTACCCGCGGTGTTCCTACTAAGTCTGACGTGGAGGGTTTTATTAGTGCCGGTTATTCTGAGCGCCAGGTGTTAGAAATTATTTTGGCAATTGCAGTAAAAACCCTAAGTAATTATTCAAATCATGTCTGCCAACCTGAGTTGGACGATGTGTTTTCTAACCGTGCATGGTCAGCATAAGTTTTTTTGATCGACAAAATATTATTATAAAAAAATGGTACAAAAAAGCCCGGTAACTAGCATTTAATAATGTATTGTTCATTAATAAATGTTTCGGTGCCGGGCAAAAAAATAATGGCCTTTGGGGGCGACAGGCCATTTTTTGGGAGATCTAGAACTTCATAAGTACTTGTAACCAAGCTTTTTGAGTATCAGTACCAAAATCATCAGCATTGTAGTTAGCGTATTTCAACAATACGTGTACATTTTTATGTACTTGTTTAGCAATGACTAAATCAATTTCATCACCGTAGTCTGCACTACCTTCATCTGCTTCAAAGTCGTGGTAAATAATACCTACTTTGGCACCAAATATTTTTGTGAAAACAGAGGCATAAGTATCTTCAATACCTGTACCTGGAGTGCTCAGAAATTTATCAGCAAAGCCTTGAAACTTGTGTAGGGTAGCCAGCGGTGTAGAAAAGGCTATTCCTTTGTCATCGTCAGCTTCGAGAACTTCTAAGCCCAGCTTGGCAGTGATACCTTTGAATTTAACCCCACCTTCAAGGTTATAGTAATTGGCATCAAAACTGGCAGGATTGTTTTTGTAGTCAGACTGGCGAGCAAATTCTGCTGTATACAGAAATTTGGTTTCTTCGCCTTGCGAACCAGTTAAGCGTGCACCAAATGTTTTAGTTGATAGAGCATCTGACAGAGTATGATTTACCGGATGATCATCTACATCGAGCAAGTAGGCATAAGCTGAAAGAGTACCAATACCCAAACCCTTATAGTTCACATTCAAAATGTTAGCATCCGCGTCTAGATTCACGTCAGCAGCAGGTGTACCCGCTCGACCACTATTTGGTCCAAAGATCCGGTTTACGTTGCTTACGTGGGCGTAAACAATAGTAGTGTCTTCCAGGGACGTGTTAACAACCGTGACGCCATCGTAGGTTTGTTCATTTTGGCGCCAGCCAACACCGCCGATAAAGCGCTGGTTATCCAGGTTAATACGTTGACGCCCCACTTTAATAGCTGTGTCATCAATTCCACTATAGGAAATCCAGGCTTGGTTAATTTCAGTACCTTCTGGGTCAGCGACAACAGCGTGGTCTGTGGTATCACCATGGAGATCATCATAATTATCACCACCTAGTGCTTCCACGTGATCTAATTCAATTCCGACCTGGAAATCACTAAAGGTTTTTGTGGTATAGCCAATGCGAGCACGAACAGTCGAGGCATGGGCCTCTTCTGGGCGGCCATCATCATCTACATTTTCAAAACGGTAACGGACGCTAAAATCGAGCTTACCATCGGTAATAGCATCTTTTAGGGTAACTTGTTCTTCAGCAAGCGCATGACCAGAGAAACCAAAAACCGCGGTAGAGATCGCAGCAGCTAATAATTTATATTTTGGTCTTTTTTCAACAGCAATTTTCATGTGTGTATTCCCCAATACAATGTACATCATGTGAGCTGCCACTTTGGTGGTAGAGTAACTGCCACTTTGGTGGTAACACACTGTTTTAAAAGGATTTTTATTCCTTTTTATGTAAGGTATCAGCTCTTTAGAGGGGTGCACTTGACCTTGATCAACGAATCTACAGGCTTGATATTTAAACTGGTATTTAATGATAAGAGGTGAGTAGAATAGCGACAGTTGTTATTCAACAAGTGCTATTTTTACTCTATGAATAATGAACAAGTATTAGTGTATAAGGGTTGATGTGTCGAAAGCAGAGCTATCACCAGAACTATCACCAAAATTATCACCGCTAACTGATAAATTTGGGCGGACTGTTAATTACCTCCGGTTGTCGGTGACAGACCGTTGCGACTTCCGTTGCATCTACTGCATGTCGGAAGATATGACCTTTTTGCCTCGTCAACAATTGTTGACCCTGGAAGAAATGACATTTTTAAGTCAGGCCTTTGTTGAGTTGGGGGTGAATAAAATCCGCCTCACGGGTGGTGAGCCCCTGGTACGAAAAAATATACAGACTCTTATCAGTAATCTTGGTGAACTTGATGGCCTTGATGATCTGTTGTTAACGACCAATGGTTCTCAGCTTGAACGAATGTCATCACAGTTAGCTGATGCGGGTGTTTCCCGAATTAATATCAGCATCGATTCTTTATGCCCCGAACGATTCGAAGCTATTACCCGTACAGGAAAACTGGATAGGGTATTAAAAGGGATTGAAGCAGCACAAGCGGCCGGTATAAAAAGGATTAAACTTAACAGCGTAATTGTTCGTGGAAAAAATGATGATGAAATTATTCCGCTGGTAGAGTTTGCTCTGGAAAAAGGGTTGGATATTAGTTTTATCGAAGAAATGCCCATGGGTGATGTAGGTTGTCGAGACAGACAAGGCACCATGGTCACCAGTGATGAAATCAGGGATGTTATAGGAACTGCCTACTCCCTGGTCCCCAGTACTGAAACCAGTGCTGGTCCTTCACGGTACTATCGTATAACGAGCGAAAAAGCGGCTGATAGCAATATTCGTATTGGTTTTATCTCACCAAACAGTCACAACTTCTGTGATACCTGTAATCGGGTTCGTGTTACCAGCGAAGGTAGGTTATTGCTTTGTTTAGGCAATGAACATTCTGTCGACCTCAAGGCAGTGATACGCCGTTACCCTGGTGACATGGAGAAGTTAAAAAATACGATTGTAGAAGCAATGGATATAAAGCCAGAGCGCCATTATTTTTATGATGAAGACAAGCCACAAGTTGTTAGATTAATGAATATGACAGGTGGATAATCATTAATTAAACCTTTTCTTTTGGTGGTCGTTATCGTCTGATTTTCTTCAGTACCTTTCTTTAGTACTTTTCACCCCCAACAAATCAATCCTGAACTATTTCTTATTAATTACTCTAATTCCACATGAGATGGATTAAAAAATTATTAGAGTTTTAATTAATGAAAACATCAGTGATAAAAAATTTTATACAGGTGTGCGTTGTTTTCTTTTTATTACCACTCTGCAGTTACATTACTGTGGCCCATAGTGACCAGGAAAATACGCAAAATAGCGCTGTAAAAACGATTGCTAAAAATAGTGCCGAAAAGAGCATCGAAAACGAACAAGTGGCCAAACAACTCCAGTTATTATTTTCAAAATCCAAAAAATCACAGGATAAAGCACTCAATTGGTTACGTGAGCGCAATAACCTAGACGTAGTGGCAGGGCTAATAAAAGTCATGCGGTTTGCAGGTGATAGTCGAGGTCATATAGCTGAATTACTGACAATATTAACAGGGGAAAACCGCGGTAAAGACTGGTCTGACTGGATGCTGTGGTTGCAAGCCCACCCCGAAGTAAAGCCATTCAAAGGTTTTACTACATTTGAATCACAATTGTTTGCCAACATTGATCCCGAATTTAGAGTGTTTGTTTATCCCGGTGTTGATCATGAAATCCGAATGGAAGAAATTGTCTGGGGTGGTGTACAAAAGGATGGTATTCCTGCGTTAACCAATCCCTCATTTGTTAGAGCTAAAGAAGCAAAATACCTCAATAATTCTGATCTAATTTTTGGTGTTGAAATTAATGGGGATGTTCGCGCTTATCCCTACCGAATTATGGATTGGCACGAAATGTTCAACGATGTAGTTGGAGGTGTTCCTGTCTCGTTAGCCTATTGCACTCTTTGTGGTTCAGGAATTTTATTTGATGGTCGTGTCGATGGGCGAGAAGAACCCTTTGTTTTTGGTTCGTCTGGTTTTTTATACCGTTCAAACAAATTGATGTACGACCAACAAACCCATTCACTATGGAATCAGTTTACAGGTCGCCCAGTCGTTGGTGAGCTAACAGGATCGGGTATTCAACTAAAAATACTTCCTGTGGTAACGACAACTTGGGGGCAGTGGAAAAAGCAGTACCCGAAAACAAAAGTGCTCTCTGCTGATACAGGATACATTAGGGGTTATCGCCCTGACAAAGCTTATGGGCGCTATTTTAATAGCCCCGACTTAATGTTCCCTGCACTAACAAATGACAAACGTCTTAACCCAAAAGATAAAGTGTTTGGCCTACGTATTACAGGTGCAGAAAAAGCTTGGCCACTGAAAACATTTCAAGGCGGAAAAGTGATAAATGACCGTGTGGGTGTAATCGATGTTGTTTTAATTGGTGATACAGAGAGCAGAACAGTTCGTGCTTACCGGTCTGCGGGTAAAAAATTTGAACGAGAGGGAAAAGATTTAAATACAGTAAAACATGATGGGCAAACCTGGCAGGTAACAGAGGCTGCATTGTTAGGGTCAGATGGTTATGGCTTAGCTAGGTTGCCTGGACATTTAGCCTATTGGTTTGCCTAGAGTGGTTATTTGGACAAAGCGGAGTTTTCTAAATAAATAAGTTAATTTAAACAAGTATTCTCAATAATTTTATTTCTTTTTTAACAGCATTATTCAATACGAACGACATCAACTAATTTACCTGGATTTTTGACCAAACTGGCAACGGTGTAGTTATCCAAAGCATTTAAAAATGCCTGCTGTGCTTTCAACATGGCATGTTTAAGTTCACAGCCACCGTTCATTGGGCAAGGTGGCGTATCACAATTAATAGGATCCAGGCGGACTTCAAAATCCTTAACCAGAGTTGATAGCAGAATGTCAGAAGGATCTTTTTTTAGGCAAATCCCCCCTTTGGGGCCCCTAAGGGTTGTGACGTAACCTAACTTCCCTAGCTGATGAACCACCTTCATCAAATGGTTTCTTGGAATATTAAACTGCTCGGCAATTTCCGTAATGGTAGCCAGTTGTCCTTCAGGTAGTGCGGCCAGATACATCAGGCTCCTAAGAGCAAAATCTGTATGTTTAGTTAGCTGCATAGTTTTTTACCAGGGTATTTCATCAAATTAACCCACCAGCATGTTATGACAGATTATTTTGTTGAATGGGTAGACAGTCCCTACAAAGATACATATTATACGCATCATTATAAAGATATATATTAGATATATGTATTGGTGTGGCTATATAGGCTTGTATATCAGCATGTTCATACCAATCGCCTAATGTCAGAAAAAAGAATTAATTATAAGGAGATGTGGCCATGTTAAGCCCAGAAGTATTATCCGTATTGAAGCAAAGTGTTCCCGTTCTTGAGGAGAAAGGTGAAGAAATTACAACTACCTTCTATAGCATTTTGTTTGAGCGTAACCCCGAACTGAAAAATTTGTTCAACCTGGCAAATCAACGTAATGGTAATCAGGCGAAGGCATTGGCCGGTGCTATTTTCGCCTACGCCAACCTAGCGGAACACCCAGAGCAACTGATGCCGATGGTAAATCGCATCGCTCACAAACATGCCAGCTTAAATATTCTTCCCGAACATTACCCCTTGGTGGGTGAGGCGTTGCTGTTGGCATTGTCACAAGAGCTAGGTTTACCTTTGACCCATAGCTTGATTCAATCCTGGGGAGAAGCCTATGGATCATTGGCCGAAGTATTTATTAATCACGAAGAAAACATCTATCAGGAAAATGCCAACCAAAAAGGTGGTTGGAGAGATTTTCGTCGTTTTACCATTGATAAAATTGTGCCAGAAACCGATGAAATCAAATCTTTCTACTTAGTCCCAGCAGATGGCAGCGGTTTGGCTCTGTTCAAAGCAGGGCAGTATGTGGGCGTCAAACTCGATATTCCTGGTCACCCTTACCAGGAAATTCGTCAGTACTCATTGTCAGATCGTCCGGGGCAGGCTTATTACCGGATTACTGTTAAGGCAGAGCCGGGTAAACCAGAAGGCATGGTCAGCAATCATCTTCATAACCAATTGAATGTAGGCGATAGCTTGATGATTTCAGCACCAGCAGGTGACTTCATCCTGCCGAAAGAGCCTCAGCGCGATGTGGTTCTGGTTAGTGCGGGTGTTGGTATCACTCCGATGATGAGTATGCTGAAAGACCAACTGCATAAGCAGTCGGAAATATCGACGACCTTTATTCACTGCGCTCAAAGTAAAGAAAAGCACAGCTTGCAGCAGGATATAAAAGACCTTCAAGCAACCCATGACTTTCGTTACTTCACCGCCTATATGGATGACCATAGTGGCGATCATCAGGGCTTTCTTGATCAAGCAGCTATGGATAAATTCCTCACTAATGGTAGCAACAACAATGCAGACTATTACTTCTGTGGTCCATTTCCCTTTATGGTCGCATTGCGTGAACTCTTGCTGGAGCGTGGCGTGAAAGAACAACAGCTTCACTATGAAGTGTTTGGACCAACGCTATCATTAGCGGCATAAGTAGAGGCCGTGTAATGACATTCTTCTTACAACGGCATTTCTTCATCATAGCCCTGATGGTCGGGTCAATATTGAATCTGATTAACCAGGGAGATGTGTTGCTATCAGGGGGCGAAATTAACTATTTGAAAATAGCATTCACCTATTGCGTGCCTTATTTAGTGGCGAGTGTGAGTTCGTGGGCAACCTTGAACAAGGTGGATACTAAGCAGCAGTTAAAAAATTAAATAATCTGGGGTGAAAAGTGAAGACACTGTTGTCACAGCTCCCCTTTATTTCCTTGTGTTTAGTTCAACCTATGCGCGGCATAGGCCGTTTTAAATGCAGCTTCTTGAAATACCTTTAGCCCTGTATCTGAAAATGATACGGGGAGAGGGTTATCCGACAGTGCAGATTTAATCTGTGCAGAAGAAAGCAAATCAACATCAATATTCTCAATAAGTTGAATAGCAGACTCCAGCTTAAAGCTGATGGCGCCACCAGCGAATTTCCCCTTGGTCATACGCTCTTTTACGGCAACCCTCTCAACTCGGTAGTCGCTCATCAATTTGGCGAATGCAAATTGAAATTTCTGTAGATCTTCACGGGTGTGCTCTTTCGGCAATGACAGTTTCCGCACTCTACAATCGGGTAAATTAAATTGTTTGCTTTCTAATTGAAGTAAACACACAACGGCATCGTTAGCCGATAGTTCAACACCACAAATTATCATTGATATTCCTTGCCTGAAGCATTGTCGTCGGGAAGCGTTATTGTGACCTTTCCATCAATAATTGAAAGCTTATTACTTAAAAACAATGAGTTCGGGATCAGGTGGATAATACTGTCCGACTTGATGGTGATATAGCGAAGATTAATATTAACCACTTCCCCTTTTGTACCTGAAATCTCAATAACATTTCCAAGCTCAATAGGTTTGTAAATCACAATCATCATGCCTGCCACTAAATTAGAGATGGCATCTTTCAGTGCAAAGCCTAATGCAAACCCTGTTAACCCTAACCCGGCGACTAATGCCGATACATTGAAACCCAATTTAGAGAGGGCTAATACCACCCCGATAAAAATCAAAATGGCTTTCTGGGAATTGGATAACAGACGAAATACCTCGGATGAGGATGTGTCAAAATGAGAGCCAAATTTCTTTAAGGCATGTCCAATAACCAAGCTACTTATAAATAGCGCAGAAAAGATAAACAGAGCGGGAGCTATATTTTCAAACATAATTTCTACTTAAATTGAGTGGTTGTAGGGTTGTGAGTATATAGCGAAGAGGGTGCAGGTTAGAGTGGTTTTGTAAGAAGCTGTATTTTACCCAGTTATTAAATCAATGCACCCCGGCTCTGTCCCCTCTAATGGCTAAAATTTCTTGGGGGCAAACCCCGTCACTTTCTCTATCGTTAATTCACGACCAATTGCTGTTAGAGGATGCACCACGACCAAGCCTCGCACAGACTTTTTCAGCTTGCCCATATTGGCTTGCTCTTCTTTAGTTAATTCACGGTTGAAGGCCAAGGCTTTAATACTGTTGCCTTTGACACTTAACTCGCGATCATTTCGTTTTTTTGCGCTAGCGATTGCTTTGGTTAATGCTTCTATTTCAGTTTGAGATTGAAGCACAATGGCTTGGTCGTCACGCTTTTTAGCGGCGGCTAACTTGCGGCTAGATTTATCTAATTTATTATTAAGGTTTTGTAGTTCTTGTTTGATATTCATAGTGGTATCTTTTATCTCTTAGTCGCAGCGACCATATTGCTGACAGCATAAGTGCTTCGCGCATCCCACTGTATAAAGGCATGACAACACCTGGACAGCCGAAAACGGTATATCACTATAGATGTATTTGTTTGTATCAAAGGTTAATCATTACGATTCAATACGGTCCCCTTTATTGTGTTATAGGGGAAGAGCAATCATAAAAAAGGGCTCAGGCCCCTTTAATTCTCTTTAAATACTTTTATTGTAATACGATTGTTGTGGTTCTGAACTGTTAGATTCTGGTCGTAATTGGTGTTGAATGCCGAGTAAAAAGTTTCGGAGAATTTGATCTTTACATTCTCGGTAATTTTTATTACCAGGCTTACGGAATAACGCACTTAATTCATGTTTACTTAAACGGAAGTCTACCGATTGAAGAATATCTAAAATATCTTCAGCTTTTAAATTTAGAGCAATTCGTAGCTTCTGAAAAACCATATTGTTATTCAAATGTTTTTCTGGTGTTGGTTGTGGGCCATCGCGTTTGCCACGCTTTAAATTAATAAAGCCATTAAGAAACACAGCTAACTCTGTGCCACTAAGTTTGAGAAAATCTTCGTCATCTTCTTTTTTTAACCAGGCGGCAACTTGCTCTCTGGTTGCGTTGAAATCTGCCAAAGCGAAGATCTCAACCATGTTTCTGTCTTTTAAATCAAAGGTGTAGCGGATGCGGCGAAAAATATCATTATTGGTCAAAATATATAGTCCCTAGTCTTAGGTAGCCCCAGCACAATCAATACGATTATTGGGGAGCTTTTATTTTAACAGATTTGTGGGCTATCACCCTTATCAGTTTCTAGCTACGGAGCCAAAGAAAAATCATAACACCTAAGTTAACTGGCAGTAGACAAAAAGCATGTCTGGTTAAATGATTTGTTATGTAACGCCTTGTCTGAAAAATAAAGAATCATAGATTGAAGTATCCACTTAAGCCGGTTAGCACATTTGTTGTTGCCACTGCAGTGAGGATCAGACCCATGACTCGACTGATAACACTGGCTCCGGCATTTCCAATAAATCGATGTATCAAACTAGCACCCAGCATCAAAAATAACGTAACTATTAAAACGGATATCATCACAAGGACTGTCTGCGCTTGCTGCCATAGATCAAACCTGGAGTTTTCTGTTAGTAGAACTGCTGCTAGCATAGCTCCTGGGCTTGCTATAGATGGCACTGCAAGAGGAAATATTGCGGTCTCACGGTGATCTTTAACGAGGCACGTTTCCTCTTCCGGTTTACTTACCCCAAAAATCATGGACAGGGCAAACAAAAATAAAACAATGCCCCCTGCAATTTGGAAAGCCGATAAAGGAATTGCCATCTGAATTAAAATTAATTCGCCTGCTACCACAAAAAAAACGAGTACAGCCGCAGAAACAAATGCAGCTAGCAATGCAATTCTACGTTTAGCGCGCCCTTCGTATCCTCGTGTGACGGCAATAAAAACAGGTACAGTACCGATAGGATCAATCACGGCAAAGAAAACGATAAACGTCGCAAGAAAGTCAATCATATCAATCCTCTTCGTTGATGCTTCGATCCATTATGGCGCATAACAGCTAATTATAAAGACTCTGGCCGCGTTAACGGAGGTTATTAACAAGTAATAAGTAATGCCAGATAAAATATACTTCTCCATATTAGCGAACCTGTCTCACCGCCACTTTCCGATCCCGATCAATAAAAAGTAACGTAAACTATATAAACCCATAGATACTTTGAACACTGCTACCCGAGTTAAGTTATGAATTTACCCAAAAAAGTCAAAATCGTTGAAGTTGGCCCGAGAGATGGCCTGCAAAACGAACAGCAACCCATTAGCACTGAGGTGAAGATTGAACTGATCCAGCGGTTGGTAGATTCTGGCCTTAGCTATATTGAAGCGGGCAGTTTTGTGAATCCCAAATGGGTGCCACAGATGGCGGGTAGCGATGAAGTGTTTCAGGGGCTTTTTTCCACTGGGGGTGGATTTAAACCGGATGTCACCTATGCGGCGCTGACGCCGAACTTTCAAGGTTTTGAGAGGGCTGTTAGTTCACATGCCAATGAGGTAGCGATTTTTGCGGCAGCATCTGAATCCTTTAGTCAGAAGAATATTAATTGTTCTATCAGCGAGAGCCTGGATAGGTTTACGCCCATTATGGAAGCGGCCAAGTCTACTGGACTGCCTGTACGTGGCTATATCTCCTGTGTGGTGGGCTGTCCTTACGAGGGTGAGGTTGATCCAAACAAAGTAGCTGAAGTGGCACTGAGGTTACATGAGATGGGTTGTTATGAAGTGTCTCTGGGGGATACCACGGGTGTGGGTACGCCAGGGAGTATTACTCGGGTAATCGAAACAGTGGCAGATAGTGTGTCTATTCACCGCCTTGCGGTGCATTTGCACGATACTTATGGGCAGGCGCTGGCGAATATTTATGCTTCGCTGCAAATGGGTATTGATGTAGTGGATAGCTCGGTGGCAGGTTTGGGCGGTTGCCCTTATGCGAAGGGCGCTTCCGGTAATGTGGCCACAGAAGACTTGGTGTATATGCTTAATGGCCTGGGCATTGAGCATGGGGTGGATCTGGATAAGTTAATAGAAGCGGGCTGGTTTATTACCAATAAGCTGGGTCGAATGAATGGTTCAAAGGCCGCGACAGCGCTCGCAAAATAGGCCATTAATCAGAGGTTCCCTAACTCGTTTTCTCTGTATGTTTCTCAAGTGCTGCACGCAAGTTAGCAATTCCAGGTTTTTTATCCAGAATTTCCTGAGCGGTTAGCCCAGAAAGTTCATGAGGGAATACCAGCCATTTATCGGTCTCGTGAAGGTAGTAATCCGGTACTCTATCGGTGCGGTTATTGCCTGGCTTAAAGTAGGGCGTAGCGATACGAATTTCTGGTGGGTTATCGGCACAGGCTAGTTCTATATCGCCCACAACCTGTTTCATACTAAGGCCTGTATCGTACACATCATCAACAATTAAGATGGAGTCCGCCTTGCGCAGGTTATCGATGATATGGCCGAGACCGTGTACTTTGACGGTATCGGCGGTTTCTCCCAGTTTGGTATAGAACGAGGTGCGGATGGCAATATGGTCGGTTTCTATGCCGAAGTAATCCAGTAACTCCTGCACAGCAATACCTACCGGGGTGCCGCCGCGCCATACACCAATAATAAAATGAGGTACGAAGCTGCTTTCCAGAATTTGTAAGCCTAGAGAAAAGGAATCATCCAGTAATTGCTGGGCATCAATAAACTGTTTTTCCACAGAACTCTACTCCAGCCTCTAAGTTGTTTGTGTATGGTGGTTATGTATTTTATACATTCTGGCACCATAATGGCTTTAGGTAATCTAATTTGTGTAACAGGTTTTTATTGATGCCCTTTGACCCACAAAATTTGTTGACTGGTTTGTTCCACGTGGCAGTGGCTGCCGCAGATCCAAAAAAAGTATTACCGGGTTTTTTGGATAAGGTTTTAAAGGATCAGTCGGCTAATAAAAGCAACGGTAAAGTTATTGTTGTTGGTGCGGGTAAAGCCGCCGCAGCGATGGCTGCTACCTTTGAAAATCATTGGGAAGAAAACTTTGTAAAAGAAAGTCACTTAAGTGGGCTTGTAGTGACGGCTTATGGGCACGGGGTTCCCTGTCATCAGATTGAAGTGATTGAAGCTGCTCACCCGGTACCTGATAGAAATAGCGAGATAGCTGCACAGCGTATTCTGAATTTAGTTTCGGACTTAAACGAAAATGATTTAGTGATTTGTTTACTATCTGGTGGTGGTTCTTCGTTGTTGGCGTTACCAGCACAGGGTATTACCTTGGGGGATAAACAGCAGATTAATCAGGCACTGTTGAAATCTGGGGCTGATATCAATGAGATGAATTGCGTACGCAAGCATCTCTCTGCCATTAAGGGTGGTCGATTGGCAGCTGCCTGTGCGCCAGCAAAACTAGTAACTTTTGCCATTTCCGATGTGCCGGGAGATGACCCAGCAGTCATTGCTTCCGGCCCTACAGAGGCTGATCTAACTACTATCGAACAAGCGCTGGGGATATTGAAAAAATATCAAATCACTATCAGTGATAATGTTAGTCAGTGGTTGAAATCGCCTAAAGCTGAAACACCAAAAAAACCTTATGAATCGTCAATATTTCAGATAATAGCCACAGCTAAACAATCACTTAAAGCGGCAGCAGCACAGGCTGAAGAGATGGGCTTAAAGGCGCTGATATTGGGCGATGACCTTACCGGTGAATCACGCCAGTTGGCCCAATCCCATGCTGAACTGATTACCCAAGTTTTGGAACAGGGGCAACCGATTAAAGCGCCCTGTGTACTGTTATCTGGCGGCGAAACCACGGTAAAAGTCAGGGGTAATGGACGTGGTGGGCGAAATACTGAATATTTGCTGAGTTTGGCCATTCGGTTACAGGGGCTGGCTAATGTGTATGCTTTAGCTGCAGATACGGATGGTATTGATGGTTTGGGTGATAATGCTGGAGCTGTATTGTTACCAAATAGTTGGTTAAAAGCTGACAAGTTGGGTCTAAATGCTGTAAAAATGCTCGAAAACAACAATAGTTGTAGTTTTTTTGAAGCGCTGGAAGGTTTGGTTGTTACTGGGCCAACACAGACGAATGTGAATGATTTTAGGGCTATTCTAGTTTTACCAGAAAAATAGTGCTGGTTGCGCTGCCTCAATGGGTTAGTTGGGGTGTTTAAGGTAGACTTTACCTTGATTTAAATGGCTTGGTTTCAGTGGCTTAGCTTAGATGGAGTAATTTCTGTGTCAGATATGCGAAAACTCACCCACCTTAACGAGCAGGGTGAAGCCCATATGGTCGATGTGGGGGGTAAATCAATCACCACTCGGGAAGCTACGGCTGAGGCTATAGTGCGAATGCAGCCAGAAACCCTTGAACTGATTCAGTCCGGCGGACACAAAAAAGGTGATGTTCTGGCCGTGGCACGCATTGCCGGCATTCAGGCGGCCAAGAAATGTTCAGACCTGATTCCCCTTTGCCATCCGTTGATGCTCACCAAAGTGTCCGTGGAATTTGAAATGCAGCCAGATATTAATAGCATCCGTATCTTTGCTACCTGCGGCCTCGATGGTAAAACTGGTGTCGAAATGGAGGCACTCACGGCGGCTTCTGTAGCGGCACTAACAATATATGATATGTGTAAGGCCGTGGATAAAGGCATGGTCATTGAGCAGACTCGATTGTTGGAAAAAGCCGGTGGAAAGTCTGGGCACTGGGTTGCAGAAGGATAGCCGACAAGTAACTAGCTCGAAGCAATAGCAGCAGGTTTTAAATATGAAAGTATTGTTTTTTGGCAGTCTCCGTGAACAGCTAGGCACCGGTGAACTGAATACAGTTTTGCCTGATGGTGTCGGTACCATCGGCCAGTTGTTGGCAAACCTTCAAGCCCAAGGTGATGAATGGAAGTTAGCACTGGGGGCTGGCAATGTATTGTTTGCGGTAAACCAGGATCTGGTGGATGAAAATACAGTCATCAGTGACAGCGATGAAGTGGCACTATTTCCACCGGTGACAGGCGGATGATTTCTATTTCCGTACAGGAGCAGGATTTCGATGTGGGAGAGGAATATCGCCAACTCCAAGCGGGTAACACTGATATCGGCTCTGGTGTAGGAGGAGTTGCCATCTTTACAGGTCAGGTGAGAGACCTTGCCGATAATCCGCTAAAATTTATGCGCCTGGAACACTATCCGGGCATGACCGAAAAATCTCTTCAGCAGACTGCTGATCAGGCAGCAGAGCGTTGGCCAACTATTGATATTCGTATTATTCACCGCATTGGTGACCTAGCTCCCGGCGAGCAGATCGTGTTTGTGGGGGTGAGCAGTGCCCATCGTGACGCCGCTTTTTCAGCCTGTGAATTTATTATGGATATTCTAAAAACCAGTGCGCCATTTTGGAAAAAAGAACAGCACGTGAATGGAAGTAGTGGGTGGGTGGATGCCAAGGATGTAGATCAACAGCGAGCCGAACGTTGGCAAGGTGGAGATTAATTCTCCCGTGCGCCACTTATTAAAAGCGTTTCCAAAATCCCTCATTGCCTGTGTCCTTTTTTTTCAGATTTTTATGGTTCCAGGTGCTATAGCAGATACTTCTAATACAAATAATTTGAGTATCGCCACGGCCAGTAATTTTCGTCCTGTATTGGAAAAGCTTAGTGAGGCTTTTTCTAATCAAAAAAGTGTAGATATAGCCGATCATCAAATTAATATCAGTAGTGCTTCCTCTGGTGTGCTCTATGCCCAGATTTTACAGGGTGCGCCATTCCAACTATTTTTTTCTGCCAATGAATCCTTTCCCAAAAAATTAGTGGCGGGCGGTTATGGAGAACCTGAGACTTTAGCTGCCTACGCCATTGGAAAATTGGTTTTGGTTTCACGAAATAAAGGTGACGGTTTTATCAACGAGAACCCAGTCGAAATTTTATCCAAAGCTCAGCGTATAGCTATAGCCAACCCAAGGACAGCACCCTATGGTGAAGCCGCTATTGAGGTGTTAGAAAACTTGGGGGTTATAGAAGAAAGCAAGCCCAAACTGGTGATGGGAAATAATATTGCCCAGGCATGGCAATTTTTTCACAGTGGTAATGCTGATGTGACCATAGTAGCGGCCTCGTTAATTTATTCTTCGGGGCAGTCAGGGTTACAACAGGGTTGGTTAGAGAAACAAAAGTTAAACGATAAAATGTTTCTAACCATTGATCTTTCCTCTCATTTAAAACACTCTGTTGAGCAGGGTCGGGTGGCGATTAAACCAATGAGCTCTTTAGCCCAAGAGTTTCTGAATTTTATGGATACGTCAGCCGCCAAAAAAATAATAGTCGATGGGGGTTATGTGTTGCCCATGACAGAAGCAAACGTAACAGATGTAAACATAACAGAAGTAAACCCAGCGCCATGAATCTTCTGGATTCAGATATTTCGGCACTTTGGCTCACACTGCAACTGGCGGCGGTGACCACTGCTATTTTGATGGTAGTTGGTGCTCCTTTGGCCTGGTGGTTGTCACGTTCAACATCTCGGTTTGCCAGTGTGATTGAAGCCACGGTTGCGCTCCCTTTGATACTGCCTCCCACGGTTATTGGTTTTTATCTACTGATAGCTTTTTCTCCCGACAACTTTTTAGGCAGTGGCTGGCTGGCATTAACTGGGCAGCCTTTGGCGTTTACCTTTAGTGGCTTGGTGGTTGGGTCAGTGATTTATTCCCTGCCTTTTGTGGTACAGCCGTTGCAGTCAGGCTTTCAGCATTTTGATCACAAGTTATTGGAAGCGGCGGAGACCATGGGCGCGGGCACTCTGGATCGTTTTATTAATTTAATTATTCCACTGACACGTCGGGCTTTTGTTACTGCTGCTCTTTTGGGCTTTGCGCACACCATGGGTGAATTTGGTGTGGTGTTGATGATTGGTGGCAATATCCCCGGTGAAACCCAGGTGCTGTCTATCGCCTTGTATGACCACGTGGAAGCATTGGATTATCAGCGCGCCCATTGGCTGGCAGGTGGCTTGTTGGCCTTTAGCTTTACCTTGTTGATACTGCTCTATGGTTTTAACCGGCAGCATGGGGTTAGTAAGGCCGGGGTGAAGCAGTTGTGAGTAAAGATAAAAATATACAGCTGTCCGTAGAACATTATTTTTTTCCAAAAAAATGTGTTCAAAAAGAGCGTGTTAAAAAAGATGATAGCCAAGAAGCTGATTTTTCTCTGGTGATAAAGGCACAGTTGCCAAATAGGGGCATCACCGCGATCTACGGGCCATCTGGCTGCGGAAAAACCACATTATTACGTTGTATTGCCGGGCTGGAAATCGCTGAACAGTGCCAGTTATCTATTGGTGATATTGACCTTGCCAGTTTGCCCACCAAACACCGGCAATTAGGTTATGTGTTTCAGGAGAACCGCCTGTTTCCGCACCTCAGTGTGGATGGTAATCTCGAGTTTTCCTACAAACGACGGTTTTCAGATAACGGCCCTAGTAAACAGCAAGTTATCGATTGGCTCGACATAGAAACGCTGCTGGACCGTAAACCTGACCAGCTTTCTGGTGGTCAGAAACAGCGGGTATCGATTGCCCGGGCACTACTAACAGCCCCCCGTTGTTTGTTGCTGGATGAGCCACTTGCAGGTGTTGATAGTAAAGCTCGAAACCTAATTCTTCAGCACATGAAAACAGTGGCCGATAATCTCAAAATTCCTATGGTATATGTGAGCCATAATCTGGATGAAATTACCCGGTTGGCAGATTATTTAATGATTATGGATCAGGGGCGGTTGGTGGCTGACGGAGCATTGCTGGATATGCTTTCTCGGCTTGACCTTGATTTAACCCGGCAGGAAAATGCGGCCGTGGTGCTGAATACAAAAATAGTGGGGCATGATGACCACTACAGTCTGACTCAATTATCATTAGGCTTGGATTTAAATTTAGGTAGCGTAGGGTCCTGTGCTGATACGCAGCTTTCTGTAGGGCGACTCTGCGGTGAGGCCGGCGATACTGTTCGGGTAAGAATTCCATGTAGGGATGTCAGTATAGCTTTAGAGAAGCCGAGTCAGTCCAGTATTCTTAATATTCTGTCCGGCGCTATTACTGATATTGAATTGGTTGATGGTGCCCGGGCTATAGTTAAAACTGATGTGCTGGGGCAATCTATCTTGGCTCGTATTACTCGAAAATCTCTGGAGCATTTAGCCCTAGAAAAAGGTAAGTCCGTTTATCTGCAAATTAAGACTGTCGCTCTGCTATCGGAAACCCTTGTTTAGCTAATGCCGACTCATTATTTTAATACCAAGCCATTTAGGACTAATGTATGAAACCCTTTCCTCATACCTATACGGCAGCAGCCTCGGCTGAGCCAACGGGCAATGTGATATCTACGTTGAATAATAGTTGCAGTGTTGAAGTTGCGCCTCCCGTTGAATTTGATGGTGTGGGCGATGTCTGGTCGCCGGAAGAATTACTGATGGCCGCCGTGGCAAACTGCTTGGTGCTATCGTTTAAATCGATTGCCAGGGCCTATGATTTAAATTGGCTGCATATTGAATGTGCCGCTGATGGACAACTTGAAAAAGTTGATCGCAAGGTGAAGTTCACTAAAGTGCATACCCGGGTCAAGCTCACTATTGATTCAATTGAAGATAATGACAAGGCAAACCGTATAGTGAAGAAAGCGGAGGATACCTGCTTTATTACAAATTCACTGTCTGCCGAGACCAGCTTTAGTTGTGAGGTTCTTGGGAAATAGTTGAAGGGATAGCTTAAAGGGTGGTTAATTAGAAAATTCTACAGTTTAACTACATCGCCCATATCCGGCACACAGGCTGGCCAACTCAGTTCTTCATTCAAAGATATTCTGAATTGATCAGAAGCAGATTCCTCTCCATGAGTAACAAAACAGCGTTTAGGGGCTGTAGGCATATGCTGCAGCCAGCGCAATAGTTCCATTCGATCCGCATGGGCAGATAAAAAATCCAGGGCTTCTATACGTGCCCTAACATCCATATACCGTCCAAATATTTTGATACGGCTTTCACCTGCTACTAGACGTGCACCACGGGTACCTGGCGCCTGATATCCGGCAAATAATACTGTGTTGCGGTGATCACCAATCATACGACTCAAATGGTGCAGTACCCGGCCGCCAGTGGCCATACCGCTGGCAGAAAGAATAATAGCTGGCACATGCAGGTTATTGAGTGTCATGGATTCTTCAACGGTTCGAGTAAAGGTAACATCTCGGGAGAGCTGCTGGCAGCGAGCTTTATTGAGTCGGTGGTAGCGATGGTGCCGTTGCATCACTTCTGTGACGCTAATAGCCATGGGGCTATCCAAAAAAATAGGTAAATAGGGAATCATCTTTCGATCGCGTAGTTCGGTGATCAAGTACAGCATAGCTTGGGCTCGCCCCACGGCGAAAGATGGTATTAATAGGGAGCCACCTGTGGAAACAGTTTCATTAACGATCTTTGCTGTGGAGTCCCAAATGTCCTGGTTGTCATGAAGCCGGTTGCCATAGGTGGATTCGATAACTAAGTAGTCGCAGTACACCGGCAATTCAGGTGCCCGCATAATTAGGTCGTTTCCTCGGCCCATATCGCCGCTGAAAAGAATATGTTTACCCGCTGCCTGAACATCCAGAAAGGAGGATCCGAGAATATGGCCATTGGCATAAAAGCTAACGGATAGATCGCCTAGTGATACCCCTGGTTCTGGATCGTCAGAATCGGAAAAACCAACAACTTCGAATAGTGCTAGTGCTTTCTGAGCATCTTCCTGGGTGTAGAGGGGTAGAGCTGGTTCATGGCGGCTGTATTTGTGGCGATTGCGGTAGGCCGCTTCTTCTTCCTGTAACTTTGCAGCATCCATTAAAAGAATTTTGCATAAATCCCGTGTGGCTTTGGTGCAAAAAACTGGTCCATTAAAGCCATTTTGTACTAGGCGAGGTAGATAACCGCTGTGGTCCAGATGGGCATGGGTAAGGAACACTGCTTCGATACTGGATGGATCAATGGGAAAGTCCCGCCAGTTACGTTCCCGAAGATGCTTGTAACCCTGAAATAACCCGCAATCCACAAGAACGTTACGGCCGTTAAATGTTAGTAGGTAGCGGGAGCCGGTAACAGTGCCTGCGGCACCTAGAAATGTTAGAGAAACACCATTGGTCATGCGGTCTTGTCCTATACTGAGTGAGACTTTTTGGGTAGCTCAGTTTAAGCATAGGTGTAAACACTGAGGGGTCAATCCAGAATATTTGATCGAAATCTATTAGGTGTGTTTATCTTGCTAATTGTGGTTAAAACAGCAAGCTTCGCGGTTAAAACAGTATGCCTAGGGGTTAAAACAGCAGTCTAGCGATTAAAACAGGAGATCACTAAAGAGCAAAAATGCTACTGGCTCACCCATCTGTATTGTTCCACCCAAATGGTGGATCGCAAAACCATTACCCACGCTAGCAGTGGAAAGTATTCCACTGCTTTGATTGCCTGCCAGTTCAGCACAGGCTTCTCCTTTCTTATTGATCACCAATTTAGCTCGTAAATATTCCTGACGTTTAGCCGGTTTTGGCCGATCAAAATTAGCCGTCACCTGAATGGGGGTGGGCAAAATGTCGTTGGCTCCCTGGGTTTTTAGCAGGTAAGGGCGGGCTACAAGGGCACAGGTAACAAATACGGCTGCGGGATTACCGGGAAGTCCTAAAAATGGGGTGCCCAGTACGTTGCCAAAGGCCAGGGGCTTTCCGGGTTTGATGGCTAATTTCCAGAGATCAATACTGCCTAATTGTTCCACACAGGCTTTTACGTGATCCTCTTCACCGACAGAAACACCGCCGCTGGTGACGATGCAGTCCGCTTCTTTGGCGGCTCTACGTAAGGCCTCTTCTGTAGCTTCAAAGCTATCGGCTACGATACCCAGGTCGATATAGTCAAACCCCAAGGCTTTCATTTGCCCTGCTAGGGTGTAGCGGTTTGAATTGTAGATATGGCCTGGTTGAAGCTCCGTGCCCGGTTCTACCAGCTCATCACCAGTGGAAAGAATGGCCACTTTTAATTTGCGGTAAACAGGGATTTTAGCAATGCCTACAGAGGCCAGTAGGCCCATGTCTTGGGGTTTGATTCGATGACCGCGAAACATGATCACACTGCCATTCTGAATATCCTGACCCTGTGGGCGGATGTTATCGCCAGCTTTGGAAACAACAAGAACTGTTACGTTGTCATCAGTCCATTCACAGTTTTCCTGCATGACAACAGTGTCTGCACCAGCGGGTACTTCTGCACCGGTAAAAATTCGGGCGGCAGTGCCTGGCAGCAGGGGGGCAGGGGCTACGCCTGCAGGAATGCGTTGGCTGAGAGGTAACGTTGTAGAACCATCGGATTTGAGGTCCGCGCTATTAAAGGCAAATCCATCCATAGCGCTGTTGTCAGCTGGAGGGACATCTACGGTGGATCGTTGACCTTCAGCGAGTACTCGACCCAAGGTCTCCTTTACAGAGACCATCTCGATTTCGGTAATAGCCTTGGCAGAACTGAGTAGAGTTTCCAGTGCTTGTTCTACGGGCTGTAATCCGGGTTGATCACAACAGCTCATCCCCGCGACTCCCAGTTTTCAGCTAGTTTTACATGGGGGATAAAGTTGCAGGGTTTGGTGCGGGCATCCAATTGTTCGCCAAGAATATTATCCCAGGCAGTCCGGCAGGCATTGGTGGAACCAGGCATACAAAAGATCAGGGTACGATTGGATAAACCTGCAACGGCACGTGATTGCAATGTTGAGGTGCCAATTTCCTGATAGGAGATATGCCGGAACAATTCACCAAAACCTTCGACCTGTTTGTCGAATAGTGGTGCCAGCGCTTCGGGAGTAGAGTCGCGGTCAGTAAATCCGGTGCCGCCTGTGGTCAGGATAACTTGAACTTTGGGGTCCGCAATCCAGCGAGAGACTTCAGCTCGCAATTGGTAAACGTCATCGGGTATTAATACTCGGTCAGCTAAGCTGTGTCCAGCTTCGGTCAGGCGATCTACCAGTAACTGTCCGGAGGTATCTTCATCCAGAGTGCGAGTATCAGAAACGGTCAGTACCGCTATTTCCAGTGGAAGAAATTGTTTTGAAGCGTGTGACATAAAATTCTCTAAACTCTCTTTTAATTTGAGTATGTATTTGGATTATTTGGTGGCGGAGACCAAGAGCGACATAACCAGCAGACCAAACAAAACTAACGACAGCATTTTCCAGAACAACAGGGTATCTTTTTTTCCACCCTGTTGGATATCTTCTTTGAGGAATTCCGGGTTGGGGTTTTTCAAATCAGATAAAAAGACCCGCAGACTGTCATAGCGTAAATCAGGGTCAATGGCGACAGCCTTTTCCAGTGCCCGGTCAAACCAAAGGGGGATTATATCTCGATGATTGTAGCTTGGTACGTAGCGGAGCTTAAGGAAGTCTGTATGAGTGTTACATTTTTCCAGTTTGGTCCCATAGGGTAAGAAACCGGTAAACATTTCGTAGACCATGACACCCAGAGAGTAGATATCTCCACGGATGCCGGTATTAATACGGAACCGGTAGGAGGGATCAGCGTAGTCCAGGGTACCCAAGGCGACTTCCCGTTCCATGGGTGTGAATATTTCATGGATACTAGGTGCATATACTGAGCCAAAATCGACTTTTTTTGTTTTGAAGCCTGGGGACACCATGGTGTGTGAGGGCAAGTAGCGGTTTTTCCAATAATATGGTTCTGGTACTACTATATGCCCAGCTAATTCTGGGTATGAGTACAATTTATGCATCAAGTCATCATATGGATGGTTCAGTGATGGTGATGTTGGCCAATTGGGCGCAGTCCATTGTACTTTTTCAGCCAATGGAAGTTGCTGCATCCATAGCACCGGTGGGCTTGGTGTATAAGTTACATGTTTTTCTGGGAATGACGTTGTTCTTGATCTTCCCCTTCACACGCTTGGTCCATATCGTGAGTGGATTAGCTGCACCAGTGAAGTATTTACTACGTAACAATCAGATTGTTCGGCAGAAACGCGCATAATCTGAGTTGTTTTTGGCGTGAAAGGCCGGGATAATACCCGGCCTTATTTTTTCGGCAGAAAAAGTAGACTGCCTTAAGTGAAGATAAGTGGTATGAAAATAAACTGTCATTTTGAGAAACATTAGTAGAGAAACACTATGAATACCCCTTCCAACAACGAACCCAATGAAAACACGGCACCTGATATTGCTGAAATTAAGGTTAATGGCTCTGTCATTACTCCTGATCAGGTTGTTCGTGAGATGCAATATCACGCTGCTGAATCACCGGAAGTTGCTATTCAAAAGTCCTCTGAGGTGTTGATCATTCAAGAATTGTTGATTCAAAAAGCCAAAGAGCTTGGTCTTGATAAAGACGTACCTGAAGACAGCGAGACGCCTAAGCAAGAAGCAATTATCAGTCGGTTGATTGAGCAGGAAGCGAAAAAGCCACTTGTTATGGAAGATGAGTGCGAAAAGTATTACAACGAAAATAAAGAGCATTTCATTAGTAAGGAAATGCTAGAGCTAAAGCATATTCTTTTAGCGGCAGATCCAAAAGATGAAGCCTTGAGAGCAGAAGCCAAGCAAAAAGCAGAAGGGCTGATTGCCAGCTTATCGGATTCCATAGATGAATTTGAAGCGCTGGCTAAAGAGCATTCGGATTGCCCTTCCAATGAAACTGGTGGCAGTTTGGGACAGATCACACGTGGCCAGACTACCCCAGAATTTGACGAGGCTGTATTTGAGCTTGAGGAAGGTCTTGCAAAAGATCCTGTAGAGTCCAAATTCGGATACCACGTAGTTTTTATTAATAAGCGTATACCAGAGAAACAACTGGAGTTTGAGCAAGTTAAAGAAGATGTAGCTCATATGTTGATTGAGTTCGGACAGCGTAAGTCTATTAGCTTGTATATCCACAAATTGATCGATGAAGCCGAGATTGAAGGTGTGGATTTTGAAGTAGGCAAGCACGCTTAATCGATTTTATACTTGGTATTAAAAAAAACGGCTAACATATGTTGTTAGCCGTTTTTTATTCCTGTTTATATTTTCATTCTTTCCAAAAGTAATGGCTTGCCACGATAAAATTATCTCGATAAAAAATTACTTTAATTTTTACCCTGCCAATCAGGATGACGTTTTTCCAAAAAAGCGGATAGTCCCTCCTGCCCCTCGTCGGACACCCTGATTTCAGCTAAACGTTTGCAAGTTTCCAGTCGTGTTTCGTCATCAATAGGGCGGTGGCCAATATTTTGTATTAGGTTTTTTATGGCACACATTGCTGCGGGGCTGTTGGATAGTAAACTTTGGGTGATTCCTTCGATGGTGGAGTCCAGCTCTATTTTGTCTACGACTTCATGAATTAATCCTAAAGCTAATGCCTGATGAGAGTTGATAGTTTCTGCGGATAGAAAGTAGCGTTGGGCCTGCCTAATTCCGATAGCTTGGATGATATAGGGGCTAATCGTTGCGGGAATCAAACCAATTTTGGCTTCACTAAAACAGAATGTAGTACTTGTTGTTGCCACCGCAATATCGCAACAGCTGATAAGGCCCAATGCACCACCAAAGGCTGGCCCCTGAACATTAGCAATCGTGGGGATAGGCAGTTCGTACAAAACCTTTAGCAGTCTTGATAAGAGTTTGGCATCGGCCAGGTTCTCATCATAACTATACCTTCCCATTCGCTTCATCCAGTCGAGATCAGCGCCTGCTGAAAAGGTTTTTCCTGCGGCAGTTAATATGACGATACGGGTTTTTGGGTTGTTACCACTGGTTTCAAGAGCGTCCGTAAGTTCTGTAATCATCTGCTCATCAAAAGCATTACATTTCTCGGGCCGATTAAGGGTGATGGTGGCTACACCTCTTTCATCAACTTTTGCTGTCACTGTTTCCATCATCACTCATTACCCTTGTTAACAGGCTGTAGTCATAACCCTATTTATATTCGAAACAGGTTACATCCGAAACACGCCAAAGTGAGTATCTTCAATCGGTTTGCTTAATGAAGCTGATAGGGCTAAGCCGAGAATCTTGCGAGTGTCCATAGGGTCTATTACTCCGTCATCCCAAAGCCTTGCTGAAGCATAGGTTGGGTTCCCTTGGGTTTCATATTGTTCTATGACGGGGTGCTTGATGGAGGCTTCTATTTCTTCGCTCCAGGTTTTGCCAAGCTGTTTAAATTGCTCTTGTTTGACCTGAGTCAGAACACTTGCTGCTTGTTCACCACCCATTACTGATATACGGGCGTTCGGCCACATAAATAGAAATCTTGGGTCATAGGCACGACCACACATACCGTAGTTTCCTGCGCCAAATGAACCGCCAATAATGACGGTAAATTTAGGCACTTTGGCACAGGCGACAGCCATCACCATTTTTGCACCGTGTTTGGCTATACCCTTGGCTTCATGATGTTTTCCCACCATAAACCCCGTGATATTTTGTAGAAAAATCAGAGGTATTTTTCGCTGACAACAAAGCTCGATAAAGTGAGCACCTTTTTGGGCTGACTCGCTAAATAAGATGCCGTTGTTGGCGATAATTCCAACCTTATGACCACATAAATGGGCAAAACCACAGACTAATGTTGTACCGTAAAGGGATTTAAATTCATCAAATTCTGAGCCGTCTACAATGCGTGCAATGACTTCACGGACGTTATAGTCCTGATGGTGGTCACAGGGAATAATGCCATAGAGTTCTTCAGGTTTATAAAGGGGTTCTTGCAGGTTGTGTTGTGGTTCTACATAGGGAACCGTTGGTTGTAGGACAGGGCCTTTTTTGTTCAGATGACTAATACATTGTCGCGCTAACGCTAGGGCATGCTGATCATCCTCCGCATAATGATCTGCAACACCAGAGGTATGACAGTGTAAATCAGCACCACCCAGTTCTTCGGCAGTAACATCTTCTCCTGTTGCCGCTTTTACCAGCGGGGGACCACCAATAAAAATAGTGCCCTGGTTTTTTACGATAATGGTTTCGTCGGCCATAGCTGGCACGTAAGCACCTCCGGCTGTACAGGAACCCATGACTACCGCAATTTGTGGAATATTTTGCGCCGACATATTGGCCTGGTTAAAAAAGATGCGGCCAAAATGTTCGCGGTCGGGAAATACCTCGTCCTGGTGTGGTAAATAAGCACCTCCTGAGTCCACCAAATAAATACAGGGGAGGTTATTTTCCAGCGCAATTTGTTGCGCACGTAGGTGTTTTTTTACGGAGAGAGGATAATAGGTGCCACCTTTGACGGTGGCATCATTAGCGATGATCATGCAGGTTGTTCCGCTAACCTGGCCTATGCCGCTAATCATTCCTGCAGCAGGTACATAGTCATCGTAAACATCCCAGGCAGCGAGAGTCGACAGTTCTAAAAATTCAGGTTCAGAACCTTCAGGGGCAGGATCAAGTAATTGTTTTATACGTTCTCTGGGTAATAGTTTTCCCCGAGCAGTGTGTCGTTCACAGGAAGTTTGATCGCCGCCTTTTTTTATTTGTACCAATTTGCTGTTAAGGCTCGCTACATGGGACTCCATCTGCTCTTTGTTTTCGGCAAACGTTTCTGATTTAACATCAATGGTTGATTGGATCACCGTCATGGTATTTTCCTCAAAAGCTTTGTTCTCTTAAACTTTTTCCTTTCAAGTTATTTCCTTTTAAGTCACTTTTCTCTAATGAGTCTCATTAAATAATTCACGACCAATTAACATGCGCCTTATTTCACTGGTACCAGCACCTATTTCATACAGCTTGGCATCCCGTAAAAGTCGACCAGCAGGGTAATCGTTGGTATAGCCATTACCTCCAAGCAGTTGAATGGCATCTAGAGCCATTTTTGTTGCTGATTCGGCGGTAAATAGAATAATGGCCGCAGCATCTTTACGGGAGGTTTCACCTCGGTCACGGGCTGCTGCTACGGCGTAGAGATAAGCGCGGCAAGCATTCAAGCTGGCATACATATCGGCCAGTTTTCCCTGAATAAGTTGAAATTCGCCAATGGATTGCCCGAATTGTTTACGCTCATGTACATAAGGTAAAACCAGGTCCATGCAAGACTGCATAATGCCCAGAGGTCCAGCCGAAAGCACTGTGCGTTCATAGTCTAATCCTGACATCAAAACCCCCATGCCTTTATGTTCTGCACCCAGTACATTGCACTCAGGAACCTCTGTATCTTCGAATACCAGTTCGCAGGTGTTAGATCCACGCATGCCTAATTTGTCGAGCTTTTGGTGGCGGGAAAACCCGGGGGAATTTCGCTCCACAATAAAAGCGGTAATTCCATTTGAATTATCTTCTTGTCCAGATTTAGCGGAGACGACTTTGGCGTAAATAACATAGGTGTTTGCATCCGGACCATTGGTGATCCACATTTTGTTGCCGTTGAGGATGTACTTACCTTTTTGCTTTTTGGCGCGTAATTTCATGCTTTTTACATCAGAACCAGCATTGGGTTCTGACATAGCAAGTGCGCCCACATGTTCACCGGAACAGAGCTTCGGTAAGTATTTTTCTTTTTGTTCTTCGGTACCGTGCTTGTATATCTGATTAACACATAAGTTAGAGTGAGCGGCATAGGAAAGCCCAACGGAAGCTGAAGCTCTGGAGATTTCTTCCATTGCCAAAACATGGGCTAAATATCCCATGCCGGTACCGCCATATTGTTCTGAGACTGTTATGCCTAGCAGACCCATTTGTCCCATTTTTTCCCAGAGCTGAGAGGGGAAATCATTACTGCGATCAATGTCAGATGCCAGTGGTGCCAGCTCGTGTTGTGCCCATTGCTGAACACTATTGCGCAGCAAATCTAATTCTTCACCTAAATTAAAATTTAATGTGGTGTAGGGCTGTGGTTGAAATAACTGATTAGAAGTTTGAGTGTGTGGTTTCCTCATAATATGGTTCTCCCTAGGTTTAAATAGGAGTTTTAAACAGGAGTGTTTAAATAAGAGTTTTATCCGGAATTTTTTCTTGTGATTTTTCCCCTGATGCCTTTTTCCCAAGTACCCTAAGGCAGGCGTCTTCGGCATCCTTTAAGTCACGCATCATTTTGTTAATGTCTTCTTTTTGTTGCTTCAGTTTGGCTTTTTGAACACCAATACATTGAATCAGTTTCTCCAGTTGATCCTTATTGCCTTTAGATGGGTTATACATATCGATAATTTCCCGGCTTTCTTCCAGGCTAAAACCTAAACGCTTACCACGAAGAATGAGCATTAATTTGGTTCGGTCTGCAGGAGAATAAATTCTGGTTTGGCCCTGACGTTTAGGGGAAATTAATCCTATGTCTTCATAGTGTCTGAGACTCCTGGTGGTAATACCTAGCTCTTGAGATAGCTCAGTAATACTAAATACACTTTGAATCGTCTGTTTGTTGTTCATGTAGGGCGCCATACGTTTTTATGTCCACTTCCTTGTTTAAAATATAGTTTACATTTACGTAAACGTAAAGTTTGGAGGGTGGGCTTAGACTATAAGCTAAGGGTTAAAAAGGCTGGAAGTGGGAAAGGGAGGTGGAAAAAGGTTTATAGATTGCGAGTTAAGAGAGCCAATTGTTGATTGACTAGCTGTTCTCCACTTTCGTGAAGTTTATCGACTCTAAATAATGGGCTGTCATCGGCCAATGGAGAAATATTGGTATCCTCCAATGCCTCATGTTTACTGGTATTTTTATTCAATAGTATTTCCCCATTGACGGCCTTTTCGAGGAGGTTTTGCAGAATTTTTACTTGCTCTTGAAGAATGCGTTCGTTAAGAAGTTGTGAGCTGGAGAGCTCCAGTTCACCGTGTGAGATGGCGCTGGCCAGTTCTAATTGAACACCCTGTTTGTCCAATAGTTGTTTGCTGAGTGATTGTATCGCCGTTGCGCAATAAAGTGCTCGTAAGGGATGGTCGCTATTCTTATCTTCACCCGTAAACTCTAGATAGATACTGCATCGGTCTGCATCGAGCCTTGTTCCACCATAGAGAGCGGCAGCATCATTGATCAAAAAATCCAGTTGGGTCATGACAGACTCAAAATGTTCCCTGTTAACGAGACTTTCTAATCTGGGTAGGTTTTTACATACCATGGCAAGTAGGGCGTAGTTTTTGTTCCCTGTGTTTACGACCTCTTTGTTGCAATCTCTGGTTGCAAGTAAGGGCTCCATACGAAACTCCAGAGAACTGAGTTCATCCATGTCGTCGGGCGTATCACCAGGTAAACGTTGGGTAATTTGGTTAAGGCGATTAGAGAAATGTTTCCCGGCTTTTATAGAAACAAAAACTAAGGCGGCCGTAATAACACACCACAGAAATACGAATGTTAATCTGAGTGTTTTCAGTGGTGCTGCAAAAAATTGTTGGTCGAGGTGAACGGTGGCATAGCCTGCTATAGCATTTTCTATGGTAATAGAGCTGCGATATACATATTTATCTTTTGTGATGTTTGATGGGCGTTGAGATTCAACGAGTAAGTGGTTTGTTGCGTCGTAGACAGCAGCGTGCTTAATACCTGCAGTGTTTGCTGTTTCGTCGACCTCAACTTGCATGCTCAATGTATCTTGTTGAATCATCGGGTTGTGCACACTTTTGGCAAGCTGGGTGGATAATGCTTGGCCAAAATGATTTTGTTGTTCTGTACTAATGGTGTTTAGTTGGAATCCAAGGGTAATGGCAAGAAGAGAACCTGCTACCAAAGAAAAAATAAGTGTGAGGAGGGGCAGCTTTTTGGCAAGAGTTTTTTTTATGGTGCCCATTCTTAATTTAGCCCACAGGGTTTGATTAATGGTTTTGTTTAATCGTCCATTCTATCTTATTCACTGCTCTCCTATAATACCCACTTATGCAATTTCTAGCGTCAAAATTACAACTTCACTGAAAGTGTAACTTCGGTGAAACCATTTATGCATTTTGAAATAGGATCAAATGTGAGAGAAATTCTACTTATCAATGTATCAGGAGAGGATAAGCCTGGTATTACTCGTGCTGTGTCAGAGGTTTTGGTAGCACACAATTGCGATATTCTTGATATTGGTCAGGCGGTTATACATGATAATTTGAATCTCGGTATGCTGGCGAAAATACCCGAGGGTCAGGAAGTTACATTAGTCCAGAACGAAATTTTTTATAGCCTTAATGCCATGGACACGAAGGTAAGGTTTCAGTCTATTTCAGAACAAAGCTATGAGCATTGGGTTGGCCAGCAAGGTAAGCCACGTCATATTGTGACCTTACTTGCTCGCAGGGTAACAGCGGAAAATATTGCCCGTGTAACGACAATCACTGTCGATCAGGGGTTAAATATCGATAAAATTACACGGCTTTCTGGTCGTGTTCCCCTTGAACGCATCGATGATAATAGTAAGTCTTGCGTGGAGTTTTCCCTCCGTGGTGTGCCCGATGATATGTCTGCATTGAGGGCATCACTATTAGAAATGTCCAGTGAAATGGATGTAGATGTTGCCTATCAGGAAGATAATATCTATCGCCGCAATCGCCGCTTAGTCGTGTTTGATATGGACTCCACATTAATTGATGCAGAAGTCATTGATGAGTTAGCAAAAGAAGCAGGTGTAGGCGAGCAAGTGGGAGCTATTACTGAATCAGCCATGCGGGGGGAGCTTGATTTTAAAGAGAGTTTTGCAAAGCGTATGGCGTTATTGAAAGGCCTGGATGAGTCTGTATTGGAGGGAGTGGCTGAACGCTTACAGCTGACGGAAGGAGCTGAATCACTTATTTCTACCTTGAGACGGTTGGGGTACAAGACGGCAATTCTATCTGGTGGTTTTGATTACTTTGGTCGTCGGATTCAGAAAAAATTGGGAATGGATTATGTCTATGCCAACCAGTTAGAAATTGTAAATGGTAAGGTCACGGGCAACGTCACGGGTGAAGTTGTCGATGGTGAACGCAAGGCTCAATTATTGCGTGAGATTGCTGAGCGAGAAAAAGTCGACCTCGAACAGGTTATTGCGGTTGGCGATGGAGCAAATGATTTGCCCATGTTGAGCATTGCCGGCCTCGGTATTGCTTTTAGAGCGAAGCCGTTGGTGAAGGCTACGGCTAAGCAGTCTATTTCCAAGCTGGGTTTAGATGGTATTTTGTATCTGATGGGTTTCAGCGATCGAGATACTTCCCATTGGGAATAGATGCTGGTTGATGATTAAAAGTAGGCCAGTGATTTAAACAAAAAAGCCAGGGTATATACCCTGGCTTTTTTGTTTGGTCTGCAGGCGCTTTAATTTTCAGCGCTGAAGTCGTAATTCATTACCCGGGTTGGCGGTTGTAAGAAATGGCCTTGGATATAGTGGACACCACAACCCCAAAGAGTTGGAATCATATTAGCCCGTTCAACAAAAGGAACGATAATATTTTCATTTTCGCTTTTTAGAAGGCTAATCAGGTTTTCGAATTCCGCCATATTGGCTTCGTTTTCATAGGCTTTTTCGATAATCACACTGTCAAATTTTACAAAATTTACAGATAACTTTTGCAGCAGTTTCATGGGCTCAATGGCAAGCCCAAAATGGGATAGGGCAACGTCTCCATTGATTTTGCTAAGCTCTTTTATCAGCTCAACGGAATGATGGAACTGCCTAGCCACATCAATTTCACGTAGTTGGAAGATAATTTGTTTCGGTGAGATACCTGATGCTTTTAACGCTGTTTTTAACCAGGGAATAAAGCCTTCGTCAGCAATTGTATGGCCGCTGATATTGATAAACAAACGGGTGGCTGGTGCAGATTTTAGTTTTTCAGTCAGTGCTTTGATGGCTTCCAAAATAACGCAGTGGTCAATTTCAATGGCCGTTGGTGTTTTAAACACCTTGGCAATAAAGTCCTCAGGAAGGTCGTTTTCAAGCGCTTCGGGTTTAACCTGCATGAGGACTTCGTAAAATTCTTCCTGGGAACCATGAAGTGGAATCACTGGTTGGTAGAGAAGCTCAAACTGCTTTTCGTCCAGGAGTAATCGGGCGTGACCTTCTACATCATCTTCTGCCAGTGTTGGGCCGATGCCGGTCTCGGATAATTTGGCACCATTGGCAAAATCAGTGCTGTTACCTTCGGCGTATAGGTCGAGTAGTGCAGTTCGCGCACGGTCAATACAGCATTCGGGGGTGGCAACGGCTTCATTCACAACAGAAACACCAATGCCTAATGTGAGAGAGAAAGTCAGGTCTTCCAATTCAAACATATGGCTATCAACGGCTTCGCAGAGGTGGCTGGCAAGCATTAATCCTGCATCAGCACTTGTGTTCGGTACCACCATGATAAAACTGTCTTCTGTAAAGCGATTTAGTGAATGGTTATCTTTTGTTTCTGTATCTATTTTTTCCAGTAGTTGAGCTACCAGTTCTTCAACTTTTTGAATGCCTATTTCACTTTGTATGCTGATATAGCGGTCGATAGTGATATATAAAAGTTCAGAGGTATTATGTTTTTGTGCTGCCTGTCGAATAGTTGCATTGATGAGTTCAATGACTTTGTTTCGTTGAATACCGATAGAACTAGATGTATTTGTACTTATTTCGATTGGGGCGCCGCCCTGACCTTCAAGGAAGTCTCTAGCGATAAGAAATTCTAGAGCAGGTTCTCCTTGGTAGTCTACCTTAGATATTTTGGCTTCAATGGGTACAGGGATTTCATCACCAGTCATACCAGTGAAATTAATTGTTTTGTTAGGAATTTCTTCATCCGCTTCAATGGGGCGAAGGTACTCTTTTAGGTTTTCTTGTTCTTCTGTTGCGAGAGTATCAATGACAGGCATACATAACATGCCTTCGGAATTTACATAGCCAAATAATTGCGCATAACTATCGTTGGTGAAGAGATAGGTTCCTTCTTGAACAATAGCGATAGCATCGATAGAGCTTCCAAGCAGTCTGTCGCATCGGCTCACAGAGTCGCTATACAATCGGCGACTTTGACGTAAACGGCGTCTTTGTTCCAAGTCGTAGAGAGTCCGTGCGATAACTAATAACAAACGTTGATCTTCATCCATAGGGATGACGTCGGCGGCACCAAAACGTAGCCCCTCAACTATTTTAGACGGATCATGTTCTTCAGTAATAAGGATGACCGGCGTGTCCAAATTGAGCTTTCGGATAGTGGTAAAAATAGATTTGACGGGAACATCATTGCCGTCAAATTGTGCAATGATCAAATCCCAGGCTTTGTTTTCTAGTAGTTTGGAGAGCACTTCCGTTTTGTTCACATGCTTAGATTCAGCGCGATAGTTAGCGTTACGTAGTAGGCTGACTACGCGATTTGCCTCTTCGAAACTGTCATGTGCCAAAAGGAGTTTCAGGGAATTATCTACTGCCATCTTGTTTAAATTCTCGTATGTACTTGAATTAGTTTGTTTTGTTCTATGACAAATTACCTACTTATTATAAAGCAATGTTGGGCTAGGGCTACTGTATCCGGATTATGTCGTTTAGCCCATAGCCAATGTTTGTGAGCTAGTCCTATTTTTAAGCAATTTTATGCCTTCATGAATTGCTCGAAGTGATACAGATCAGGTGTTTAAGGATATCAATAGGTGCTGTTTCTATGGGGAGTATTCTCTAAATAAAAAACACTTTAATTTACAGAAGGGGTACTTTGTTGGGGTGGCCAGGCATCTCACGCACCAGTTTTGGCACAAGGTAGCCTGGCAATTGTGCCGTGAGCTTGGTGATGAGTTGTTTTGCTCGTTGATCTGTTACCTCAAAATGTGCGGCACCTTTCACCTTGTCTAGTTGGTGAATATAGTAGGGCAAAACATCCATTTGGAAGAGTTTTTCGCTTAGTGCCTGTAGAGTCTCTACCGAGTCATTAATACCGGATAATAAAACCGTTTGATTGAGTAGCGTAACACCGGCGTTGGCTAGTTTTTTCAAAGCACTTCCTACATGTGAATCTAATTCATTGGGGTGATTACTGTGAATAACCAACGATGTTAGTAGATCTGTCGATGTGAGCCAGTGTAAGCAATGATCTGTAATTCGGTCTGGAATAACGATGGGGAGTCTGGTGTGTACCCTAAGGCGCTTAACGTGTTTTATTTGTACAATTTCTTCAGTCAGCCACAGCAGCTGTTTATCACTGGCGGCAAGGGGGTCGCCACCGCTATAGATGACTTCGGTAATTGAATCGTCCCCAGCAATATAATCCAGTGCCTGTTGCCACTCATCTCGTCCTGGTTTGTTATCTTGATAAGGAAAGTGACGTCGAAAGCAGTAGCGGCAATTAATTGCGCAGTTAGGGCTGACAATTAATAGAACCCGGCCATGATATTTATGAATCAATCCAGGTATTGGGTTGGCTATTTGCTCGCTAAGTGGGTCTGCGGTATACCCCGGTGCTCCACTCAACTCTTCTTTTAAGGGCAGGATTTGCAATAGTAGCGGATCATTGATGTCCCCTTTTTTTATCCGCTGTAAATAAGCCATGGGAACTCTTAACGGAAAGTCCTGGTTGGCAGCCAATGCTTGATCTAATAACGATTCTTTTAAAAGAGTGCCTGATTCAAAGGTATCTGCTTTAAAACTGTTTAGTTCGAGAAGGTGGAGTAACTCTTTGAGGTCCCTAATGCTGCCTGCCAGTTGTTCTTGCCAGGTTAGACTATCCACAGATGCAACAGAACGAGTTATCATGACGGCTCTTTTTACTTAGAATTAATAATGAAAATATTTTATCGAATCATTTATTCCGAGAGTCTTATCTCGAATAACTGAAGCAACTTCCAAATATTGAGAAAACAATGGCTAACTATTCTACCAATGAATTTCGCTCCGGTCTGAAAGTAATGCTGGATGGCGATCCATGTTCCATCGTGGAAAATGAATTTGTAAAGCCTGGCAAGGGCCAGGCCTTTAATCGCGTGCGTATGCGTAACCTGAAAACAGGTCGTGTATGGGAGCGAACCTTCAAGTCAGGTGAATCCCTAGAGGGTGCTGATGTGATGGATACTGATATGCAGTATCTCTATAACGATGGTGAAAACTGGCACTTTATGGAGCCAGACACCTTTGAGCAGCACCAAGCAGATGAAAAAGTGGTGGGTGAAACGGCTAAATGGCTGCGTGAGCAAGATACTGTTGTTGTGACCTTATACAATGGTGCTCCATTAGCAGTTGCTGCGCCTAACCATGTTGAGCTGGAAATCGTCGATACTGATCCAGGTTTAAAAGGTGATACCGCGCAAGGCGGCACCAAACCAGCGACTTTGAGTACAGGCGCTGTGATTAAGGTGCCTTTATTCTTGAATATTGGTGAAGTGGTTAAAGTGGATACCCGAACTGGGGAGTACTTAAGCAGAGCCTAATTTAACTAGATTCTGTTTAAGCTAGAAATGAATAAGGGTGGCTTTTGCCGCCCTTATTACGTTAAGACTTTGGTGTTTATATGATGAGTTGGGAACCAACAGCAACTTTGGAAACACTCCGTTTCCGAGCAGAATGTTTGTCTCGCATTAGGCAGTTTTTTGAAACGGCTGGTGTGATGGAAGTGGATGTTCCTGTGTTAGCAATAACTGGTGTGACTGATTTGCATATAGATTGTATTTCGGCCCAGGTGCAGGTGGAAGGGAAGGAAGAAACTCAGTACCTGCAAAGCTCTCCTGAGTATTATATGAAGCGGCTTTTGGCTGCGGGACATAGTGCTATTTATTACTTGGGTAGGGCGTTTCGCCAAGGTGAATCAGGGCAAAAGCATCGGCCAGAGTTTACGATGTTGGAATGGTATCGTCCCGGTTGGGATGAATATCAGTTAATGAATGAAGTCACGCAACTCATGCAGCATTTAGGATTGGAGGCAGAATCGTCACAAACCTTATGTTATTCGGAACTTTTTGGGCAGATTACAGGTTTGAATCCGCATCAGACACCGTTGTTAGAAATACAGGCATTAGCTTCTACCCTTGCTGGTAATGATTTTTCTGAGGAAGGCCGTAGCACCTGCCTTGATCTTATTTTTAGTCTTGCTGTAGAACCAAAGCTGCCTGCGGGGCTGGTATTTGTTCGTGATTATCCTTCCTGCCAGTCTGCATTGGCTCGACTGGGTCAAGACAGCGATGGCAATACGGTTGCTCGCCGCTTTGAAGCCTATTTTAATGGCATGGAATTGGCGAATGGATATTATGAACTTACTGACCCTGTTGAAATGAAATCCCGTTTTGATGCAGATATTGCACTTCGGCATGCATCGGAGAAACCTCCAATGGCGATGGATGCTAATTTGTTGGCTGCCATGGATTCGGGGCTGCCTGTCTGTGCGGGTGTTGCTCTAGGGGTGGATAGGTTATTAATGCAATTGCTGGATATTGATGATATTGCTCTTGTAACTTCTTTTGGTTCGACAGGCCTTGGAAATGCAGGGTGATACCTTGAGCTCTGAAACAGAAAATTCAGGATTACCCCCGATTATTTTTCTGATGGGCCCAACAGCCACAGGAAAAACGGACTTGGCTGTAGCGCTGCGTGATCATTTGCCTGTGGAGTTAATCAGCGTTGATTCAGCATTGGTTTATCGTGGCTTAGATATTGGTTCAGCCAAACCTGAACCAGAGCTGTTGGCCAAAGTGCCCCATCGTTTGATTGATATTCGTGATCCTGTTGAGTCTTATTCAGCCGCAGACTTTGCCCATGATGCTCGACGTGAAATACAAGAGATTACCGCCGCTGGCAGGATTCCGCTCTTTGTAGGTGGAACCATGTTGTATTTCAAAGCATTGTTAGATGGGTTGGCAGATAGTCCTCCTGCTGATGCTGAGATTCGGCAGGAGATAGAGAAAGAAGCTGCTGAAAAGGGATGGTCTTTTTTGCATCAACAGCTTGCTCTTATTGATCCTGAAACCGCAGCCCGATTACACCCAAACCATTCCCAGCGAATTCAGCGAGCTTTGGAGGTGTACCGCTCAACAGGTAAAACCTTATCGGCATTTCAGTGTGACCAAAAAGAAAGTGGGAGTGAGCTGGGGCCTATCGAGGAAGATTATCAACTGACCCAAATAGCATTAATACCAGAAGACAGGTCAGTGCTGCATCAGCGTATTGAGCAACGCTTTAATGCAATGTTGCAGCAGGGACTTGAAGAGGAGGTGAAGAAATTATATCGGCGAGGCGATTTACAGCCGGATTTGCCTGCTATACGTGCCGTAGGGTACCGACAGATGTGGCAGTATTTGTCGGGAGAACTAACCTATACTGAAATGGTGCATAAGGGAGTGGTAGCGACTAGGCAATTGGCCAAACGTCAGCTTACATGGTTAAGAAAATGGCCTGATTTACATGAAATACACATAGACTACAGTGAAGATAATGGTGTTATTTTTGATAAAATGCTAACTAATTGCTTGAAAATATTGAAAAACGTACCCATATACAATAATACAAGCCAGTAGTATGATGAGTTGCTTTGTGTGTAACAGCAGGTTTCGCCAATTTCTTTGATTTAACTTATTGTTTTTTTTGGCGGTTTATTTTTTTATATAAGATCCCTTAGTTTAGGAGAGCTACGATGTCAAAAGGGCATAATCTACAAGACCCTTTTCTTAATGTGTTACGAAAAGAGCATATTCCCGTGTCAATATTCTTGGTCAATGGGATTAAATTACAAGGACAAATTGAATCCTTTGATCAGTTTGTGATTCTGCTAAAAAACACAGTGAGTCAAATGGTTTATAAACACGCCATTTCTACTGTCGTGCCTTCTCGTCCCGTTCGTTTGCCTATGGCTGTTCCTGGTGCGCCAGGTGAAGGTCTGGAAGGCGAGGAATAGGGAGCGCTGATTGTTTTTTGATCGCCCTGATTCCGGTGAGCTTGCTGTCCTGGTACATCTTGATTTAGCCAGTGAAAATGAACCGGAAGACCCCAGGGAGTTTGAAGAGTTGGTTCTCTCCGCAGGAGGGGACCCAGTAACACTGGTTTCTGGTTTTCGTAGCTCTCCACACCCCAAATATTTTGTCGGTACCGGCAAGGTGGAAGAACTATGCGAGGCTGTTAAAGAGAATTCGGCTGGCTTGGTTATTTTTAATCACAATTTGTCCCCTAGCCAGGAGCGTAATCTAGAACACGAATTAAAATGCCGTGTGTTGGATCGCACGGGATTAATCCTGGATATTTTTGCCCAACGTGCACGTACCCATGAAGGTAAATTACAAGTAGAGCTGGCTCAGCTACAGCATATGTCCACACGACTCGTTAGAGGTTGGACCCACCTGGAACGTCAAAAAGGCGGTATTGGTTTGCGTGGGCCGGGTGAGACTCAGTTGGAAACTGACCGCCGTTTGTTGCGAGGGCGGATTAAATCTATTTTGAAACGATTGGAAAAAGTACGCCGCCAGAGAGATCAAGGACGTCGTGCACGCAGTCGTGCTGAAATACCCACGGTATCGTTAGTCGGGTATACCAACGCCGGTAAGTCCACATTGTTTAACCATGTAACTGAATCAGAAGTTTATGCTGCGGATCAACTGTTTGCCACGTTGGATCCGACCATGCGGCGTATTGAACTGGATGATGTTGGCCCTGCTATTTTGGCCGATACCGTAGGGTTTATAAGTCATTTGCCCCACAAATTGGTGGAAGCATTTCATGCTACTTTGGAAGAAGCTGCTAGTGCTTCATTGCTGCTGCATGTTGTCGATGCGCACAGTGAAGAGCGGCATATTAATATTCAGCGAGTAAATGAAGTATTGGAAGAAATTGGTGCCGTTGAATTACCTACATTGACGATATTTAACAAAATCGATTTGCTAAATGGCGTTCCTCCACGAATTGATCGCGATTCCCGGGATAAGCCTGTTGCTGTTTGGTTGTCAGCTCAAACCGGTGAAGGCTGTGAGCTGTTATTGCAGGCGATATCTGAATTACTTGCAGATGAAATGGTCTGTGATACCTATTTGCTAACACCGGCCATGGGTAGGTTAAGAGCAATGTTGTATCAGAGTAATTCTGTGGTTTCAGAATCACCAATAGAGAACGGGGATTTGCATTTAAGCATACGTATCCCTCGGTCAGATTTTTTAAGGTTATTGAAAACTGAAAACATGACCCAAGATCAGCTGAAGATTGTTAGTGCGGCTTCAGATCAGCATTTTGAATCAGATCAAAAAATTGCTTAGTACGTTTATAGCCCTAATAACAGTACCTTAAGAAAACAGTATCTATAACAGCACGACTTACATTGTGAATAAATGACTGTGGTAAATAAACGACTGCCGTTTTAGATCTATTTATTGCGATGGAAACGATAGTATTTCATGTGCGGCTTGATACAATCACCAGCCGTTGAATAACACTTAGAGTATGTGGAGAACACTATGGCCTGGAATGAACCCGGTGGCGGCAAAGATCCCTGGGGCGGCAACAATGGTGGTGATGGTCCACCAGACCTTGATGAGGCGTTGCAGAAGCTCCGTTCACGTATGGATAAAATCTTTGGTGGCTCAGGTGGCAATAGCGGCGGCTCCAGCGGTTCCAGCAAAAGTCTAGTAAGTATTATTCTCATTGTACTGGTTTTGGGCTGGGGCATGATGGGTTTTTATCAGGTGGATGAAAAAGAGCAGGCTGTTGTTCTCCGTCTGGGTAAATATCTCGATACAGTGGGTGCTGGTCTTAACTGGAATCCTCCGTTGGTAGACAGCGTTACTAAAGTTCGTGTGACTGAAGAGCGTCAATATTCTAGTCGTGGGCATATGCTCACGGAAGATGAAAATATTGTTGAACTACCACTAACAGTTCAATACAACATCAGTAACGTTAAAGATTTTGTACTTAACGTAAAAACGCCAGAAGTTAGTTTGCGTCAAGCAACAGACAGTGCCTTGAGGCATGTGGTGGGTAGCAGCAAGCTCGATGAAGTTGTTTCCACCGGTCGTTTGAAAATTGGTGACGAAGTTAAGTTACGCTTACAAACCTATCTAGATAACTACGGTACAGGTATTCATGTCCGTAAGATCAATATTCAAGAGGCGAAGCCACCTTCTGAAGTGAAAGAAGCCTACGATGACGTGATCAAGGCTAGAGAAGATCAGGAAAGACTGATTAATGAAGCCCAAGCTTATTCTAATGGAATCATCCCTGAAGCCCGAGGTAAGGCGCAACGGATGATTGAGGAATCTAATGCTTATAAAGAGCAAGTAGTAGCTGAGGCTGAGGGTGAATCAAAACGTTTTGAATCATTGCTCACCGAATATCAAAAAGCTCCGGAAGTCACTCGTCAACGTTTATATTTGGATGCCATTCAAAAAGTTATGAGTAATAGCTCTAAAGTTTTGATTGATGTGGAAGGCGGTAACAATATGTTGTACCTGCCATTAGATAAAATCGTTCAATCAGGTGCGAACCGTAGCCAGTCTTCATCTTCCAGTGATGTAGATGTTAATAGAATTGCTGATGAAGTAATTAACAAGTTGCGCCGGGAAAATGCACCTAGTACCAGATCAAGAGGAGTTCGCTAATGACTACTCGCTCAACAGGATCATTGGTTCTTTTAGTCATTCTTTTACTTTTGGCTAGTAGTACTCTTTATGTTGTTCAAGAAACGGAAAAAGCCGTTAAATTGCGCTTTGGTCGTTTGATTCAGACAGAAATTCCTCCAGGGTTGCATGTCAAAATACCTATTGCGGAGAAAGTTCGTAAGTTTGATGCACGTGTTCTCACACTTGATGCAGAGCCTGCCAGCTTTTTTACCATTGAGAAAAAACGTCTAATAGTAGATGCCTTCTCAAAATGGAAAATTGTTGATGTTGATACGTACTATCGTTCGACAGGTGGAAATGAAGCTGTTGCCCAAGACCGTTTAGCGAGTCGTATTAACGATGGCCTGCGAAACCAGTTTGGTGAACGAACCTTGCATGAGGTTGTATCTGGCGAGCGTGATCAATTGATGAAACACATTACAGAGAGTTTGAATACGACCGTGCGTCAATCTCTGGGTGTTGAAGTGGTTGATGTGCGAGTCAAAGGTATTGATCTTCCCCCAGAAGTTAGTGAACAGGTATATCGTCGAATGAAGGCTGAGCGGGATAAGGAAGCCCGTGAACTTCGTTCCAAGGGTAAAGAGCAAGCGGAAAAAATTCGTGCAGATGCAGATCGTCAAAGAACTATTTTATTGGCCAATGCCTACCGTGATGCTGAGCAAACTCGAGGTGAAGGTGATGCGTTAGCTACGGCTACTTACGCCGATGCTTATAACAAAGATTCAGAGTTCTATTCCTTTATGCGCAGCCTGAATGCTTATAAAGAAGCATTCTCTAATAAGGGTGATGTCATGTTGGTTGACCCTGACAGTGATTTCTTCCGTTATCTAGGGAGCCAGAAAGGCGAGAAATAAGACTTTTGTTTAATAAAGGATTACTTCTGAATAAGCACTGCTTTGTTGTTATGTAGTTAGAGTAAAACTGCCGCACTTTTAATGATCATATAGACGACATAAAAGTGCGGCAACAAAGTAGAGACAGTGGTAGAATTCCGCAACCGGGGCAACCCGGTTTTTTTATGACTGCAAAAGTGTGGATAAAGACGCTCCTATATTGGTTAATCATTAGTGGTTAACAACAAGAGCAAGGTGTGATTAATGTCAGCAGATTCAGTGTGGCTAGACTTGGCCCGGGCTTTTTGCTTGATGCTAGTGTTAGAGGGCATCATGCCATTTTTAGCACCAAGCCGCTGGCGTAATATGGCGACACTCCTGGCCCAAATAGATGATCGCAGTATGCGCAGAATGGGTTTGGTTAGCATGTTACTAGGTGCCGGTGCTTTGTACTTTATTAATGGTTAAGAGTTAGTGGCTGAGTGTAAAAAAGAGCTATGGGCACTTAGTTTATGAATAAGAGTTGTGAACAAATAGGTAAATGTGATGACTGTCGCTGATCGCTGGCTGTTGCCAGATGGTATTGAGGAGATTCTTCCCAATCAGGCTTTCCGTGTTGAAAGTCTGCGTCGTCAGGTGCTTGATTTGTACCATAGCTGGGGTTATGACCTAGTCATTCCTCCCCTTGTAGAATTTACTGATTCGTTATTGAGTGGTACCGGCTCAGACCTGGACTTAATGACGTTTAAAGTAACGGACCAGCTCAGTGGGCGCATGATGGGTATTCGTGCTGATATGACCCCACAGACTAGCCGAATGGACGCACACAGTTTAAGGCGAAATGGCCCCAGCCGTTTGTGCTATACCGGCACAGTTTTGTATACCAAACCTCGCTATCCATTGGCGAGTCGCTCCCCCATTCAAATTGGGGTGGAGTTGTACGGTGAAGCTGGTTTAGATGCTGATATCGAAGTTATCAGTCTTATGGTGGAAACCTTGCGATTAGCGGGGTTGGAAAAGCCCCAGTTAGACCTTGGACATGTCGGTATTTACGGTAATTTGCTGGAAGAGGCCGAACTGACAAAAGAACAGGAATCCGAATTATTTGATTTGCTGCAAAGTAAATCAGTGCCGGAATTAAATGCTTGGGTTACACAAAATATTGAAGAGCAGACGATTGCTAAGTGGATATTGGCACTGGTTGATCTTGCTGGTGATGAATCTGTTCTTGATCGTGCCCGAGAATTATTTACCGATGCCCCGGCCGAGGTTGAGCTGGCACTTGATGAATTACAGGCTGTCGTAGATGCCCTTAAAGTAAGTAGTCCTGATGCAAAATTATACTTGGATTTGAGTGAGTTGCGTGGTTATCACTATCATACTGGTGTGGTGTTTGCTGCCTATGCCCCAGGGGTTGGGCAGGCTATTGGCAATGGTGGTCGTTATGATCATGTCGGTGAAGCTTTTGGACGGTCGCGACCAGCAACCGGCTTTAACATGAGTCTACAAGCCCTTGTTCAGTGTTCCATGGCTCATAATGATGTTAGTCATCTTCCAAGCGGTATTTACGCGCCGGTTAGTGAAGAGGCCGTATCAGGCCAACAAAAAGCCATTGCAGAATTAAGAAAAAATGGCGAAAGAGTCGTCTGTGGTTTTCCAGGCCAGCAGCCTGATTACCAAGAGCTGCATTGTGATCGTCAGTTACAGTTACAGAATGGCGAGTTTAAAGTAACCGCTATTTAGCCGAATCTATTTAGGTAGTATTTTAGGTAGTTTAAATCTTCATTTTTTTAGGTTAGAGATATCAGATGGGTAAGAATGTCGTGGTGCTTGGCACCCAATGGGGTGATGAAGGCAAAGGTAAAATTGTCGATTTGCTAACGGACCAAGCCAGTGTAGTAGCTAGGTTTCAAGGTGGTCATAATGCCGGTCATACCTTAGTGATTGATGGTAAGAAAACGGTATTACATCTGATTCCTTCCGGTATTCTTCGTGACAATGTTACCTGCCTTATTGGTAATGGTGTGGTGTTGTCACCAGAGGCCTTATTAAAAGAAATGGCAGAGCTCCATGAGCAGGGAGTGCCGGTTCGTGAAAGGTTAAGAATTTCACCTGCTTGCCCATTGATTCTACCTATTCATATTGCCTTAGATCAGGCCCGTGAGCGCGCCCGCGGCAGTGCCAAAATTGGTACTACAGGCCGGGGTATTGGGCCAGCTTATGAAGATAAAGTAGCCCGCCGCGGTTTGCGTGTGGGAGACATGTTTAATCGTGAACAATTTGCTTTAAAGCTAAAAGAATTGATGGATTATCATAACTTTATGCTGACCTCTTTTTATAAAGAGGATGCCGTAGATTATGAAGATACCCTGGCTAAAGCTATCGCTTGGGCCGATGAAATTGAGCCAATGGTTGATGATGTTACTGGCGTGCTACATAGCACCCGTGAAAACGGTGATAACATTATGTTTGAGGGTGCTCAAGGATCATTGCTTGATATTGACCACGGCACTTATCCTTTTGTGACGTCTTCTAATACCACTGCTGGTGCTACAGCGACTGGTAGCGGGTTTGGCCCACTGTATTTGGATTATGTCTTGGGTATTACCAAGGCCTACACCACCCGTGTTGGCTCCGGACCATTCCCTACAGAGCTTTTTTGCGATGTAGGACAGCACTTGGGTGAAAAAGGGCATGAATTTGGTGCCACCACAGGCCGTGAGCGTCGTTGTGGTTGGTTTGATGCTATCGCTTTGAAGCAGGCTATTCGGATTAATTCTGTTTCTGGAATTTGTCTTACCAAACTGGATGTACTTGATGGACTTGAAGCCATTAAACTTTGTGTTGGCTATACCGATGCTAGTGGTAATGATGCGGGCATTCCTAGCCATGCAGATGATTATGAAGGCTTGGTGCCAGTCTACGAAGAGATGCCGGGTTGGTCAGAATCAACGGTAGGTGCCAAGTCTTTGAATGACCTTCCTGACAATGCGCGTGCATATATTGCACGAATTGAAGAAATTTTAATGACACCTGTCGATATTATTTCAACGGGCCCAGATCGTGTTGAAACGATTGTTTTACGCCATCCTTTTGCTTAGAAAAAACAATCAGGATAAGTATATAAAAGTATATTGCATCATAGATTTATATACTTTTCCTGACACCCTTTCTCACTAAAAAATTCTTTTTTTTTAGTACTTCTAATTTTTTATTTTTTAATCACTTGTCTCGCCTTAATTACCATTAAATCCAGAAAACACATTTGCGTTTTCTGAATATCACTTCTACAGTTTTTATCGTTAAACGGTGTAAATAAAAACAATACTCAGGTCGATGTACTGTTCGGTTAGAGAGATCGAATGGGTGGCCTCCGAAACATCGGAGCTAATATGTCAGGGCTATTGAGGGGTAAATTACCGTTCTTGTATCGGTCTGTTCAGAGTGATCTGAGGAATATTTTTTCTATTCAATTATCTTTCATTCAAGTGCTTTTCATTAAATCGTCTTCCACCAAATTGCTTTTTACCAAATTGGCAGGGGAGCACTGATGGAAACGACACACACTGGAGAGCTTTGGCCTTTAGTTGTCTATTTTGGCATGGTGATTATGTTGGTGTTGACCATGCTGGGGCTTTCCTGGCTGTTAGGTCAACGGCGAATGGATCACGCAACGGGCGATACCTTTGAGTCGGGTATTGTCTCCGTCGGTAGTTCACAGGTTCGTATCTCAGTAGAGTTTTATTTGATTGCTATCTTTTTTGTCATCTTCGACCTTGAAACTGTTTTTATCTTCGCCTGGGCCATCGCTTTTTTTGAATTGGGCTGGTCGGGGTATCTCGCCATTATGGTATTTGTCGTCATTCTAGTGATAGCCCTTGTTTACGAATGGCGCTCCGGTGCCTTGGACTGGGGCGTTAAAACCCGTACAGGATTGGAGACTGATAAATGAAGTGGAGTCTAACTCGGCCTGATGAGGTTATTGCCAGCACTGCTAATACAAGCGGTTTGAATGACGATGGCGCAGTTGTTAGTAATGACCCGATAGAAGATCACGTTCGCCGTAATGTGTGTTTTGCCAAGCTGGAAGACCTGATTGCCTGGGGCCGCGGTCATTCCCTTTGGCCATTTAATTTTGGGTTGTCTTGCTGCTACGTGGAAATGGCAACGTCATTTACCAGTCGTCATGACATCGCACGTTTTGGTTCTGAAGTTATTCGTGCTACCCCAAGGCAGGCAGATCTAATGGTTATTTCTGGAACCTGCTTTTTAAAAATGGCCCCTGTGGTTCAGCGCCTTTATGAACAATTATTGGAACCGCGGTGGATTATCTCCATGGGTTCTTGCGCTAATTCTGGGGGTATGTATGACATTTACTCTGTAGTCCAAGGGGTGGATAAATTTATACCGGTAGATGTATATGTCCCGGGTTGCCCGCCAAGACCTGAAGCATTAATGCAAGGGTTGGTTATGTTGCAAGAGGCCGTGGGTAAAGAACGTCGTCCGCTCAGCTGGACAGTAGGCGACCAGACTGTGGTCAAACCTGCGCCTATTAGCCAGCGTGATTTATTAACGGAAGAAAGAATGAAAGCCACAGAATTACGAGACCCCAAGGACGTGTGATTTATATAAAAAAGGGATGTGTGATCAGGCATTTTTAAATTAGTAATTTTTTAGGAAATAAATAAGAAGAAAATACGGTAAAAAAGCGAATATAAATATAAAAAAATAAACTGGGATTAGATGTATGCAAGCAACTGAAACCCTGCAACAAACAGGCATTATCGCCGAACTGTATGAACGGTTCGGTGAGGACTGTTTTAAGGTTCAGGCTTGCGCTGACGGCATCGCTACCCTGTGGGTAGATAAAGACAAATTTCAATATGTTCTCCGGTATTTAAAGCCTAAATTCCCCATGCTTCACGACCTGTTTGGTATTGATGAGCGGCTAAGGGTAAACCGGGACGAACAGCCGGCATCTGATTTCACCGTGGTTTATCACCTGCTGTCTTTTAACCGTAATGAAGATGTTCGAATCAAAGTAGGGTTAGTCGAGCCTGATGTTCAGGTGCCTACCATCGTTGATATTTGGCCCAATGCCAATTGGTATGAACGTGAAGTCTGGGACATGTTCGGTATCGATTTCAGCGGCCATCCCAACCTGTATCGTATTTTGATGCCACCTACTTGGGAAGGACATCCACTTCGCAAAGATCACCCAGCTAGAGCGACTGAAATGGAGCCGTTTAGTCTGGATCAGCACAGGCAGGATAAAGAACAAGAAGCATTGAGGTTTCGCCCGGAACAATGGGGTATGGAACAAAAAACTGATGACACTGAATTCATGTTCCTTAACCTGGGGCCCAATCACCCCAGTGTCCACGGAGTGTTCCGTATAGCATTACAGCTTGATGGCGAAATCGTTGTGGATGCTGTTCCTGATATTGGTTACCACCACCGCGGTGCGGAAAAAATGGGCGAGCGCCAGACCTGGCACAGCTATATTCCCTATACCGACCGTATCGATTATTTAGGCGGGGTCATGAATAACCTTGCCTATGTGATGTCGGTGGAAAAGCTGGCAGGCATTGAGGTGCCAGATCGAGCCAAAGTCATACGAATTATGATGGCGGAGCTTTTCCGCATCTCCAGTCATTTAGTTTTTTACGGCACGTTTGTTCAAGACGTTGGCCAAATGTCTCCCGTGTTTTACATGTTTGCAGACCGTGAACGTTTGTTTGGCATTGTTGAAGCTATTACCGGCGGGCGGATGCACCCAGCATGGTTCCGTGTGGGGGGGGTTGCCCAGGACTTGCCCATCGGTTGGGAAAAAATGGTACGTGATTTTATTGATGCCATGCCTGCCCGTTTAGACCACTACGACAAGATGGCGATGCAGAACAAAATTTTGCAAAAGCGTGCCATGGGTATTGGGAGTTATAGCCAGGAAGAGGCTATTGAATGGGGTGTTACAGGGCCAGGGCTGAGAGCTACGGGCATGGATTGGGATCTACGCAGGGATCGCCCTTACGGTGGTTATGATCAGTTTGATTTTGAAGTACCTGTGGCCAATAACGGCGATTGCTATGACCGTGCCGTTGTACGTATTGAAGAGATTCGTCAGAGCCTTCGTATTATCCGACAGTGCCTGGATAACATGCCTGAAGGCCCCTACAAAAGTGACCACCGATTAACTACACCTCCGCCTAAAGAGAGGACCATGCAAGATATTGAAACGTTGATTCATCATTTTCTCAATGTCAGCTGGGGGCCTGTGGTGCCAGCGGGTGAAGCGACTCAATTAATTGAGGCGACAAAAGGCCATAACAGTTATCACCTGGTGAGTGACGGCGGGACTATGTCTTACCGAACCAGAATCAGGACACCTTCTTTTGCGCACCTACAACAGATACCTCTAATCAGTAACGGGTTAATGATCGCAGATTTAATCGCAATTATTGCCAGTATTGATTTTGTTATGGCGGATGTAGACCGATGAGCGAGCAGCAACTGATTCAGTCTGATATCGCACTGTCTGCGGAAGAAATTCAGCAGATAGATGCAGAACTTGCCCATATGCCACAGAAATCTGGTGCGGCTATTGATGCTTTGAAAATTGTTCAACGTCAGCGGGGTTGGATTTCTGATGAATCCTTAATTGCTATTGCCCGTTATCTGGATATGTCCCCAGAAGCCCTTGAAGGCGTAGCAACGTTTTATAACTTAATTTATCGGCAACCCGTCGGTAACAACGTGGTGTTGTTTTGTGACAGTGTGAGTTGCTGGATTTGTGGTTGTGATGGAGTAAAGCAAAAAATCTCTGAAAAGCTGGGCGTGGATTATGGTGAAACCACAGCAGATAACCAGTACACCTTGATCCCCGTACCTTGCCTGGGAGCCTGTGATAAAGCACCGGTGATGATGGTGGGAGATGACCTTCATACCAATTTGAATAACGAAAAGATTGATCAGATATTTTCTGGCCAAGTATCCACAACTGAATCCACAACTGCATCTACAGCTGAATCTACAACTACAAGTGAAGAGGAGGGTTCTTGATGAATAATTCACTAATAGAAAACTCCACGACTGAAAGCCCTCTGATAGAAAAAGTCCTTACACGGAATATTGGTCCAGATTTGGCTCCAACAGATATGTCGGCTTATGAAGCCAACGGTGGATACCGAGCGCTCCATAAAGTGATGTCAGGGATGTCACCTGAAGACTGTTTGGAAGTCATTAAAGCATCCAACCTTCGAGGTCGTGGTGGTGCAGGTTTCCCCACCGGGATGAAGTGGAGTTTTGTTCCCATGGGTGATAAATGCAGCCCCGGCCATAAGTATCTGGTGTGTAATGCCGATGAAATGGAGCCGGGAACATTTAAAGATCGACTGTTGATGGAGTGTGACCCTCATCAATTAATTGAGGGCATGATATTAGCGGCCTACACCATTGAGGCTGACCGCTCCTATATCTTTATCCGCGGTGAATATGTCGTGGCCATTGAACGCCTCGAACAAGCACTGGCCGACTGTTATAAAAAAGGTTATCTGGGCGAAAATATTTTAGGCAGTGGTTATGACCTTGAAATGCATGTTCACACCAGTGCCGGTCGTTATATTTGTGGCGAAGAGACTGCATTAATTAATGCCTTAGAGGGTAAACGTGCGAACCCTCGTGCCAAGCCACCTTTTCCCCAAGTCAGCGGGTTATGGGGTCGGCCAACCATCGTCAATAACGTCGAAACCCTGTGCAATATCTCCCATATTATCGACAAAGGGCCGGAGTGGTTTCAGTCATTGGGCCTTGGTGAAGATGCCGGCACCAAACTCTATGGTGCCAGCGGCCATGTCAAAACCCCTGGATGTTGGGAGCTGCCCATAGGAACGCCTGTTCGTGAAATTCTTGAAAACCATGCCGGAGGTATGGCAGATGGTAGAAAACTTAAAGGGTTTCTGCCGGGTGGTGGATCAACGGATTTCTTGGTCGAAGAACACTTAGACCTTCCCATGGACTACGGGTCTATTGGTGCGGCTGGCAGTCGCATGGGTACGGGCACCATGATTATTCTGGATGATCAAACCTGCCCCATTGGCATGGTGCTGAATCTAATCCGTTTCTTTGCCCATGAGTCTTGTGGTTTCTGTACCCCCTGCCGGGAAGGTCTGCCTTGGACTCGTCAGGTATTGGAAGATATCGAAGTGGGGCATGGTCGCAAAGAAGATCTGGATACCTTGTTACGGCAAGTTAAATACATTGGTGCCATTGGCAATACTCACTGTGCATTAGCTCCCGGAGCAATGGAGCCTTTACAAAGTGCATTGAAATATTTTCAGAGTGATTTTGAGGCCCACGTTGAGCAGGGGTGTTGCCCTTATTCTCGACCCTTGGAAAATCAGAGAGGGGAGAGCGCCTGATGCCGACTATCTATATTGATGGAACAGCTTACGAAGTAGAGGAAGGCAAAAACTTACTCGAAGCCTGTCTTAACCTGGGATTGGATTTACCCTATTTCTGTTGGCACTCCTCTATGGGTTCCATCGGCTCCTGTCGCCAATGTGCAATGGTGCAATATCAAAATGATGAAGATACCCGTGGTCGTATTGTCATGGGTTGTATGACTCCTGTCACTGACGGTGCAAGGTTGTCTTTACAGGGTGAAACTGCCAATGAGTTCAGAGAATCAGTGATCGAATCATTGATGTTAAACCACCCCCACGATTGCCCTGTCTGTGCAGAGGGTGGCGAGTGCCACTTACAGGATATGACGGTCATGGTTGGCCACCGCGACAGAAATTATCGCGGTAAAAAGAACACCCACCGTAACCAGTATTTGGGACCGCTGATTAATCACGAAATGAACCGCTGTATCAGCTGTTATCGCTGCGTGCGCTTTTATCGCGATTATGCAGGTGGTACCGATTTGGCTGCCTTGGCGTCCCACGACCATGTCTATTTTGGTCGCCATCAAGACGGTGTACTTCAAAGTGAATTTGCCGGAAATTTAGTGGAAGTTTGCCCTACAGGTGTATTTACCGACAAACCGTTGGTCAATGATTACAGCCGTAAGTGGGACTTACAGTCGGCACCTTCCATTTGTGTAGGCTGCGCTGTTGGCTGTAATACGTCGCCGGGCGAACGCTATGGCAGATTAAAGCGTATTCAAAATCGCTATAACCAACAGGTCAACGGTTACTTTTTATGCGACCGCGGTCGTTTTGGCGCTGATTTTGTTAATAGCGAATCCAGGCTTAATTTTGCCGGGGTTCGGCAGGAAGACGGAAGCGATAAAGGAAGCTATAAGGCGATAAGAGCAGATGATGCTCTGAGTGAAGTAGCTGGTCTATGCCAGCAAGGAACAGTTGCTGGTATTGGTTCTCCTCGTGCATCCGTAGAAGCAAATTATTTATTGCGCCGGTTTGTCGGCACTAAGAATTTTTCAAATGGAATGAGTGACATTGAAAGCGCGTTGGTTAACCAGATTCTTGAAACACTTAAAAATACCCGAGCCATTAGCCCCTCCATACACCAAATTGAATCGGCTGATGCTGTACTGATCCTTGGTGAAGATGTGAGTAATACGGCTCCTCGGTTGGCTTTGGCACTACGAGAAGCTGCACGAAATAAAGGTCGTGAATTGGCAGCTGAGATGCGTCTTGAGCCTTGGATGGATGCGGCTATTAAAAACTTGGCCCAAGATCAATACAGTCCAATATTTATTGCCGGTGTTCATGAGAGCCGACTTAACGACATCGCCGAAGCAGGTGTGTCATTGGCACCAGATGACATTGCTCGATTGGGCTTTGCCATAGCGGCAGAAATTTCCGGCGGGCGTGCTATAGATGCGGTAGAAAATCTAGACGCTGACCTTTCTGCACTGGCTGGCACCATTGCTTCAACATTAAAAGTAGCGAAAAACCCCTTAATTGTTTCCGGTAGCAGCTTACTAAATTCTGCTGTGATAGAGAGCGCTGCCGCGGTAGCTGATGCTCTTTCAAATGAACAAGAAAATGTTTTCCTTAGTTTAAGTGTGCCCGAGTGCAACAGTGTAGGTACAGCGATGTTGGGTGAGGGTATGTCCTTCAAAGACATGATGGACAGTGCTTCTCAAGGTAATATTGATACATTGATTGTTCTGGAAAATGACCTCTATCGGCGTGCTTCATCAGAAGATATAGATAAACTGTTAGAGAATATTAAACAGTTGGTCGTGTTAGATTCATTGGATAACGCTACCTTATCAAAATCACAAATCGCATTACCAACGGCAACGTTTGCTGAGTCCGAAGGAACCATGGTCAGCAGTGAAGGGCGGGCACAGCGTTACTATCCTGTTTTTGTGGCAGAAGATGATCGACTGGCCAGCTGGCAATGGTTATCTGAACTTGGTCAGGTTTTAGGATTATCCGGATTTGATCAGCTTGAACATTTTGACCAGGTAGAACAGACCTGTGCAGACGAAATCTCCGCTTTATCCGGAATTGCTTCAGCGGCACCAGACCATGAGTTTCGCAATCGTGGGTTAAAGATACCTCGACAGCCCGCTCGTTACAGTGGCCGTACCGCAATGCGTGCCGATGTCTCTGTTCATGAGCCTAAACAACCTGTAGATGATGAAACGCCGTTGTCATTCAGTATGGAAGGGTTAGGTGTTGGGCAGCCAAGTTCATTGATGACATCTAGCTGGTCTCCTGGTTGGAATTCTAATCAGTCCATACAAAAATTTCAGGATGAAGCCGGTGGTGCAATTAAGGGGGGCTCATCAGGTGTGCGTTTAATTGAGTCTGGTCAGAGCTTGGGTGACGGCCTCAATGCGCATACTCGTTCGGTTCCTACTGCATTCCATCCTTCAGATACAGAATCATTATTGATACCCGTTTACCGGGTATTTGGTAGTGATGAATTAAGTTCGCAAGCGCCTGCAGTTGCTGAAATGTCAGGCGATGCTCAATTTGTTATTAGCTCTGAGAATGCGGCCAAACTAGAGGTTGTTGATGGCGATGGTGTTTCCGCAAACATTAATGGAGTGGAAGTTACGTTGGAAGCATGTGTCGATCCTTCCCTGGCTGAAGGTTGTGTTGGCTTTACCGCAGGCATGCCAGGTACTGAATCACTAGTTACGGCAGCAGTTGGTTCAATGGTTTCTCTGGGTAAAGCAGAAAGTTGGCAGCACCGAAAACCTCAGTTGATTGCTACAGACAATCCAAATGCTCCTACCGTCACTAACCAACAAAGTGGGGTGTCCCATGTCTGATGGCATGATCATTCTGTTTGCCTTAATCGTTCTTGCTGGTGCAGTGGGTGGTGCCGCGGTAATGACTTGGTGGGAACGTAGATTATTAGGTATCTGGCAGGATCGTTATGGGCCTAACCGCCTAGGGCCCTTTGGGATATTGCAGGTGGCTGCAGATATGCTGAAGTTGTTGACCAAGGACGATTGGGTGCCGCCTTTTGCTGACAAAGTTGTATTTATCTTTGCTCCCACAGCCATTGTGATGGCAATGATGCTGGGTTTTGCCGTGGTGCCATTCGGGCCAGGTTTGCAAATTATCGATATGAATATCGGTTTGTTGTTCTTCCTGGGTATGACCTCACTGGCGGTCTACAGCGTCTTACTGGGTGGGTTGGCCTCCAATAATAAATATGCCCTGTTAGGTGGGTTACGTTCTGCTGCTCAAATGGTCAGCTATGAAGTATTTATGGGGTTGGCATTGATGGGGGTGGTGATGCTCTCAGGTAGTTTTAATCTCAGAGAAATTGTCGAGTCCCAGGCTGATGGTTGGTACTGCATCTCCCAATTTTTAGGGTTGTTTGTTTTTACTGTCGCGGGCATTGCCGAGAGTCACCGCCTTCCTTTCGATTTACCCGAAGCTGAACATGAACTCACCGCCGGTTTCCACACGGAATATGGTGGGATGAAATTTGCCATGTTCATGTTGGGTGAATATCTGGGGCTGATCTTAATTTCCAGCATGATAGTGACATTGTTCTTCGGTGGTTGGCTCGGGCCTTGGCTGCACCCTGTTATTTGGTTTGGCATTAAAACCTTTATTGTTATTTGCTTCTTTGTGCTGTTGCGGGCAGCCATACCTCGCCCCCGTTATGACCAGTTAATGTCCCTGGGTTGGAAAATCATGTTGCCGCTAACCCTTGTTAATTTGGTCTTTACTGGTGCCATAGCGCTCTGGTTGGCTAATGGAGGTGCAGCATGATTAGTCAATTACGCACCATGTGGAGGGTGTTGAAACACACCTTTACCAAAGCTGAAACAGTTCAATATCCGGAAGAAAAACCCTATTTAGCTCCACGTTATCGAGGCCGGATTGTCCTCACTCGAGACCCTGATGGCGAAGAGCGCTGTGTAGCGTGTAATTTATGCGCGGTTGCCTGCCCGGTGGATTGTATTGCCTTACAAAAAGGTAATCGTGAGGACGGCAGCTGGTATCCAGAATTTTTCCGCATTAATTTTTCCCGCTGCATTATGTGTGGCATGTGCGAGGAGGCCTGTCCAACTTATGCAATCCAGCTAACACCAGATTTTGAAATGTGTGAATACGACCGCCAGAGCATGGTGTATGAAAAAGAACATTTACTGATCAATGGCACAGGAAAATACCACGGTTATAACTTTTACCGAGTTTCAGGAATGCAAACAAGCTGGAAGGATAAAGGTGAGGCTGAGAATGAAGCGCAGCCTATAGATGTCAGGAGCTTACTTCCATGAAACTTCCTGCCATCAGTAGCAAGGTAATGATTAGGTTATCTGGGAGGGTGAGATGTTAGAACTGATCCTTTTCTATATGGCATCAACCATTGCGTTGGTTTCAACCATCCTGGCTCTTACCCGGGCTAATGCGACTCATGCATTGATCTATTTAATTTTGTCCTTGTTAGCAGTCGCTGTAATTTTTTACCTGATTGGCGCTCCGTTTGCTGCGGCCTTGGAAGTCGTGATCTATGCCGGAGCCATTATGGTGTTGTTTATTTTTGTCATCATGATGCTGAATCTTGGTGAAAAGGGTGATCGCCGAGAGAAGCAATTGCTTAAACCTCAGGTCTGGATAGTCCCCGTTATTCTTGCGCTGATTTTATTAGTCGAACTTGTTCTAGTCCTTTCACAAAGTACACCTGCTACTACTCAAGGTTTAGTGACCTCCAAGCAGGTGGGTCTGACCTTGTTTGGCCCTTATGTGTTGGCCGTTGAGATTGCCTCCATGTTGCTGCTGGCAGGGTTGGTAGGTGCCTATCATCTGGGTCGTCGTTATCTGGAAGAGGGGAGGGAAAAATAATGGATGGTGTCAATATTCCCCTCGACCATGTTCTGCTGTTGTCAGCATTGTTATTTATCTGTGGTCTTCTTGGGCTGATGATGCGGCGGAATATCATTTTTATTCTTGTTTCTCTGGAAGTCATGCTTAATTCATCGGCCGTAGCTTTTGTTGCTGCAGGTGCTCGGTGGGGGCAGGCTGACGGTCAAATTGTCTTCATGTTGATTCTTGCTGTAGCGGCTGCAGAGGTGGCTGTTGGTTTGGGTTTAGTGCTACAGATCCAGCGACGCTTCAAAAGCCTGGATATGGATGATGCTAACAGGATGCAAGGGTGATTCTATGCTAGGTGATTCAGTGCTGAGTGATTTCATACTGAGGGTGAGCATATGTTGAAACTACTGCCCCTCATTCCTTTATTTCCCTTGATAAGCTCCATCTTGTTAATGGTGACTTTGGGGAAAATGCCCAAAAAGTTCGTAGCTGTTTTGGGTGCTGGTTCTGTAGGTTTGGCTGCAGTGACGACCCTGTTAGTTGGATTGGCCTTTATGGAGTCAGGCCAGCCATATCACCAAGTCTTATGGACTTGGATGCAAGTAGGAAACTTCTCACCAGATATTGCTTTTTATCTGGATGGCCTGACCCTGGTCATGATGTCAGTGATTACGGGTGTTGGCTTTTTAATCCATTTGTTTTCTACAGAATTTATGGAAGATGACGTTAGCGTCAGCCGTTACTTTGCCTACCTAAATATGTTTGTGTTTGCCATGCTGATATTAGTCATGGCGGATAATCTGTTGCTGCTGTATCTGGGTTGGGAAGGTGTCGGTGCATGTAGTTATCTATTAGTTGGGTTCTGGTATCAAAACCCTGAGAACGGTGCCGCAGCACGTAAAGCCTTTGTGGTGACACGTATAGGTGATGCAGCAATGGCCGTTGGATTATTCTTACTGTTCACTGAGCTGGGAACCTTGGATATACAACCCATGGCCGAAGCGGCCAAAACCCAGTGGCAAGTAGGTGATACATTGCCTGTTATTGCCTGCTTATTATTATTGGGTGGTGCTGTCGGTAAATCAGCACAGTTGCCGTTACATACCTGGTTGCCTGATGCCATGGCTGGCCCTACACCAGTCAGTGCATTGATCCATGCCGCGACCATGGTGACGGCTGGTGTGTATCTGATCGCACGAACCCATGAACTATTTTTGCTCGCGCCCCCGGCGATGTTGGCGGTGGCACTAGTGGGGCTTATTACTTCCCTTATGGCAGCCTTCACTGCTCTAAACCAACATGACATCAAAAGGATTCTGGCGTATTCAACGATTAGTCAGATTGGCTATATGTTTTTGGCTTTGGGCGTGGGTGCCTGGGCCGCGGGCATTTTTCATTTAGTAACCCATGCCTTTTTCAAGGCATTGTTATTCCTGGCTGCGGGCGCAGTGATTCATTGCCTGCACCATGAACATAATATCTTCAAGATGGGTGGTTTGCGTACTCGCTTACCGGTGGTGTTCTGGAGTTTTCTGATTGGTTCGGCGGCATTGGCTGCACTGCCATTCACCTCCGGTTTTTTCAGTAAGGATATGATTTTGTTGCAGGCCTATGAATTGCCGGGTGCAGGGCCCTGGCTCTGGGCTGGTGGTTTGTTGGGTGCTTTGTTAACGGCCATATACAGCTTCAGGTTAGTCTTTGTTGTGTTCTTTGGTGAAGCCAAAATGGAGCCGGACAAGTTGCCTGGTATCCGTATGGCGCTGCCACTTTCTCTACTTTGTGTTTTATCCATCATTGGTGGTTGGTTTGCTTTGCCTTTATCGTCAGTTTTCCCCACTACAGGGAATCATCACCCCAGCCATTTAATAGAAGGCATTTCCATTTCTATTCCATTAATAGGCCTGGCCATTGCATATCTTATTTTCCTTGGTGGTCAGCTAAAAGTGGATGGCTTGGTTAATTCCAATATAGGCCAAGTACTGAAAAAGTTTTGGTTCAGCGGGTGGGCTATGGACTGGCTTTACGACAAATTATGGGTTCGGCCCTATAAATTCCTTGCCTATATTTTGAGGCGAGAATGCATGGACGATATCTACAACACTATTGTTAAGTTTTGTCAGTTTCTCTTTATGGTGCTTAGTCGTACTCAGACGGGCCGGCTGCGTTGGTATGCCACCAGTATGGTCTTTGGCCTGATATTGGTGATTGCGCTGTTGCAGGGGGCTATATGATTAAGCGCCATATGATTAAGCACCCTATGATCACACAAGGGCTCATCCAATGATTCTGGTTAATCTCATACTGATTTTACTGGTGGGTGGCGTTATTGCCTGGCTAGCAGAACGCCAGCATCCAGGTTTACCCCGCTGGATTGCTTTAATAGTCATTCTGTTTGATTTGGCTTATTTGGTTGCGGCAGCTGATCTTTCCTGGACAAAAATCAGCGTTGTGCCCAACCCGTCTGAAGCTGCCACCTGGTTAATACATTACAAAGCAGAATGGATACCGCGCTTTGGTATTAGTTTTGAACTGGCTATGGATGGGCTGAGTTTACTCATGGTGATTCTAACTTTGGTGTTAGGCGCTATCTCTGTAAGTGCTTCATGGACTGATATAAAACAACGCACCGGATTTTTCGAAGCTAATTTGTTGTGGACCCTGGCGGGTGTTCTTGGTGTATTTCTGGCACTGGATCTGTTCCTGTTCTTCCTGTTCTGGGAAGTGATGCTAGTGCCCATGTATTTAATCATTGCTATCTGGGGGCATGAAGGTCGAGGCTATGCCTCGATGAAGTTTTTTATCTTTACCCAGGTCAGCGGTTTGCTAATGCTGTTTGCGATTCTAGCTTTGGTAGTACTGAACCAGCATAGTACCGGGGAATACACCTTCAGCTACTTTGATTTACTAGGCCATGGTGTCACCGGTGATATGGCCTATTTATTAATGTTGGGTTTCTTTATCGCCTTTTTGGTCAAGTTGCCAGGCTTTCCTGTACACACCTGGTTGCCCGATGCCCATACACAAGCGCCGACGGCGGGTAGTGTGATTCTTGCCGGCATCCTGTTGAAAACAGGTGCTTACGGCTTGATTCGTTTGGTTGTGCCACTGTTTCCACATGAGGCTATGGCCTTCTCTCCCATTGCTTTAGCTTTGGGGGCGGTAGGTATTATTTATGGTGCAATTTTGGCTTTTGGTCAGGATGACTTTAAGCGCCTGGTGGCCTACAGCAGTGTCAGCCATATGGGTTTTGTTCTACTGGGAGTGTTTGCTTGGAATGCGTTGGCTCTTCAGGGTGCTGTGATGCAAATGGTTGCCCACGGTTTAAGTACGGCAGCACTGTTTATGATTGCTGGTTCTCTGCAAGAACGCCTCCATACTCGAGATATGTCGAAGATGGGTGGGCTTTGGCAAAACATGCCACGTATGGGTGCTATGGCGATGTTCTTTATGCTGGCGTCAGTTGGCTTGCCAGGGTTAGGGAATTTTGTCGCAGAATTTATGGTTTTAGTCGGTCTGTTTAAAGTAGCTCCCTGGATGGCAACAATATCGGCATTGGGCTTAATTGTTGCGGCAGTTTATTCATTGATTATGATGCAGCGTGCTTTCCAGGGTAAACCGAAAGAGGGGCTGCAACTACCGGACTATGGTGTTAGAGAGATGTTGACCATGGCCGTGATGATCATTGGCTTGGTTTGGCTCGGACTTTACCCACAACCCGTTTTGGATACGGCGCAGCCAGTATTGGATAGTTTGACTACTTTAGTGGGCAGCGGCGAAAGCAGTGTTGTTGAAGCAAGTGTTGTTGAAATGAGTACTGCTGAAGTGGCCGATAATCTAAACAGTGTTCAGATTGTGGGGGTAGTTAAATGAGCCTAACTACTATGAATCAAGCAGCTATGAATGAAGCCGCTATGGATCAAACCATTACGAACCCAGTGATGAGTATGGTTGAGTTGCAATCAATTTTGCCATTAATTGTACTGACATTAGCTATTGTGCTGTTGATGTTGGTTATTGCCTTTAAACGTACCCATGGCATAACCGTTGTCGGTACTGTAATAGGCTTGCTTGCTACATTCCTGTCGATACCTTTAGCCACGGCAGTGGGTGATCAGGAAATGTCATTACTGACGGTTGACCGTTATGGCATGTTTTTTACCTTATTGCTGTTAGGCGTGGCATTGGCGAGTACATTATTGTCGTGGGAATATTTACGTCACCGCCACGAAAGAAACGAGGAGTTTTACCTTTTATTATTGCTAGCAACATTGGGCGCATTGGTGCTGGCATTTGCCAACCATGTGGTCTCGCTGCTGTTGGGAATGGAGCTTCTGGGTGTCTCTCTTTATGCCATGATTTCTTACCCTGACAGGGGCAAGCTACCGTTAGAAGCTGCAATTAAATACCTTGTTTTATCAGGTTGTGCCTCAGCAGTTTTATTATTTGGTTTTGCATTGCTCTATGCTGCACTTGGTAGCCTGTCTTTCGCGGGCATGGGCGAACGCCTTGCCAGTGCGTCTGATAATCAGGTGCTTCTTCTTACCGGTACCGCATTAGTTTTAACGGGAATAGGGTTCAAACTTTCCGTCGTCCCCTTTCATATGTGGACACCAGATGTTTATCAGGGCGCGCCATTGCCTGTTGCAGGGTTTTTGGCAACAGTATCTAAAGGTGCAATTTTTGCTGCACTGTTGCGTTTATTTATGGATGCCGAGCTTTATCAATACAACACACTGTTGATCGCTTTGAGTGTGTTGGCGGTAGCATCGATGATTGCGGGTAACTTGCTAGCGTTGCTACAGCAAAATGTGAAGCGGTTATTGTCGTACTCATCCATAGCTCATTTTGGTTATCTACTCATTACTTTGGTTGCTGGCGGCGTACTTAAAGGTGGGCCATTTGCGGTAGAAGCGGCAAGCTATTACCTGATTGCTTACATCGTTACGACCTTGGCGGCATTCGCCGTGATCAGTGTCTTGTCTAGCGATGGAGAGGATGAAAAGCAGGAGGTGTCTGATTTAACTGGGTTGTTTTGGCACCGGCCGTTGTTAGCTGGATTACTGACATTGGCGCTACTCTCTTTGGCTGGTATTCCGCTAACAGCAGGTTTTATCGGAAAGTTGTATGTATTTAGTGCGGGTATAGAAGGTACCCTTTGGGTCTTGTTGGGTGCTTTAGTATTAGGGAGTGCCATAGGGATCTACTACTACTTGAGAATTATTTATGTAATGACCTTACAGGAAGATAATAAAGTTATCGGGCGCACCATTCCCTGGCTAGGTGAAACGGTTGCTGTCGTGCTTGCAGGGTTGGTTATTTGGTTAGGGATTTTCCCTCAGCCATTGATGGTGTACATCGGTGCGTTTTTCTAATACTTAGTATTTCCGCTGATGTATTTTCGATTATGAATTTGTACTTGTGAACTTGCGTATATAAATGTTTTATATTCTAAAAGTAAGTGAAAAATAAAGAGGTTTTATTATGCTGCATTCATTAGAACTCAAAGATTACATGCTTACAAATCCGGTAAAGGTTAAGGCCGATACCGACCTCTTTGATGCCATTGAATCAATTCTGGAATATAAAATTTCAGGAATGTGTGTGGTTGATGAAGAAAATCATCTAGTTGGAATGTTGTCAGAGATGGATTGTTTGAATGCGATTCTCAGTGCAATGTACAACGAAGAAACCAGTGTCGGACCAGTCAGTCAATTTATGACTACCGATCTTTTTTCTGTGTCGCCACATGCAGATATTGTGGATGTAGCACAGGAAATGCTGAAACGAGGCTACCGCCGTTGCCCTGTTGTTCAAGATGGCAAATTGGTGGGACAGGTCACTTGTCGTCAGCTTTTACGAGCCGTTGAAGAATTTTCTACTTCTTAGCTGAATTTTAGTTTAGCCAAAGCTCATAAGTTTTTGTTTGTAATCTGCTGTTAATGCAAATTAACAGCAGGTATTAGGTTGTCATTCCGAGCCTGTCTTCTGCCGAACTGCATCAATAATAAATAGCCGACAAGCATGAGTAGAATCATTCCCCCAATCCAGAACAGAGATTGTTGGGGTTGTGCCATTAGGTTCCCTGCTTGGTAGACAATGACAGCTACAGAGTAGGCAAGCAGAGTATTCCATGTGGCCGAGAAGAATGCCCACGCACCTCCTGCCTCTTTATAGATAGCACCTAATGTCGCTACACATGGCATATAGAGTAGTACAAAAAGAATGTAACTAAATGCAGCCAGAGGCCCATCAAATAATTGCTGCATTAAGGTAATAGTTGAGACCTCAATATCCTGTGCATCAGCGGTAGCGTTTTGATCAGATAAATCGCCAATACCTAAACCCAATGGGTCTCCCCACATTTCATTGACTTCAGCCAGGTTTGCCGGGATGGTGGCAATAGCTTCTTTTAGCTGGCCAGTAATACTGACCTCATCTTGTGCAATTGCTGCGTTCTCATCCCGCGCCATATCGGAATAAAGTGCATCAAGGGTGCCGACTACTACTTCTTTGGCGAAAATTCCGCTGAAAATCCCAACAGTGGCTGGCCAGTTTTCTTCTTTTACACCTAATGGTTCAAAGATTGGCGTAATTGTTTTACCAATAGCAGAAAGCATTGAGCGTTCGGTATTTTCATTATTGAAGCTACCATCGGTACCAATGGAGTTAACAAAATTTAGGACAATAACAACAATGACAATGGCCTTGCCCGCTCTGACCATAAAGCCCTTTAGGCGATGCCAGGTGTGTATAAGCAGGCCTTTTATCGTAGGCACATGGTAGTTGGGCAGTTCCATGATGAAAGGCGATACATCGCGGCTCAGCATTTTTCTGCGGACTAAAAGGCCTGTCAGTACAGCAAGCACGATGCCGATGATGTACAGACCAAAGACAACATTTTGACCGTTCTTATGGAAAAAGGCTGTGGCAAATAAAATGTAAACGGTAAGTCTGGCCCCGCAAGACATAAAGGGAGCCATGAGGGTTGTCAGTAACCGATCTTGGTGTGTATCCAATGTACGGCTCGCCATTACAGATGGCACATTACAACCAAAGCCCACCACAAGGGGTACAAAGGATTTTCCAGGTAACCCAATACTGTGCATTAACCGGTCAAGTATGAATGCTGCTCGAGCCATGTAGCCGGAGTCTTCCAAGAAGGTCTGAAACAGAAACATGGTGCCTATTACGGGTAAAAAACTGGCAACCAATTGAATGCCGCCACCTGCACCATCTGCGATAAAAGCGATGAGCCAGGGAGGGCAGTGAATTGCTGTTAGCAGTTGTCTCGGTAGCTCAACAAAAATAGCACCTGCGGTCATATCAAAAAAATCGATGAATGCGCCACCAAAGTTAATGGTGACCATAAACATCAAATACATCACACCAAGAAAGGCGGGGAATGCGAGGTAGCGGTTTAGTAAGAGGCTGTCGACGTGGTCCGAGATAGATTTTTTATTTTGTTCATCGTAATGAACGGCATCTGCTGTGATGGTATTGATCCATTGGTAACGATCGGTAATCAATGCGTCTGCTGCACTAGATCCTAATTGTTTCTCAAGTTCATCTACCGATTCATTCATTTGTGTTGATAAATATTCGGGAAACTGTGCGAGAACGGCTCTATCTCGTTCCAGCACTGCAGTAGCACCTAAGCGAGATGAATCAGATTTATACTGATGCATCAAATATAAAATTTGTTGTGTCGTTTCTTCTAAAGGTTCGGATACAGTGATCGGGTGTGAACGATCGGTATCCTTCATAAGATAGTTGCTGGCAATATCAATTAAAGTGCCAATACCTTCACTGCGACTGGCTACTAGTGGGACTACTGGAAATCCTATTTTTTCTGAGAGCTCATATGGATCAATATGAATGCCATTTTGGTCGGCCACATCCATCATATTGAGCGCAATGACTAGTGGTACACCGGCATCCATTAACTGGGTAGAAAGGTAAAGCCCCCGCTCAAGGCTGGAAGCATCAATGATGTTAATGATGAGGTCTGCATTGTTTTCTAATACAAACTGCTGTGCAATCTGTTGATCTATTGAGTCATCTTCACAAGAAACGTGTAAGGAGTAGGTGCCGGGTAAATCAACCAATTCGAAATTGGCTCCAGCATGCTTGAAGTTACCGGTTTTCTTTTCAACGGTAACTCCAGGCCAATTGCCTACTTTTTGATGGGCACCAGTAAGTGCGTTAAACAGCGTGGTTTTACCGCAGTTAGGATTGCCGACCAGAGCAATAGTAAATTCCTGACTCATAACCGGTCTACCAACAGCCCTTCTGCCTCATGGCTTCTCAGGCTGAGTCGAAACCCTCTTATCAGTATGGCGACAGGGTCACCCAACGGTGCACGGTGTTGCACTACAAAGGGTGTGCCTGGGATTAATCCAAGGCTCATCAGGCGATTTCGATAAGCTTCAGGGACATCTTTAAAGCCACTGATTTGGGCATGGTCGCCCACTTGTAGTTGGTTAAATGCTGTTGTCATAAAATTAAGCCGGCAAATACACTTCTTTACAAATGATAATAATTATCAGTTATATTGAAGGAAGAAGCAATAAGCACATGTTTTATCCGGCTATTTGATACATGAATGGTTGATTTAAATCACTGTTGGATTTGGAATAAACAGTCATGACTCGCCGGGGCTTGGCTTGTGTGGTGCTTATCTGTATTTATTTCAGTGACTTAAGTAGTGTCAGGGTTTGGTTGCGGGTAGCGTCTATCGCTTCAGTGATGGTATCAGCACTTTGTTGACTCTTACCCAGTCCCTCCCAGTGATCGCCCCAGGTTTCTACCAATTGGTCTGCACTTTGGGGAACAGGCTCGGGCATCAGTGTGGTCAAATCTCTGATTGTGAGTACGTAGGACCACCCAGTGCGAGGGTTTCCCTTATCTTCGGCTTTGTCGTAATGGCGATGAAAGACCAATTGTTGTAGTTCGCCCAGTTTTAGTAATGTTTCAAAAGCAGCCATACGGTGATTATGGTTTTCTTCAGTTTGCTCATGCCTCCAACTGGTGTAAGACAGGCTGCTCACAGCAATAAAAAGGCTTATAAGTGCAACGAAGTTGCGTCGAAATTGCTCTGCAATAGTTAGGTTTAATGTCGGCATAGGGCTGTGGTAACAATATGAAGTTATGGTTATTTTGAATAATTGTCCTAAAAATTAGTATAGCCCAGATAGATTTTTCGTGGACACCATGTGAAGTTTGGTGAGGTGGTTGTGGTTAAGGTGCTGCGATAATGTTATCTATGAAGATGGTTCAGGAACCGGGAGATCTCAATGCATAAGTTAGTGTTTTATGTTCCAGAAGATTATTTGGAATTGACGAAAGAGGCTGTTTTTGGCGTCGGTGCAGGGCAAATAGGGGATTATGAACAATGTTGTTGGCAGGTGCTTGGTACCGGACAATTTAGACCTCAGAAAGACAGCTCACCATTTGTAGGCGAGATTGGTAGGCTTGAGACGGTTGATGAATATAGAGTTGAGTTGGTGTGTAAGGATGAGCTCATTGAGGCTGCAGTTCAGGCCCTGGTAATAGCACACCCCTACGAAGAACCAGCTTACGATGTTTGGCGATTGGCTGACATCAACGTATAAGCAGAGAGTATATCCACATTAAGAGCGCAAGCTTTTCCAGGGTCTGGTTATGGTTCCTGTCCTTACTTCAGTGAGGTTTAATTTACTATCTTGAAAATGGTGGTGCAGCATTAATTCCATGACTGGAAACGCTAGCTGATCCCATGGGATTTCACTTTCTCTAAATAACTCGACTTCTAAAGATTCTATTCCAGGGCTATAGTCTGTTCCGCTTTCAATACTGTCGTTTTGGGCATTGGTGCTAAGAGCACCTCGATAAAACATGTAGACCTGATTAATATGTGGAATATCAAAAATCCCACTTAAAATAGGGTTATTGATACGGGCATTTGCTTCTTCTTCACATTCACGAAGGGCACCTTCAAGGGCTGTTTCCCCATTTTCCATAAACCCTGCAGGCAGTGTCCAGAGTCCATGGCGTGGTTCAATAGCTCGGCGGCAAAGGAGCACTTGATCACCAGCAACTGGAATGCATCCGGCAATAATACGCGGGTTTTGATAGTGGATAGTCTCGCAATGGTCACAGACGTGACGTTCACGATTATCACCCTCAGGAATTTTTAAATTTACAGGTTGGCCACATTGACTACAAAAGTTCATAAATCACACGTTATCATTGATAACAGGGGTGTTAAAGCCAAAAATATTAAAATGGAATTAGTTATCTAAACGGAACTAGTTTTTTAAATGGAGCTAGCTATTTAGATGGAACCGTTATTTTTATGAAGCAGTTACTGACCTTGATTGCAGAGGGCTTATCTCCTTTAGCCATTGAACGGCCTCTACCGCTGGATGATGACTTGGGGGAGGCTGCGATACTTCTCGCGCTCACTAAGGACCTTGACAACCCAAGCATTATTTTGACTAAGCGGGCAGAGCATTTAAATTCCCACCGTGGTGAAGTGGCGTTTCCTGGCGGCAAGTGGGAAACCGGAGATGCACATTTATTGGCGACGGCACTTCGTGAAACAGAAGAAGAGATTGGCCTGCCTGAGAGTCATGTCGAAGTTATTGCCAGCCTACCCGTGAATTACACACGACATAGTATGCGTGTCAGATCTTATGTTGGGCTTATTCCGGCAAATTTACCGTTAAAGGCTAATCCTGATGAGCTGGATGCAGTTTTTGATGTCCCTATTAAATATTTTCTAGATCAAGCAAACCTGACAGTGGATCATTTTTCTGGTCCTGACTACAGTTTGAATATGCCCTGCTATATTTATCAGGGTTACCGTATCTGGGGTTTTTCTTTGGTGATTTTGACTGATTTTCTTAACAGGTCTCTTAATGCGGGTATCAACCTGCATTACCCAGATCGTGATAATTTAGGACCATCTAAACGTTAATTTGTAAAATGTATTGATAGTGAACAGGTTGAACCTGTGATCAATTCACCGGATAATTATTCTTATTCAATTTAAATGTCCCCAAATTTATTGTTTTACACGTGAGAGATTTTTAATCGTGTAGCTGAACTGGGACATATCACACTATTTTGTAAATATTATGACTGGCACTGATTTATGACTGGAACTATCCCATCCCCCTGTGTATCTATTTGCTCGATGAACAGCGATGATCTGTGTATTGGCTGTTACCGAACAGCTAAAGAAATTAGAGAGTGGCTGTTGATGGAAGATGATGAGCGCTTGGATGTGATTGAAAAAGCAGGGGAGCGATCAAGAAAAAATAATCCCTTTGTGTAACCTTATATTTACACCGTAGTTTTTTAGTTATCGTCTTCGTCGTCATCCTCTTTCGGATCACTTTTAATCAACAGGCGTTTAATTTTTAATTTAGCTACTTTTTTGCGACCTAATTTCAATGTTTCAAAACGGTAGTGGCCAATGGTGAAAGTGACATTGCCATCTGGAATATTTTCTAAATGCTCTAGTACCAGGCCATTAATAGTTTTTGGCCCATCTGTTGGTAGATCCCAGTTATTTGCTTTGTTGATGTCACGGATTGTGGCTGACCCATCGATTTCAAACATACGATGTTCCAGTTTGACGATCTCTTCTTGTTCTTCTTCTGCTTTGTTAGTAGTGAAATCGCCAACAATTTCTTCTAACAGGTCTTCCATGGTGACAAGCCCTTCGACTTCGCCGTATTCATCCACAACATATCCAATCCGTCGTCGCATTTTTCTAAAATTCAAAAGCTGTTTATTTAGCGGCGTGTTTTCAGGAACAAAATAAGGTTCACGAGTAAAGCGCTTCACTGCTTCCTTGGTTAACCCTTCGCCGCCTCCACGTAAAATTCGAGTAACATTTTTCATATGGAGGAAGCCGACTACCTGATTAATATCTCCGGTATATACCGGTAGGCGGGTGTAGCCACAGTTAATGATGGTGTTGAGAATGGTCTCAATATCATCTTCCAGGTTTAGTCCCACAATCTCATTGCGGGGCACCATAATATCGTTCACGGTCACGGTGTCCAGATCCAGGATATTCATTAACATATCCTGGTGTTCAGGAATTTTCTGACTGGAAACATCTACGACTGTGCGGATTTCATCTCTACTCAAGCCGTCATCCCGGCCCCTTTTCGTATTCACGCCAAAAAGAAGTAGTAATCCGTTAGAGATATGGTTGACCAGCCAAACAAACGGGTAGAACAGAATTAATAGGGGGCGCAAAATATAACTGGCAGTGAAGGCAATGCCCTCAGGGTGTAGTGCTGCTACCGTTTTTGGTGTGACTTCTGAAAAGATAAGTACGGCTAGTGTGAGCAGAAGTGTTGCCACTAAGATGCCAGCATCACCCGCAAGGCGAATTGCAATCACTGTGGCAATTGCCGAAGCCAGGATATTAACTAGGTTGTTGCCAATTAAGATAATGCCGATAAGGCGGTCAGGTCGTTTCAGAAGCTTATAGGCTTGTCTTGCGCCGCGGTGTTTTTTGCGCAAATGCTTCAACCGATAACGGTTGAGGGACATCATGGCCGTTTCAGAGCTTGAGAAAAATGCTGATAGTAAAAGTAGGCTGCCTAGTATGCTAAATAGCAGCCACAGAGGGGCATCGTCCAAAGGAGGAAAAACCTCATATTCTTATAGGGTCGACCATGTTGAAGAAGTTTTTCTGAATTGGCAAGTGTTGAGATCAAATGAGGGGGGCAACACAGCAGGAGCATTGTTAGTGGCTGAGTTAACGACTGAGTAATACCTCGATAACAAACTTGCTACCCCAGTATGCCAGTGCCATGGCACTGAAGCCTATAAGTGTCCAGCGAATGGCAGTGTTTCCTCTCCAGCCCTTGACGTGGCGGCCCCATAATAAGATGGCAAAAAATACCCATGCAATGAGTGAAAAAACTGCTTTGTGGGCCAAATGCTGAGCGAAAAAATCATCAAAGAACAGAAAGCCTGTGATTAGGGATAACGTGAGCAACCCGAAGCCAGCCCATAACACCTCAAACAAAAGTGCTTCCATGGTTTGAAGGGGAGGGATTGCTTGCAAAAAGTTACCCAGATGCTTGTGGCGCAGTCGCCAGTTTTGAAAAGCTAAGAGCAGAGCCTGAAATGCAGCAATAGTGATCAGGCTATAGGACAGAATAGATACAAAGATATGAATGCCAATAGACGTGGATACTGAATCCCATACTGCGCCTGTGCTACCAACGAGCAATGTCGTTGTTAGGGTGAGAATAGCCAAGGGAAACAAAATTAAGAACAGGCTGTGAACAGGTTTACGTAGGCTACTAATTAAAACGATCAAGTTAATGGCAAAGACAATAACGGTTGTCATTGGGAATAACCCAAAATCCAGCCCCTTATCGGTAAAAACCCATTGAATACTGGCGTAGCCGTGCAACGCTACTGCTGTAGCGGTAACCAATTGTAATGAGGCCACCTTCAATGCGGGGTGCTTGCGAAGTTGCAGCACCTGATAAAGGATGGCGCAAAGGTAAAGAGCAATAGCTGCTATGGCGCTTAGCATAAGCCTGTCGTTTATTGATACTGGGTGAATTATTTTAAGAGCAAAGTGTGTCACAGATGTCTTCTGGCGAAAAGGGTTGAAGGCGCTTAAAGAAGGGGGCAAAGAGGTTATATCCTTAGCAATAACGATATTTGGTTTGTTTTTCACGCAGTGCTTTCGGGCAGCTTTAAGGTATAATCCCACTCCCTTGTATTAACTGCTGTAGAACATTCGAATTAACTGTTCTCGAATAATAGGAAAGACAGAATCCCCATGGCGATGTTTGAAAATCTGAGCGACCGCTTATCCCACTCGTTAAAAAAGATCTCTGGTAAAGCCAGCCTCACTGAAGAAAATATCCAGGAAACCCTGCGTGAAGTGCGTATGGCACTGCTTGAAGCAGATGTGGCGTTGCCCGTCGTTAAAGTCTTTGTTGATGGAGTTAAGCAACGAGCTTTAGGGCAGGAGGTAGGTCAGAGCCTTAACCCGGGGCAGCAATTTTTAAAGATTGTTCAGACTGAACTTGAACATGTGATGGGGGATAGTAACGAGGAGTTAAATCTTGCAGCACAGCCACCAGCTGTTGTTCTGATGGCAGGTCTGCAAGGTGCAGGTAAAACCACCTCCGTTGCCAAACTTGCTAAGTTCCTTAAAGAGCGCCATAAGAAAAAAGTCATGGTAGTGAGTGCGGATGTTTACCGCCCCGCTGCGATAAAACAGCTGGAAACATTAGCCAATGAAGTTGATGTTCTCTACTGCCCCAGCTCCGCTGATCAAAACCCCATCGACATTGCCCGTAATGCAGTGCAATCCGCGAAGACCAGTTTTGCTGACGTTTTATTGGTGGATACAGCGGGTCGTCTCCATGTCGACGACGAACTGATGAATGAGATTCAACAGTTACACAAAGCGGTTAATCCCGTTGAAACCCTTTTTGTTATCGACGCCATGATTGGTCAGGATGCGGTGACCACAGCAAAAGCATTCAACGATGCGTTGCCACTCACTGGTGTGGTTCTGACTAAAGTGGATGGTGATGCCCGTGGTGGCGCAGCCCTTTCTGTTCGGCAAATAACCGGTAAGCCCATCAAATTCCTGGGTGTTGGCGAAAAAACCGATGCACTAGAGCCATTCCATCCAGAGCGAATAGCCTCTCGTATCCTTGGTATGGGCGACGTGATGTCGCTGATCGAGGAAGTTGAGCAAAAAGTCGATCGTAAAAAAGCGGATAAACTGGCGAAGAAAGTTGCTAAGGGCAAGAAGTTTGATCTCAATGACTTGCGTGACCAGCTACAGCAAATGAACAATATGGGTGGTTTATCCAGCATGATGGAAAAGCTACCCGGTATGGGCAATATGGCTCAAATGGCTGAGCAGGCCAATATGGGCAAGCAGTTCGGCCAAATGGAAGCCATTATTAATTCCATGACACCAAAAGAACGCAGTAACCCTGAAGTTCTTAATGGTTCCGGTTCTGGTTCTCGTAAACGCCGTATTACTCAAGGCTCTGGAACCACCCTGCAAGACCTTAACCGTTTGCTCAAGCAACATAAGCAGATGGGTAAAATGATGAAGAAAATGAAAGGCAAAGGTATGCAGCGGATGATGCAGGGAATGGCGGGTGGTATGCCCCCTGGCGGAGGAATGCCAGGGGGTGGTGGAATGCCCGGCGGAGGAATGCCTCCCGGTGGCTTGCCCCCTGGTGGAAAATTCCCATTCTAACAAGTAGTTAGCACTACTTTCTTGATGTCCTTGTTTGGGTTTCGTAGGTAGGTTCTATTTAGAATGTCTTCAGGGTATACGGGGGAGTTATAGCCCAATTCTTGGGGCTATTATCAGCTATACACATAGCTGTGTTTTCGATATAATCCCGCGCCTTCGAAGATGCCCGGCTTACGGTTAATCGTCAGTCGAGCATTCTGCCACTGTCAGAAACAGTTTCAAAAGCCCTAAAAGTGGGCGTGGCAGCCGGTAACTTAAGTGAATAAATGACGGTCAATAAATGACTGTTAATAACGTAAAGTAGAGAAGCTTCATGGTAACAATTCGTTTGGCTCGCGGTGGCTCTAAAAAGCGCCCGTTTTATCACATCCATGTCACTGATAGCCGTAAGGCCCGTGATGGTCGCTATATTGAGCGCATTGGTTTTTTCAACCCAGTAGCCCGTGGTCAGGAAGAACGCCTGCGTTTAGATGTTGACCGTGTTCAACATTGGGTTGGCCAAGGTGCTGGTATGTCTGACCGTGTATCTCAGTTGGTGAAAGAAGCTTCTGCAGCTGCAGCTTAATCTTCAGCTGAAATAAACTGGTTGATATGAATCCTGTTGATCCCGTTATCGTAGGTCGTATCACCACAGTTCATGGCATTAAGGGTTGGGTGAAGGTGCATTCCTTTACCGACCAGGCAGAAAATATTTTTCAGTACCCCCCGTGGTGGTTAAAAACCGCCGATGGTTGGCGAGAAGTCGAATTCGATGAGTATCGTGACACCAGTAAGGGGCTACTAGCCCATATCGTCGGTATTGATGATCGGGATATCGCCAGGAAATTCTGTCAGCAAGATATTGCTGTTGAAAGAGCACAATTTCCAGAGCTGGATCAGGGCGAATATTACTGGCACCAGTTAGAAGGCCTTCGGGTTTTGACCTGCCAGGGTGACGCACAACTTGGTACCGTAACTGGGCTTTTAGAAACAGGCTCAAATGATGTGCTTGAGGTAAAGGGAGATAGTGACAGCTTGGACCAAGCTGAACGATTAATCCCCTATACCGAACAATTTGTTTTAAAAGTTGATCTGGATGCAGGTGTGATCGAGGTTGACTGGGATCCTGAGTTTTAATTTTCTTTTATTAATTCTGAGGCTGTGACTGTCCGGTTGTACAAATACTGGAGGAGGGTAAATGAAAGTAGCTCTCGTCACATTATTTCCCGAAATGTTTGCAGCATTGACCGAATACGGCATCAGTGGGCGAGCAATAAAAAATGGTTTATTGGATGTAGCGGTTTTTAACCCTAGAAGCTACACCAGTGATCGTCACCAAACAGTAGACCACAGACCTTATGGTGGTGGCCCCGGTATGGTGATGCTAATAGAGCCTTTGCGTGAGGCTATCGCTGAAGCTAGAGCCTGGATTGCGAAAGAAGCTAGCGAACCAGCGACAGTGGTGTACTTATCACCACAAGGCAAAGTATTAAACCAGCAAGGTGTTAAATCCTTGGTGGCTTATCAAAATCTAATATTGGTCACTGGCCGTTATGAAGGGGTTGATGAAAGGCTCATTCAGTTAGAAGTGGATGAGGAATGGTCAATCGGTGATTACGTCCTGAGTGGCGGTGAGCTACCAGCAATGGTGATGCTCGATGCCATGATCAGGCAACTGCCAGGTGCATTAGGGCATGAGGATTCTGCGGATCAGGATTCTTTTGCAGAAGGGCTACTAGATTGCCCTCACTACACCCGACCAGAGCAGTATGAAGATTTAGAGCAACATAATAATTTAAGGGTGCCTGAAGTATTGTTGTCAGGTAACCATGAAAAGATAAGGCAATGGCGGCTAGAGCAGTCATTGCAAAGAACCTGGCAGAGACGCCCGGACTTATTAAAAGGCCTGAAGCTCAGTGAAGAGCAACAGAAGATTTTAGACAAGGTTGTCAAAGAGTCGGCTGATGAAAGCGGTAGTTCGAGCTAGTAATTTAAGCTAGCAGAACGCCACTGTTTTCCTCTCAGTACGATGCTACTCAAAAAGATAGCATGTCAAAAAGGTGGCATGCCACCAAATAGATAAAAGCTGAGGAGCGAACCATGAGTAACAAAAACCCAATTATTGCAGCGATTGAAGCTGAGCAGATGTCAAAAGAGTTACCACCGTTTTCACCTGGTGATACCGTTGTAGTTCAGGTGAAGGTGAAGGAAGGTGACCGTGAGCGTCTTCAGGCTTTTGAAGGTGTGGTTATCTCAAAGCGTAATCGTAGCGTTAACTCTGCATTCACCGTTCGTAAAATTTCCAACGGTGTTGGCGTAGAGCGTACCTTCCAAACATACAGCCCACTGGTTGATAGCATCACTGTGAAGCGTCGTGGTGACGTTCGCCAGGCCAAGCTTTACTACTTGCGTGAACTGTCTGGCAAGGCAGCACGTATTAAGGAAAAACTTAACTAAGTTATTCCCAAGCTATTTAGCTACATTGAAACCCCGCAATAGAAATATTGCGGGGTTTTTCTTTGGGGAATTAGACGTGTGCTGACATGTTTTATCATGTAAGTGGCTGGTTTTGCAGTTACGAATAATCAGAATATACTGCTAAACCAAAGGAAAACCCCCGTTAACATTGTTATCGATTTAGATAGGGTGGTCGCGGGATGAATTTCGAAATTCCAAAAAAGCCTTTCCATATCAATCAATTAAAAGTCGCCTCGAAATATCAGAAATAACAAAGAGAACTGGCTCCAAATGTAAATGTTAAGGAGATGCATGAGCATCGTTCAATTTTTTCTTGTTCTTATGATTCCCTTAGGTTTGTTCGGAGGAATGCTTTTATCTTGGGCTTTGCGGGATGACAAACTGATTCGTAAGCTAACCTTAATAGGCGTTGTTAGCTTAATTGTCAGCATCAGTTCTAGCTTACTTATAGCCTCCTCCTCTGAATGTTCTACATTTGATGTTCTTTTTTTATTTGATACTTTTTGCAAGATATTCCTTCTATCGAGACTTCAATTCATATCAACTTTTGCAGTTGTACTTCTTGGGTCGGCGTTATTAGTTTGTCTCATGACACGAAATAAAAGGAAAAAAAATGGGATACCTTAATAAGGCAATGTTGACGCCTTTGCTGGGGTTATCATTTCGCTGTGTCCCATTAATATCTGCTATGGCGTAGTCAGAGCTAAAGCGCTTAGTCTGTTATTATCAGTTCCATCTCAACAGAACCTAAATAAATGCCACTTTCTTCCAACCACCAATCTTTAATCGATAACTATCTAGATGCTATCTGGATGGAGAAGGGCTTGAGTCAAAATAGCCTGGACTCCTATGGTCTTGATCTTAGGGGCTTTGCCGCTTGGGCTGAATCCAAAGACGTCACATTGATGGCTGTTTCTGGTCGTGAAATTCAGTGGTTTTTATCCCACCGGTTTGAACAAGGGGTGTCTGCGCGGACAACAGCGAGGCAGCTATCCTGTTTACGGGGTTTTTACCGTTATTTATTGCGTGAAAAGCGTATACAGGAAGACCCGACGGCTTTAGTGGATAACCCAAAGTTGGGGCGACCTCTACCAAAAAGTTTAACGGAATCAGATGTAGAGAATTTGTTGGCTGCACCGGATGTTGATGACATGTTGGGATTACGTGACAGGACCATGCTGGAAGTACTTTATGCAACGGGGTTACGTGTTTCTGAATTGGTTGGGTTAAAGCTGCATCAAGTGAACCTGCGTCAAGGCGTATTGAGGGTATTTGGTAAAGGCAGTAAAGAGCGCTTGGTGCCTTTGGGTGATGAGGCCATGAGTTGGATCGAGCGGTATGCAAAAGAGTCTCGCCCATTGCTATTAGGGGAAGTTCAGAGCGATGTGTTGTTTCCCAGTAGTCGATCCCAGCAAATGACACGCCAGACCTTCTGGCATCGGTTAAAGCGTTATACCGTTGTTGCAGGCATTGATAAGCCTTTATCACCCCATACACTGCGCCATGCCTTTGCAACGCATTTGTTGAATCATGGGGCGGACCTTCGGGTTGTTCAATTGTTGCTCGGGCACAGTGATTTATCAACGACACAGATATACACACATATTGCCAGTAGCAGGATGAAGGCGTTACATGCTGAGCATCACCCACGGGGTTAAGGTGAACTTTTAAGATGAACTCTTATAGTACAATAGACTCCAATTCACCGAATTACAGATGTGCGAAGTTTAATAAGTAACGGGATTTGTTTTTAGACCGGAGTTAGTTAGTCCTAATCTTGTTAGTTTAAAACCAGTGAGAAGAGATAAACGTTTATGAGAAAGCATTTAATTGGTTTGGTAGCAGTAGTCTTTGGATTTTCGTCAATGTTTTTGCCTGTAGCGTATGCTGAGTCAGCTTCTGAGACTACTGAACAAGTTTCTGATACTGGAGCTGTTCCAGAAGCAATTTCCAAGAGAATTGTGGCTAAACTGAAAGCTTCTCGCCCTGATATGAATTTTAGTCGAGTTGAAAGAACCCCGATTAAAGGGCTTTATTTAGTTCGGATTGATGGCACTCAATTTCTTTATGCCAGTGAAACTGGTGAATATATATTGTCGGGTGATATGTACCGAGCACGCCCTGGCTTATTTGTTCCGGTAAAAGACCTTGCTGTAGCTAAAATACGTAAAAACTTAATCGGCGCTGTGGATAGAGGGGACACGATTGTTTTCCCTGCTGTAGACGAAACCAAGTCAGTACTTTATGTGTTTACGGATGTAGATTGTTATTACTGCCAGAAGCTACATAACGAAGCTGTTGCTGACCTTAATGAAAATGGTGTAGAGGTTCGTTATCTTGCTTACCCTCGGGCTGGTTTGGATTCGGAGTCTTACCGAAAAATTGCCTCAGCCTGGTGCGCAGAAGATAAGCAAAAGGCTATGACTGCTTTGAAACAGCTTAAGCCTATTCGAGAAAATGTTTGTGAATCTAACCCGGTGGCTTCTCAATACTCATTGGGGCAAGAGGTGGGCGTTACAGGAACACCCGCTCTGATTTTGGAAGATGGAACCTTAATGCCGGGTTATCGGCCTGCACCTGAATTATTGAAGATACTGGGTGTGAATTAGGGGTTGTTACTTGTTTGGAGTGGTGTGGGGATTGTTCTCCCCGCCATCATTCCTGCCGTCACTTTTATCCTTTCTCTAAACCAGTATTTCCAGCCGTTCTTTTGGCCTTATAGCGGCCTTATCGCATTGACAGTCCCGTTGTCGGCTATTAAGGTTGCGACCCTATCGTAGTGCATAAGTTGATCAATTTCCCATCCAAAATTTTGGAGCAGTGGATTTAGTACTTATGTGTTGTACTTTTGTTGTTTATCTAGGGTGGTAGCACCTCTTTTTAGAAGCTAGGGCGAATACATTGAATTCTGTAAAAATTGGCATTTGTGGCTTGGGAACAGTGGGCAGTGGCGCTGTGAATGTGCTGGGTCGTAATGCCGATGAAATTAATGCTCGTGCGGGCTGTGAGATTGTTATAAGCCAAATAGGCGCACGACGTGATAACCCAGCCTGCGACTTGGGTGATATCAGCGTATCCAGGGATATTTTTGATGTTGCTGAAAACCCTGAAATAGATATTTTAGTCGAGCTTATTGGGGGCACAACGGTAGCCAAAGAGCTGGTATTAAAAGCTATTGCTAATGGCAAGCATGTAGTTACTGCAAACAAGGCATTGATCGCCGAGTTTGGTAATGAAATTTTTGCAGCGGCTACAGAAAAAGGCGTCACCGTTGCTTATGAAGCAGCAGTGGCAGGCGGTATCCCCATTATTAAAGCCCTTCGTGAAGGGCTTTCTGCTAATCACATTGAATGGTTGGCGGGCATTATTAATGGCACAGGTAATTTTATTCTCACGGAGATGCGGGATAAAGGCCGTGACTTTGCTGATGTGCTGAAGGAAGCCCAAGAGTTAGGCTACGCTGAAGCAGATCCAACTTTTGATGTTGAAGGTATTGATGCTGCCCATAAGTTGGTGATTTTGGCTTCACTGGCATTTGGAATGCCCTTACAGTTCGATAAAGTTTTTACCGAAGGCATTAGTAAAATTGCACCCCAGGATGTGACGTACGCTCAAGAGCTTGGCTACCGTATTAAGCATTTGGGTATTGCCAGTCGCTCTTCTGAGAACGGTGATACTTCTAATGGAGGGATTGCTCTACGTGTGCACCCCACACTAATTCCTGAAAAGCGGTTGATTGCCAATGTAGATGGCGTGATGAATGCTGTGCTGGTCAATGGTGATGCTGTTGGACCTACATTGTATTATGGCCCGGGTGCCGGTGCTGAACCGACGGCATCTTCTGTGATTGCGGATGTGGTTGATTTGGCCCGTACATTGACAGCTGCCCCTGAGCACCGTGTGCCCCATTTGGGCTTCCAGCCAGATAAATTAAATGATCTCGACATGTTGCCCATTAGCGAAGTAGAAACGGCGTATTATCTTCGTCTCTCAGCCCTTGATGCGCCCGGTGTGTTGTCAAAAGTCACCCAGATTTTGAGTGATGCTAAAATTAGCGTAGAAGCTGTGATTCAGAAGGAACCAGGCGCTGGCGAAGATCATGTGCCGTTGATTATTCTGACGGACCGCGTGATTGAAAAATCCCTTGATAGTGCTGTGACGCAAATTCAGCAGATGGATAGCATTGAGGGTGAAATTACCAAGATTCGTGTTGAGGCTCTTGGCTAAGGGCGCTCTTGAATATAAGCCCTCTTACGAAAGGCTTCTTGGATAAACAATCTTTGCGGCATTTGGTTTCTAAAGAGTTAACGTTTAGTTTTTATAGATAGGTAGTTATTGTGAAATATATCAGTACCCGTGGTCAGGCCCCATCTTTGTCATTTGAAGATGCGGTATTAGCAGGTTTAGCCAGTGACGGCGGGCTCTATGTTCCCGAAACCTTGCCACAGTTTTCTGCGGAAGAAATTGCATCTTGGGTTGGTCTTCCCTATAAAGAGCTGGCATTTAATATTATGTCGCCCTTTATGGCAGGTGAAGTCCCAGAAGATGACCTTCGTGAACTGATCAATAATACCTACAGCACATTTCGCCATGATGCTATCGCACCTCTGGTGCAGACAGCCCACAACGAATTTATTCTTGAGTTGTTCCAAGGGCCAACATTGGCGTTTAAAGATTTTGCACTGCAATTTCTTGGTAATTTGCTGGACTATGTTCTGAAGAAGCGTGACCAGCGTGTGGTTATTATGGGCGCGACTTCAGGTGATACGGGTTCAGCTGCTATTGAAGGCTGTCGCCACAGCGATAACGTCGATATTTTTATTCTGCATCCACACAATCGGGTATCTGAAGTTCAACGCCGTCAGATGACGACGGTATTGGAAAAGAATGTTTTCAATATTGCCATAGAGGGCAATTTTGATGATTGTCAGAACATGGTGAAAGGCAGCTTTGGTGATCAATCCTTCCTGCCAGAAGATCGCCAGTTAGTGGCTGTAAATTCTATTAACTGGGCTAGAATCATGGCCCAAATCGTCTACTATTTTTATGCAGGGTTGGCATTGGGTGCTCCCCATCGCCCTGTTGCATTCTCGGTGCCCACTGGCAACTTTGGCGATATCTTTGCGGGTTACTTGGCAAAACGCATGGGGCTGCCTATTGACCAGCTTGTGGTTGCGACCAATGCCAATGATATTTTGCACCGTTGTATCAGTGACAATGATCATAGCCTGCACGATCTAGTACATAGCCTGTCGCCTTCTATGGATATCATGGTGTCCAGTAACTTCGAGCGGATGCTGTTTGATTTGTATGATCGTGATGGTGCGGCCATTAATGAATTAATGAGCAATTTCAAACAAACGGGTAAGTTGGCATTGAGTGAGTCTGCTCTGGTGAAAGCCCGCGAACTATTTACCAGTTATCGCTTGGATGATGACGCAATGATTAAAGTCATTGCCGATGTTTGGGAAAATACTGAATACCTGTTAGATCCACACACGGCTATTGGTGTGGAGGCGGCACGTAAAACCCGTCGTCGTCAGGATATTCCTATGGTTTGTTTAGCTACGGCACATCCTGCTAAATTTCCCGAGGCAGCTCGCAAAGCGGGTTACCCACAAGACCCTGCATTGCCCCACCATATGGCTGATCTGTTTGAGCGTGAAGAACGTTATTCAGTGCAACCTAATAACGTGGGCACTGTGCATCAGTTTATTGCAGATAATATTCGCTGATTGTTCTTTTAGTGAAGCCTTCTTTAGGTGATTCTTCCTTTATATATAAGGGTTAAGTATGTCTCTCTCTTCTTTTTTGGAAACCTTGGGTACATCTCCAGAAACCGTTAGCTTTGATGATACGGTTTCTGTTATCGAAGAAAATTATTCTTTCATTGAAACAGCATTTACCAATGGTGATGCCAAAAATGAGGAGGGGCAAAATAATGGTTCCTGCAAAATTTTTGCTTTTGGTCGTTTGAATAATTTAAGCGAAGAGCAAACACTTCACTGCTTTGGTGATTATTATCGTCATGATGTGTTGGGTAACCCCGATGGAGATGACCACCAAAATATCCGAAATTTTATTCAGTCAGGTTGGCAAGGTATTAGCTTTGATGGCTGTGCTTTAGTGTTAAAGTAGTTTTCAAAGCTAGTTTTTTAGTAAGCCCTAACATCAGTAGTAAAAGTCAGCATTGAGTTTTACCTCACCGTTATACCTAAGTTTTACCTCAATTCTTCTTAATCTCCACAGCATTAATCACCTAAACCATCGATATAAGCCCATTGTTTATGGCTCTAAGTTGATGGTTTAGATCGCAATATAAGCCCATCATTATTTTGTATTACAAAACAACTGCAAATGAAGGAGCTAAAAAAATGAATGACCTAATTAAGGCTGCACTAACAGGATTAGTTGCTATTGGCATGAGTTCAAGTGTTGTTGCTTCGAGCTACGAATGTGACAGCGGCCCAGAATCTGAGTGGAAGACGAAGGATGAAGCAAAAGCCGTTTTGGTGGCAAAAGAGTATGAGGTTCGAAAGGTTAAGGTTGAAGATGGTTGCTACGAACTTTATACCAAGAAGAATGGCAAAAAATTTGAGGTCTTTATCAATCCAGCCACGTTGGAGATTACGAAAATCAAAGAAGACTGAAAGAGTTGGTAATGGCGGTCTATTTGACGGCCATTACTGACCGCTTAGTTAATGTCTTAAGTTAAACATTAAACAGGGTAGTCATCATGGTCGAAGTAAAGGTTTGGGATCCTCTGGTTCGAATCTGTCATTGGTTCACCGTAACAGTAGTTTTGATTAATTCCACTATTCTTGATGAGGGTTCGATCCATGAATTTTTGGGATACTCTGTTGCTGTGCTCTTGGTGGTTCGCGTGGTTTGGGGATTTATAGGTTCAAGATATGCACGGTTTTCGACATTTTTCCCCACTCGGGCAAAGCTAAAAGAACATGTGTCAGAATTAATTTCAGCCTCTAAGCCTTCAAAATCTAAATTGGCTGATAACCATGCAAACCTTGGGCACAACCCACTTGGTGCATTAATGATCTTCAATCTTCTCTTAACCCTTGCCGTTATATGCCTAACAGGCCATTTCATGACAACGGATTATTTCTGGGGTAGTGAAACAATGGAAGATATTCATGAAGTCTTTGTTACATACTTACTGGTCAGCTTAGCTGTCCATGTAGCCGGAGTCTTGATAGAAAGTTTTAGAGCAAGGACCAATCTTATTTCTGCTATGGTGACAGGAAAGAAGAAACTGAATTAAGGAGATACATGTCCGCGAACGAAAAAAATTATCGTCTGGTTGGAGCTGGGATGTCCCGGGATTTCCTGACCCTGTGGGTTGGGCTTGCATTATCAACAGTTTGTATAGCTTTTTTTGCTATGGATGTTGCAGGTGATTTATTTTTTGGTAATGATTTTCCTGGTGGCAAGCTGCACCTTGGGTTGGAGATTTTCGTTGTAATCATATCCGTTTCTGCATTCAGTTTTCATATATTGGAGTTGGTCAGGCTTTTACGTAAGCACGAAAAAATTAATGCTCAAGTACGAATAGCATCTGGTGAGTTTGCTGGTGTGATCGAAGAGCTCTTTGTTTCCTGGCAACTGACGCCAGCGGAACGAGATGTTGCCATGTTACTCGTCAAAGGTTTAAATTTTGGAGGTATTGCACAGGCGAGGAATGCAAAGGAAGGAACTGTGAAAGCACAGGCAAACTCCATTTATCGAAAAGCGAGAGTTTCTAGTCGTCATGAGCTTGTTGCGTTATTTCTTGACGAACTATTACAGGATATAGAAATAGGGCCAGCTGAGGGCTAAAGATCATGTATAGTATTCTCTCGTATATTGTAATTTTTGGTATATGAGTGCCTTGTAGTTGAAAGTAATTTAAACCTTTAATTGTTGGTTTTTTTAAGATTAGCTATCCTAGGTTGTAGGTAATTAGAGCGAGTAGGTCTTATGTCTATCGAACAAAATAAACGTCTGTTACTAGAGCTTGATAAACATCGGTATGACGTTAACAAAACAACACTCAATGCCAGTATTGAAGACCTTAATCTAGATAAGCTAAAGCCTATTGTCGATATGGTTGCCAAGTCCCGCGCTGCATATATTAGTGAATTGATGAGTATGGCCAATCAGGCTGCAGATAAAGGGCCAAATACAGAACGATTGAAGGCACGCCGTGAAGAGTTTATGGAATTAGTTAAAGCTACTAATGCCCTTGAAGTAGCCATTGAACGTGGATATTTAGACATTGTTGGATATGGTGACGAGTAGCTTTTTGTCGCTTGGTTGCGAACCTTATTTTTGCAGCTCGATTTTTCCAACTTTACTTTTCCAGTATGGCCGCAACCCCCATACCACCAGCAGTACAGACTGAAATTAAGCCCCGGCCTTTGCCCGCCTCATTGAGTTGTTTTGCCAGAGTGCCCACAACTCTGGCGCCGGTGGCGGCAAAGGGGTGACCTAGAGCTAGGCTGCTGCCAACCTGATTCAATTTACTCCTATCAATGGTTCCCAAAGCCTGTTCAACACCCAGGCGATTCCTACAGTACTCTTCTGATTCCCAAGCTTTGAGCGTGCATAGAACTTGCGCAGCGAATGCCTCATGTATTTCATAGTGAGAGAAACTTTGCAGGCTTAGGCCAGCTTTACAGAGCATGTTGGCAACGGCAACCGTAGGTGCCATTAACAAGCCTTCACCTGCCACATAATCTACAGCGGCTGTTTCCATATAAGTTAGTTTCGCCAATATAGGCAGGTTGTTGGCTTCAGCCCATTCTTCACTGGCTAATAATATTGCTGCCGCACCATCGGTTAGCGGTGTGCTATTTCCTGCGGTCAGGGTGCCACTTTCAGATCGATCAAATACTGGGGTAAGCCTTTCCAATCGTTCGGCTGTTAGGTCATAGCGAAGATTGTTATCTCGCAGCACACCTGCACAAGGTGTTAGCAGGTCATCATAAAATCGCGCATTGTAGGCTGCTTCCGCCCGGTTATGGCTGGCTTGTGCCAATTCATCCTGAGCCGCTCTAGATATTTCCCATTCCTTGGCCATTAACTCGCAATGCTGCCCCATACTCAGTCCAGTGCGGGGTTCTGCAATTGATGGGGGAACAGGGGAGAGCTCTGACAGGCCAAACCCTTTAAAGAGCGCTAGTTTTTGTTTAATAGTTTTAGCTTTGGAAAGTTTAATTAACCGTTGGGTAAACTTTCTGGAAAAAACAATAGGGGCATCGCTTGCAGTGTCGCTGCCAGCTGCAATGCCACATTCAATATGACCTGTCGCAATTTTTGCAGCAATACCAAAAGCAGCTTGTAGGCTGGTGCCACAAGCTTGCTGTAATGTAATTCCGGGGGTTAATGGTGAGAGCTTGGTACTTAAAACTGCTTCTCTTGCTAGGTTAAAGTCTTTCGAGTGAGTAGTGACGGCACCTGCAACCAACTCATCAATCAATTTTCCCTCTAAGCCATGCTGTTCCACCATACCCTGTAGGGCTGTTGACAACATATCCAGATTGCTAAGATCGGCGTATGAGGTGTTTGCCCTGCAAAAGGGGGTGCGAGTTGCTGCTACGATAGCAACAGGACGAATCATCTGGGTGTTATTCATGGTTGCCTTCCTTTCCCATCTCTAATTCAGGTGATTCGTTATGATTTTGTTTTTCTAAGTGGCTCTGTTGCTTTGAACCGTCGTGTTGTTTTAGCTTGTTTAGGTAATGGAGAGGGCCACCTCTAAATGGTGCGAAACCAATGCCAAAGATCACGCCAGCATCAAGTAACTCCGCACTGCTGACAATGCCTTCTTCGAGGCAACGCTGACATTCTTCCAATAAAGGTTCTATCAATCGTTCTCCCAGAATATCGAGGGCTACTTGGTCGCTGGGTTTTTCCTTTATGGGCTTACCCTGTTTCCATTGATAAAAGCCTTCGCCACTTTTTTTGCCCAGCTTGCCTTCATCCACAAGTGTCTGAAGTTGTTGGATAGCTGAAGTATTATCAGGTGCTAATTTAGTGGCCACATTAACAGCAACATCGAGGCCAACGGTGTCGGCAATTTCTACTGGCCCCATTGGCATACCAAATAATTCAGCCGCTTCATCAATGGTGGCGATGCTATGGCCTTCTTCTGCCAGGTTTAGTGCTTCTAGCATGAAGGGCGCTAGTACCCGATTGACTAAAAACCCAGGAGCACTTTTTACAGGAAGGGGGTATTTGCGGATCTGATTCGTGAATATACAGCCTTTTGTGATAGCGCTTTCAGGGGTGTGGCTATCACGAACAATTTCAACCAAGGGCATTTTTGCCACAGGGTTAAAGAAGTGCAGACCTATTAAACGTTCGGGCTGTTCTAAAGGCTCTGCGATTTCAGCGAGGGGAATAGCAGAGGTGTTAGTTGCCAACAGAGCATTGGGTAGTGCCCGTTGTTCAATATCGGTAAACAGCTGTTGTTTTGCTTTGAGGTTCTCGAAGATAGCTTCGATAATCACATCGGCTCGACTAATACCGTGACCGCCTACATCTGTTATCAGGCGTCCTTTTGCTGCGGAGAGAAGGGCTGGTGTTCTTAGTTTTTGCTTGAATAGCTTTTCTGCGCGTTTAATAGCGGCTTCAACATAGTCGATTTCTCTATCCTGAAGAGTCACCTCAAGGCCACTTAAGGCGCACCAGGCTGCAATGTCTCCACCCATAACCCCTGCGCCTACCACATGTACTCGGCGGGCTTTCCAGCCGGTAGTATTGGTATTGGTGCCGGTATTAGTATCTGTTTTACCCAGCGCTTTAAGTTGTTCTTGCAGGTGAAATACACGGCGCAGGTTAGTTGAGACCTCTCCCATCAGTAATTCACTGACGAGTTCGGCCTCACCATCGAGTAAGGCATTAAAATTACTGCCTACTTTGCACCATAGGTCAATGAGTGCATAAGGAGCAGGGTAGTGCTCCGGTCGAGCCTTTTTGGCAACCTGGGCTTTCATTACTTTGGCAAGGGCATGCCGAATACCAGGGCTGCTGGTAAGTTTTTCTAGTTTGCTAACAGGGCGGCTTTTCCTGTTTTGTACAATAGCCTTGCGGGCAGCCCAGCGGAGACTGCTATGTTTGGGTACGACCTGATCAATTAATCCAATTGATTTTGCTGCTCGAGCCTTGAGCATACGTGCCGAGAGAATTAGCTCCAGAGCTTTGCGACCACCCAAGAGTCGAATACTGCGTGCTGTGCCACCAAAGCCTGGGAAAATACCTAACTGGATCTCTGGAAACCCTAAGCGAGTACTATCGCTGTCGAGAGCAACGCGGTAATCACAGGCCAGTGATAACTCCAAACCGCCACCCAAGCAGAAGCCTTGAATTGATGCGACAGTTGGGCAGGGCAGTTGTTCCAGTTTGTCAAAAAGGTCCTGGGCCATTTCTATGCCGGCTTTGGCCGCAGCGGGATCTTGCTGTTGATCAAACTCACGGATATCAGCACCAGCGATAAACCCAGTGTCTTTTTTAGAAAAAATGACTAAGCCTGTGGGAAGGTCTATAGCCAGGCTGTCCAACAAAATATCTAACTCCAGTAAAACATCGCTGTTGAGAGAATTTACAGTTTCACCTTCTCGATCCAGACCTAACCAGGCGATACCTTCAGCATCCCGCTGTAGATCCCAGTGTTTTAATGGAGGATGTTTGATCATAGTGTTTCTCAGGTCGGCTTAGTTAAGCTCCATAAGCTTTGAACATTAACATTGGAGCTTATATAGATAGATGCTTATATAAATATATGTTGTGTAATGGGGCCTGATTTACAATATAGGCTGAATTCAATCATAGCTTATCGCATCAGGATTGAAATGGGCTGTGGTCAAAATTTACAAAGGTTGAAGGGTCACCTCAAAAAAACCTGTATAAAAAGATACTGTACAAAAAAGACCGAGTATAAGAAGCCATAAGTTAAAAGGTCATTAATTAAAAGGTTCCTGCATAAATGCCCCCTAAAATAACTCAGCGCATAACTAACCTTGAAAATAGTCAATTTAGTGATGATCTTCCGCCACTTTTACAGCGTATTTATCTGGGGAGAGGCATTACTTCAGATGAACAGCTTGATAGAAGTCTGACTAAGTTACCCAAGCCGGATAATCTAAAGGGGTTGTCTGAGGGTGTGAGCTTGTTGGCAGAGGCTTTGAGGAAGCAGCAGTCTGTATTAATTGTGGGTGATTTTGATGCTGATGGCGCTACCAGTACGACACTAACACTCTTGGCCATGCGTGCTATGGGTATGCAGAATATCAATTTTATTGTGCCTAACCGATTCGAATATGGTTATGGCTTAACCCCTGAAATTGTGGCTCTGGCGCAGCAACAGAGTCCTGATCTGATCATTACTGTTGATAATGGTATTTCCAGTATGAGTGGCGTTAAAGCGGCCAAAGAAGCAGGCATTAAAGTTTTAATTACTGACCATCATTTGCCCGGCACAGAGCTTCCAGAAGCGGACGCTATTCTTAATCCTAACCAGCGCAATTGTGAGTTCCCGAGTAAAAACCTTGCCGGGGTTGGGGTGGTATTTTATTTACTTAGTGCTCTGCGAGGCCATTTACGAAAGAGTAGTTGGTTTACTGAAAATAATTTACCCGAACCAAATATGGCGGAATGGTTAGATTTAGTCGCACTGGGGACAGTAGCGGATGTTGTACCCCTTGATCAAACTAACCGGGTATTAGTTCATCAAGGTTTACAACGTATACGAGCGGGAAAAACCCGTCCAGGTATCCAAGCACTATTGGATTTAGCAGGCAAAGACCGGCAACGGCTCGTTGCAGCTGATATGGGGTTTGCTCTTGGCCCTCGTTTAAATGCGGCAGGGCGTTTGGATGATATGAGCATTGGCATCGAATGTTTGCTTGCCAACGATGATTACTTAGCCCGGGAATACGCCGTGCAGTTAGATGAGTTGAACCGTGACCGCCGAGTGATTGAAGCAGAGATGCAGCGGGAAGGATTGGCTATCCTTGATCAGCTAAACTTAAATGGGCCTAATGAGGACGAATCCGATCTTCCGTGGGGCCTATGTTTGTTCGATGAAAACTGGCACCAAGGCGTTGTTGGTCTATTAGCATCACGTATTAAAGACCGGGTTCACCGCCCTGTTATTGCTTTTGCAGATGCCAGTGCCATGGGTAGTGAGGGTAAGGTTGAAGATCAAGAATATAAGGGGTCGGCACGTTCTATCCCTGGCCTACATATTCGCGATGCACTAGAAGCAGTTGCTTCATCTAATCCAGAATTAATCAGTAAATTTGGTGGGCACGCTATGGCCGCAGGGTTGAGTCTCAAGGCCGTAAATTACCCGGCCTTTGCTGCTGCTTTTGATGAGGAAGTTAAGCGCCGATTGACATCGGCTGACCTAGAAGCAGAAATTGCTACTGATGGAGAACTTGGTACAGAACAATTAAATTTAGAAACAGGTTACTTATTGAGAGAGGCTGGCCCTTGGGGGCAACATTTTCCGGAGCCTTTGTTTCAAGGTGAGTTTACTATTGTTCAGCAACGCATTGTGGGTGAAAAACATCTGAAGCTATTACTTGCCGTGGATGAACAAAAACAGCAGTTAATTGATGCTATTGCTTTCAATGTTGATACTGAAATTTGGCCAAATCAAGATGCAGATACAATCCGGTTGGTTTACAAGCTGGATATTAATGTCTGGCAAGGGCGGGAGTCAGTGCAGCTGATGGTAGCGACGATATTAGCTTAGATTCTGCTTACCTTAGGGAGCTGAGATCTTAGGGAATACAGGTCTTAGGGAAGATAGGTTTAGATTTAATCCTTTTTAACCCGCCAGAAAGCGGGTTTTTTATTCGTGTAAAAGAAAATAGATGAGTTATTTAAACCTTAAAAGAATTATTCAATAGTTTAGATATTTCATCAGGGCGCCCAGGTTTACTAAATAGGTAACCTTGAATGGCTTCACAATTCATACCCTTGAGAATATTTAGTTGTTCCGATGTCTCAACACCTTCAGCAATAATTTTGTATCCCAATTTGTGCCCCATCTCGATCATAGAGCTGACCAAAAGAAGCCCTTTGTTGTCGATTAGCATGTCATCAATAAAGTATTTGTCGATTTTAAAATAGTCGACTTCTAGGTGTTTAAGGGAGGCCAAAGAGGAGTAGCCGGTACCAAAATCATCGATAGCCAGTTGGATGCCGAGTTTCTTTAAGTCGTGGAATATAGCGAGATTTTCAGGGTTAGTCTGTACAACGCTTTCTGTAACTTCCAGTGATAGCTCTTCTGGCTCTATTCCTGTCTCTTCAATTATTCGCTTAACTAGGGACACAATATCTTTATCGAGAAAATGTATAGGTGAAATATTGACGGACATTTTAAGATTTGTGTGGCCTTGTTGTTTCCAGGCTACTGCTTGTCTGCAGGCTGTATCTAACACCCACTCAGAGAGGGGCTTGATCATGCCAATTCGTTCGGCAGTGGCAATGAAGTCTGTTGGAGGCACTTGGCCTAATTCTGGATGGTTCCAGCGCGATAGAGCTTCGACCCCGAAAACGTTTCCCGTTTGTATATCAATTTGAGGTTGATAGACCAGCGATAACTGTTGTTTCTCAATCGCTTCTCTCAGGTAGTGTTCTACCTGGAAGACGTATTCTGCCTTGTGGGTCAGCTCCTGCTTGTAGAAGGCGTATTGGTTTTTTCCATTTTCTTTTGCGGCATAGAGTGAGGTGTCTGCTGTTTTCATCAGCGTTGACAGATCCTCACCATCATCAGGGTAGTGGGCAATACCAATACTACATGTCGGTATGAATTTTCTGGAAGAAAGCTCTATAGGGTCAGAAACTGATTCGAGGCAGCGTTGTGCAACAAGTGCTGCGCAATCATCACCAACCTCCTCAATCAGTACGCAAAATTCATCGCCACCAATACGAGCAATATAATCAATATCTCGGATAGTGCTTTCAAGACGTTCTGAAATGGTTTTTAGGACGATATCACCGGCATCATGACCAAGGCTGTCATTAATGCTTTTAAAATTATCTAAATCGACATACAACAAAGCAAATCGGCGCTCATAGCGGTCAGATATCTTTATTGATTTTTCTAGTTTTTGATAGAAGTTGGCGCGACTAGCAAGCCCAGTGACTTCGTCGGTATATGCGAGCTTTTGTATGCGTTTTTGTGAGTGGTCGCGCTCCATGACGATACTGGTAAGTCGAGCAGCAGATCGTAAATCGTTTGATTCTTGTTCATTGGGAAGAGCTGGGTGGTTGTGATACATGCCAAATGCACCCAAAACACCCCCTGATGAATTTATGATAGGTTCCGACCAGCAACTGCGTAGGCCATGTTTTAGCGCTGCATGTTTGAGCTTTTCCCACTTTGGGTCTGTTTCAATATCTTCTACAAGAACCCGCTCACCGGTAAATGTTGAGGTTCCACAGGAGCCAACATCGGGGCCAAATTTTAGCCCATTGACAGCATCACAATATTCTTTAGGTAAGCTAGGTGCTCCACCATGCATGAGCCTATCCCCATGCAATTCAAGCATCGAGCAGCGCATTCCCGGATATCGACCTTCATACATTAAAGCAATGGCATCGTAGATGTTGGGTGCAGGGGAACCCGTTGCGATCATTTCCAGAATGCGCGCATGTTGGTCATCGAATAACTGTGCTTTTTTCTGTTTCGTTATATCGACATGTGTTCCAACTAGGCGGACAGGTTTTCCGTCGGGTTCTCGAGTGACCAGATATCCGCGGGAAAGAACAAAAACGGGGTGGCCTTCTTTATGATTCATCCGCATTTCTACATGAAATGAATCTGCACAGCCTTCAATGTAATTGTGAGCTTTTTCTAAAATACGATCTTTGTCTTCAACGTGTACTAATGTTGACCAGGTATCTAAGGTATTACCTAACTCGCTTTCTGTATAACCCAGCATGCTTTTCCAGCTAGGGGAATAGTAAACTTCGTCTGTTTCGAGATTCCAATCCCATAGGCCATCATTTGTCGCATGCATAGCCAGCAATAACTGTTCTTCATTGATGTAAAAAGGGGCTGCATTTTATGCTGAAACAGGTGGTCTGGGAGTCGTTTCAGTTTGTGTATGATAGGACTGTTTTTTGGATTCCGCGACAGTTGTACCTTGAAGGTTTTTATTCATTTTTTATAAACAGTCCAATTTCCAGGGGCAGTATCTGAGTGTTTCTCCTATATGATCGTCCTTAACCCTATATGAAACTGATTGAGCATGTGGCCTTATGATAACTGCTTATCGTTTAAGGTTTTTTTTTATCTTTTTCGTTATTCCATGCTAGTTAAAACGGTTAGCTTCCATGTTATTTAGCAGTACAAGGTTTGCTGCTCACTTTGGTTGCAAAGCTTAACGTATATTTTTAAATTTTCCAAAAAGTGGAGTTGGAGTAGCGAAGGTTTTTAGGTGCTAAGAGTTTGTTGTTAGATAAGGTGATGGGTTTAATAGTAGTGGCTTGTTTAAGCTTTCATTTCTTCTAATTCTATCCATCGCTCAGCTGCGGTATCCAGCGCTTTTTGTTTTTCACCTAACTCGTCGAGAACGGGTTGGGTTTCACTATAGTCCTTGTTATAGAAATCTGGATTAGCTGTTTGCTCTTCCAGTGTGGCGATATCTTTTTCGAGTTGATCAATGAGAGCCGGTAATGCGTCCAGTTCCCGTTGGTATTTATAGCTTAGTTTGCCCTGATCCTTCTTTTGGGCGTTATTGGTCATGTCACTATCGACAATATGTCCAGAAGGGTGGTCTTGTGTATCGGCAATTTTTAACCCTTTGCCTCTTTTGGCCCAGTCACTGTAGCCGCCAATATATTCCTGAATTTGACCATCTTCTTCAAATACTAAAACACTGGTGACCACATTATCGAGAAATTCCCGGTCGTGGCTGACGATAATCAAGGTGCCTTGGTATTGTATGAGCTGTTCTTCGAGGACTTCGAGCATTTCTACATCGAGGTCATTGGTTGGTTCATCGAGTATCAATAGATTACTCGGTTGAGAAAATAACTTAGCTAACAGTACTCGGTTGCGTTCACCACCCGAGAGGGCGCTGACAGGGGTCATGGCGCGTTTGGGCGCGAACAAAAAATTTCTAAGATAGCCGATGATATGGCGATCTTTGCCATTAACCTTAATGTATTCCTTGCCATTGCCGACATTCTCAGCAATGGTTTTATCTGTTTCTAATTCTCGATGAATTTGATCAAAGTAGCCAATTTCTAGGTTTGTACCCAGCTTTACGGAACCCTCATCAGGTTCAATGTGGCCCAGTAAGATTTTTAAAAGGGTAGATTTCCCTACACCGTTATTTCCAATCAGACCAATACGATCGCCACGCCTAATTTTGATTTTAATATTGTTGATCAGTTGTTGGCCGCTGTAGCTGTGGCTAATGCTGCGGGCTTCAATAACTTTGCGACCCGATTGCTCGGAGGTTTCCACACTGATTTTGGCTTTACCTTGGCGCTTGGCTCTTTGTTCACGTTGTACACGCATAGCTTCCAGTGCGCGAACACGGCCTTCGTTGCGGGTGCGGCGGGCTTTGATCCCCTGGCGAATCCAAACTTCTTCTTCGGCGAGCCGTTTGTCGAATAGTGCGTTACGGGTAGTTTCTTCTTCGATGGCTTGCTCTTTTAACTTGAGATAATTTTGAAAACTACCGGGCCAGCTAATTAGGTTGCCCAATTCAATCTCTACGATGCGGGTGGCCAGCTTTTGTAGAAAGCTTCGGTCGTGGGTAATAAAAATAACACTACCTTGGTAGCCACGAACCTTGTGTTCGAGCCATTCGATAGTGCTGATATCCAAATGGTTAGTTGGTTCGTCTAATAATAGTAAGTCAGGGTTAGAAACCAGTGCTTTACCCAGTGCTACGCGCCTTCGCCAGCCACCGGACAGTTCTGCCAGAGTTTTATCCGCAGGTAGATCGAGCTGACTAATAATAGTTTCGACCTGTTTGTCCACTTGCCAGCCACCACCAGCATCAATTTGGGCTTGTAACTGTTCTAGCTCTTTAAGCCCTTGCTTATCCATTGATTGCTGTGAAAGTTCGTTAAACTGGTCGATTAAGGTTTGTTGTTCGGATAAGCCTTCTCTCACCACATCGGAGACTTTGCGGTCGATAGCTCCGGGCAGTGCTTGCTCTAGCTGGCTAATACGCAGGTGTTGTTGATAGTGGATTTCACCACTGTCGGGTGTAATCTGCCCGGTGATTATCTTTAGTAGCGTTGATTTCCCTGCGCCATTTCGACCTATCAGGCAGATACGTTCTCCAGGCTCAACGGTAAAGCTTGCTCGGGTTAATAGTGGAACATCGCCAAATTCGATGGAGATATCGTCGAGACGGATGAGACTCATAGTTAGTCTTAGGGGTATACCTTGGCGAAGAGGCGCGCATTTTATCAGAGTTTTTTGCCGTCAGGGCCCTTGAGCTGTTAATCTAGGTATAACTTGGAACATGCTGATTGTTTCTGTGTGATATTGATCAAGTTAATGGATTTGGATGGACGACGTTTAAAAGGATTTTGCCTATCATGGAAAGACCTATTTTAGAAAGGATAGGAGATAGTGTTGGGAGTGGAGCTCCAAAGGGGGTAATAATGGCTTTGACAGAATCGACAATGATGCCGTTGGGGACTCAAGCACCAGAGTTTACCTTGCCAGAGCCGTTAACAGGTAAGACATGGTCTTTGGAGCAGTTGCAGGGTGTTTTTGCCACATTGGTTGTCTTTATGTGTAACCACTGCCCTTATGTAAAGCATGTCATGGAAGGCATTACCGAGTTATCTTCAGAATATATGCTTGAAGGAGTTTCTGTTATTGCTATTAACAGCAACGATGTGGATAGCTATCCAGAAGATAGCCCTGAAAATATGGCTGCATTAGCGGCGAAGGAACACTTTCTTTTTCACTACCTTTATGACGAATCACAGCAGGTTGCTCAAGCTTATCGAGCGGCGTGTACACCAGATTTCTTTCTCTTTGATGATGAGCTGAAATGTGTCTATCGTGGGCGCCTTGATGCAGCTACTCCAGGAAACGATATACCCGTTACGGGTCAAGATCTACGTGATGCAATAGATGCAGTCTTAAAAGGAAAGTCAGTGCCAGGAGAGCAAAAGCCAAGTTTGGGTTGTAATATTAAATGGAAGGAGATAGCTCCGAGCTGATTAATACTGGGATATTGAATAGTTGAAATAAAAGCTCTGTTATTAAAAAAGTACTTTAATACCTAGATAGACCCCATTGCTTTCTGTGTGATTACCTTCCTCCTGATTTTTTGACTTAAGTGCTCCCCACAGTTGTTTAACTTTATATTCCATAAATAGATGAAGTTTTATGTTGTGCCGATAATGTAGTGAGGCCCGACGTTCAATATAGTTCCAACTGTTGCCAAGCTCTTGGCTTTCTATGGTTTTAGTGGACCACCGAGATTCCAATGCCAGTGCCAAAGACCATTTTGGTGTTAGGTCGAATTCTCGTTCTATTTCTATATCCAGTTCTGAATGGTCATTTGCTTGATAGAAGGTTGTGTTTGTTTCAATAAAATAGGGTAAGAGATACTCAATACCCATGCCCAGTCGTGTATCTATATCAGGGCGGTAGCGATAATTAATACCTGTTTTCCAGAGCCCATAACGACCAAATGGTCGGGCATAGAAAATATCTATATCCAGTTCTTCCAGACGCCCGCCTTCTACTTCTGGCTCAGTTTGAATTAATAGTTTGTGATAGTCGGGGCCGCCGAGATAACGTAAGTCTCCCTCCCAATCATTACTATCTATGGTGCGCATTAATTCAACGTCAGTACGATGAAACCAGTCTTCGTCAGTTGTCGGGCCTGCAGAAACGAATCCAGAAATAAATAGAAATGTAAGCAGTATGGAGCTTTTCATGAGTTTTATGGAGATTCTTCCAGGTTGGTGTATTTAATCAACCGGGTCATACCCGCTTTCATATGGTAGAGATTGTGGCAGTGGAAAAACCATTTGCCACTGTCTTGTGCCTGAACCCAGGCTACCTGCTGGCCCATGGGTGGAACATCAATGGTGTGTTTACGTGGATTGTGGTTGCCATTGCCAGTATCAAGAATGAACCAGTGGCCATGTATATGGATTGGGTGGTGCATCATGGTCTCGTTAATTAGCGTCATCCGGTAGGTTTTTCCCTCTTCAAATAGAATGGGCTCAGCATCGTGATAACGGATGTTGTCGAAAGACCAGATGTACCGCTCCATATTCCCAGTAAGCTTTAGGGTGATATCGATGACTTCTTGTTCTTGGCTTGGATCTCGGGTGAGAAAGGTGGATCGAAGGTGTTCGTAACCCAGTTTAACAACCTGTTTTATTTGCCCTAAATTATCTGACTTTTTGCCATGGCTTTGATGTTGATGATGGGCTATGTTTCCGTTATTAGAGGGGGAGGGCTCTGTACTTGAAGACATGGCAGTATGGTCATGACTGGTATCGCTGAACCAGGGATCATCAAAGGGCGTAATGTTGGTGGTATTAGGTTGGTCAGATTGGGTTTTGAGTGCAGCTACTGCATAACCAGAACGATCCTGAGCTTCAGCATAGACGTAATAGGGTTTGTCTTCGGTGATATCTACCAGTATGTCGTAGGTTTCTGCCATGCCCAGCAGAATACGTTCGGCCTCGACCGGTTCTACAGATTGGCCATCAACGGCAACAACCCTAAAGTTTTCCGCGCCGGCTATTTTGAGATTAAAATAGCTGCTGGCACCACCATTGATGACTCTCAGGCGGATGGTTTCACCTTTATTTGCCCTGGCCGTCCAGGGTTGTTTGGCTGTTTTGCCATTGAGCAGGAAGGCATCATAGGCCACATCACCCCAGTCCCAGACACCCATGCGCATTTGTTGCATATGGGCAATGGTCTGGCGAATTTGTTGGCGCTTGTCATCGTCGGCAGTTTTATATTCATCCCAAAAGAATTTCCAGCTGGGACGAAACTGCTTGTAATAATCGCCGTCTTTTTTCAAGTTGCGGTAGGTTTCATTGGGATGACGGTCAGCCCAATCTGATAGCACTAGAGTGACTTCTTGGTCATATCTTAGGGGTTCAACTTTTGGTTCGACAATGAAGGCCCCGTATAGCCCCTGCTGTTCATGTAATTGGCTGTGTGAGTGATACCAATAAGTACCCGATTGCTTCAGAGTAAAACGGTATTGAAAGGTGTCTCCAGGCGCAATGGGAGGCATCGATACCCAAGGCACGCCATCCATTTTGTAGGGTACTAATAAGCCATGCCAGTGAATGGAGCCGGGTTCATCCAGTGTATTATGAAGGTTGATAATGACTTCATCACCTTCGGTAAATCGTAATTCTGGTGCAGGTATTTGCCCATTAACTGTAATAGCTTTGACCGGTTTATTACCCAGGGTAACAGTTTGATATTCCATCCGTAGATCCACAGTGTGAGTAGTGGACCAAGTGGTTGTTGGCAGTAAGCTGAAAAAGCAGAGACTGATTAGTATCGCCGGCCTAAAAAACGGAGTCAGTAATATGGGTTTTCTATGCATAGCGATAAAGTTCGTTGGTTATTTAGTCGGGAATAGCTGAACCTCTTAACTCTTAATCCTAAACCTTCGAGTTGGAGGAAGGTCAATGCTGGGTTAGATATTAATAAAGCATAATTTTTGTACTTGCTTGACCTTTAACTAACTAGAAGGTTTAGACTAAGCTTAAAATATAGGAATATTCTTGGAAATTAACAGAAGTTCTTTGATGCTAAATACACTAATACTAAATAGAGGTTTGCGGTGAAGATTAGTGATGTGGCTAAACAGACAGGACTGAATGCCAAAACTATCCGTTATTACGAGCGAATTGCTCTGGTAGACAGGCCTCCCCGGTTGGAAAACGGTTATCGGGAGTATGCTGATCAACATGTTCGGCAGCTTTGGTTTTTACGCCATGCCCGCCAGTTTGGTTTTTCCATTGATGAGTGCCGGGAATTGTTAAGTCTATGGGCAAATCCAAATAGGCGTAGTGCAGAAGTCCACAGCCTGGTGAGTGATAAGGTGCGAGATATAGAAAAACATATTCGAGAGTTGAGAGAAATGAAAAAAATACTCACAGAATTGCTGGAAAAATGCCCCGGAGATGACAGTTCTGAGTGTGCCATTATCGACAAACTAGCCTTGAATAAAGATTAGCTTGAACCAGATCAGTAGTGGGAAGGTAATAGGAGTAAGCCGAGTGGCAAATTGCTGTAGTAAAGAAGATAAACATAAAACTGAAATTGAAAAAAAAGTGTCACCTCAATCATCTGAAGAAATTGCTGGTTGTTGTGCGCCTGTTGCCAAATCTGACGACTCTTGCCACTCAAAGAAACAGCGGCCAGATTATTTGTTATGGGTTTCAGGAACGATTGTGTTGCTTTGTTATGTGCTGTATTGGTTGGTAGATGGTCACCCAGACTTACCACAATGGTTAGTGGTAATGACCTCCGGTGTCTATGAGCTAATTAACCGCATGTGGTGGGGGATTTTAGCTGCGGTTATTTTTGTCGGCTTGCTGGAACGTATTCCCCGAGACTTGGTGATGTCTGCATTGGGGCAAGGCGGAACGTTAAAGGGTATTGTCCGTGCTACGTTTGCTGGTGTGCTATTGGATTTGTGTAGTCATGGAATTTTAATGGTCGGGGCTAAACTCTATGAGCGAGGCGCCAGCCTGGGGCAATTAATGGCATTTCTGATTGCCAGTCCGTGGAACTCACTGTCGTTGACTATTATTTTGGTGGCTCTTATTGGGCTGGGTTGGACGTTGGCATTTGTGCTGTTATCGATGGCTGTGGGTATAGTAACAGGGCTTATTTTTGATCGGTTAGTATCGAAAGGGACGTTGCCGGCTAATCCCAATAATGGAGGAATAACCAATGGTGATAGCTTGGGCAAACAATTTGTACAGTTGTTAAAAGCTGCACGCATTACCCCCACAAGTATTACTGCTGTTCTAGGGGATGGACTTAGGGATTCCAGGATGGTGTTCCGTTGGTTGTTCTTTGGCATTGTGCTAGCCACGGCCATTCGCGCTTTTGTGCCTTTGGATACCTATCAGGCATTGTTTGGGCCAACAGTTGCTGGCCTGTTATTGACACTTTTAGCTGCGACGGTGATTGAAGTCTGTTCTGAGGGTTCAACACCTATTGCCGCTGATATTGTTACTCGTGCCGCAGCTCCAGGAAACGGTTTTACTTTTTTGATGGCGGGAGTGGCCACGGATTACACTGAAGTGATGGTGATTCGGGATATGACTAAATCCTGGAAAATCGCTCTATTTCTGCCACTGATCAGCCTGCCACAAATTCTGGTAATTGGTTGGGTTTTAAATCAGCTAGGTTGAATAGTTAGGTAAATTGGGTAGAGGGCGAAGCTGCTGGAGAAGGGCGCTAGATTCCGCTAGAATTCAGCCCCTGTTAAAGCCCCTTGCTCTAAACTAATTTGGTATCCGCCGTTCATGGAAATTAATCCAATCAGAAATACTCTTGATGACCTTCAGGCGCGTACTGACGTGCTTAGGGGGTATCTTTGACTACGCCAACAAGAAAGACCGCCTAACTGAAGTAGAACTAGAGCTTGGAGATTCCGAGGTTTGGAATGACCCCGATCGTGCACAAGAACTGGGTCGAGAGCGTTCAGCGCTTGAATTGGTGGTGGAAACCATTGAGACTCTAGACTCTGGTATTGCTGATGCTCGTGAGTTATTGGAGATAGCTGCAGAGGAAGAAGATGTCGATGCTGTAGCGGAGATCGAAACTGAGTTGGAGCAGCTGAACGCGCAGTTGGAAAAGCTTGAATTCCGTCGCATGTTCTCCGGTGAAACTGATGCCAATAATGCCTTTTTGGAAATTCAGTCCGGTTCCGGTGGTACAGAAGCCCAGGACTGGGCGGAAATGATTTTGCGTATGTACCTGCGTTGGGGTGAGGCCAAGGGTTTTAAAACTACACTGGAAGAAGCCTCTGCCGGCGAAGTGGCGGGCATCAAAAGTGCCACTATCCGCTTTGAAGGCGAATATGCTTTTGGTTGGTTGCGGACGGAAACGGGGGTGCACAGACTGGTGCGTAAATCGCCGTTTGATTCTGGCAACCGTCGTCACACTTCTTTTAGTTCAGTATTTGTTTCTCCTGAAATTGATGACAATATTGAGATTGATATTAATCCTGCCGATGTGCGGACAGATACTTATCGTGCCAGTGGTGCGGGTGGTCAGCACGTCAACAAAACTGATTCAGCGGTACGATTAACTCACGAACCAACAGGTATTGTGGCCGAGTGTCAGAGTCAGCGCTCTCAACATAAAAACCGTGATCAGGCCTGGAAGATGTTGCGAGCAAAGCTTTATGAGCAAGAAATGCTGAAGCGATCTGAGGAAGCTCAGGCATTGGAAGACACCAAGTCAGATATTGGCTGGGGTAGTCAGATTCGTTCCTATGTTTTGGATGATCAGCGGATCAAAGATTTACGCACTAATGTGCAGACCAGTAATTGTCAGGCAGTACTGGACGGTAACTTGGATCAGTTTATAGAGGCTTCGTTAAAGGCCGGTATTTAATAAATAGTTTAAATAAAAAGTTAAAAAACCTGGATTTAACCGGTAACAGTTGGATTCCCCATGAGTAATGAACAGCAGCAAGATGAAAACAAATTAATCGCAGAACGCAGGGCTAAACTGTCCGAAATTCGCGAGCAGGCAGCAGAAGATAACAGTAGTGCTTTTCCCAATGATTTTCGCCGGGAGAACCTTGCTGCAGATTTACAGGCTGAGTTTGGTGAGCATGAGAAGGATGCACTGGAAACACTGGATCATAAAGTGAGCGTTGCCGGTCGTGTGATTCGTAGCCGCGGTTCTTTTATGGTGATTCAGGATATGTCCGGAACCATTCAGCTGTATGTGGCTAAAGAGGCTCGTAGTTTTGCTAAAAGCCTGGATTTAGGGGATATCGTTGGTATCAGCGGAGCACTGCATAAGTCGGGCAAAGGTGACCTGTATGTGAATATGGAGAGCTATCAGCTTTTGACCAAATCCCTCCGGCCCCTGCCGGATAAATACCATGGACTAGCAGATCAGGAGATCCGTTACCGTCAGCGTTATGTGGACTTGATCGTGAACCCGGAAATTAGGGATTTGTTTCGAGTGCGCACCCAAGTAATCGAATTTATTCGCAGTTATCTCAATGGCAACCAATTCATGGAAGTAGAAACTCCTATGTTACAGGTGATTCCTGGTGGTGCTACAGCGCGTCCATTTGTGACTCATCACAATGCGTTGGATATTGATATGTACCTGAGAATTGCACCTGAACTGTATCTGAAGCGCCTGGTTGTAGGCGGTTTTGAGCGAGTATATGAAATAAATCGCAACTTCCGTAATGAAGGGCTGTCTACTCGTCACAATCCAGAATTTACTATGCTGGAATTCTATCAAGCCTATGCTGATTACAATGATTTGATGGATCTTACCGAAGATATGTTGCGCCAATTAGCAACCCAGGTAATGGGTAGTACTGAGGTAAAAAGTACGGTTAAAAATGATGATGGTGAAGTTGTCCAGGAAAAAACATATGACTTTGCTAAGCCCTTTAATCGTATCTCAGTATTTGACTCAATTTTGCATTTTAACCCTGATATTACAGCTCAGGCTTTAGCTGATGAAAGTGGAGCGAGGCAAATAGCTGAGCATTTAGATATTCCACTAAAAGACATTTGGGGACTGGGTAAAGTACAAATTGAGATTTTTGAGAAAACTGTAGAGCACCGATTGGATGACCCTACGTTTATTACCGAGTATCCAACAGAGGTGTCACCACTGGCTCGTCGCAACGATAACAATCCCTTTGTTACCGATCGCTTTGAATTTTTTGTAGGCGGTCGTGAAATTGCCAATGGCTTTTCAGAGCTTAACGATGCTGAAGACCAGGCTGCGCGGTTCCAGCAACAGGTTGCAGAAAAAGATGCTGGTGATGATGAAGCAATGCATTTTGATGCGGACTATATCCGCGCATTGGAATATGGTTTGCCGCCGACGGCAGGTGAAGGCATTGGAATAGATCGATTGGTTGTGTTGTTAACGGATTCTCCATCCATTCGTGATGTATTGCTGTTCCCACATATGCGCCCAGAATAGTAAAAAGTTGTTCTGGGTAAATAGGTAGTTAATCTGCTCGCTTATATAGGTAGCTAAATAAAAAAAGTGTAAAACATGGAAAGGACTCAAAAAATATTCACATTGGAGTGGTTAAATAAATTATGCCACCTTCCCCTAGATGCAGGTGCTGAGCAGGAAACTCATCGCCAGGACATCATGATTACCATTTTGATGCTCACGGGATCTGTAGTTATTACAGGTTTATCTCTGTGGGATATCTTATATGCTTCGGGCCCCCATTGGGGAAATATAACAACGCTGTCTATTGGTTTATTGGCGGCGATTAGTTACAACATTGCATTGCTAACGTCTAAGACAAGCCTTGCCACTACTTTGTTGATGATGATTTTTCTGCATTTTTTCTGGTTGATAACCTGTGATGTGGAATTAACTGGTTTGCTGTGGTGTATTGTTTTATTGCCGCTGTTTTTTTTCCTCTTGGGCTATAAGCGTGGAGGAGTACTTGTTCTTATGCTCTTTCTTGCCAGTGCCTTGATACTCTTTCGGCCGGAATGGTTCGCGTTAGATACAAGTTACTCATCCAGTGCCAGCTATCGTTTTTTATTAGCTTACCTTGTACTGTTTTGGGTTTCATTTCTGGTTGAATATATTCGTTTTCAAACTAGATTACGCTTAAGAGAAGCCAAGGACTACCTCAATATTCAGGCAAAAACTGACGAGCTGACAGGTTTGTCCAATCGTCGTGGTTTCAAACAATACTTGGGTGAGGTGGAGCAACGTACAGAAATGAGAGATTCATTTGCTGTCATCGTTGGTGATTTGGACCATTTCAAACAGATTAATGATCAATATGGCCACGAAGTCGGTGATTTTGTCCTTAGGGAAATAGCTAAGGCGCTTAAATCTTTGGTCAGGTCAGAAGACCTTATTGTGCGTTGGGGTGGGGAAGAGTTTTTGCTGTTATTAGTGGATACAGACCTAAATGGCGCACAAATTTTGGCGGAGAAAATTCGTCAAACAATATCGTCAACACATTATTCAACAGACCAAGGAAAGCTCGCTGTCTCGATGAGCCTGGGTGTTGATGCTCAAAAAGTGGGTGGTGATTTATACGCGACACTTGGCGCTGCTGATAGGGCGATGTACGAAGCAAAACGTAGGGGTAGAAATTGCGTAGTAACGTCAAATGCTGATATTGCTGAAGCTCCAGGTCAGGAAGAACTAGACTTACCTATATAACCTAGACAAGAAATGTATTTAAGATGGGTAGCATTTAAATACATTTCTTATCTTAACTGTTGGTGGCCTCTCTAAGTAGTCTCTAGCTATTTCTACAGTTCGGTTATTGTTTGTTGTTGTTGATTCAGCTTGTTTAAAGTAGTTTCCATTTCTTCCAGTCTGGATTTTTCCTTTGCTACGACTTCTTCGGGAGCATTGCTGACAAATTTTTCGTTGTTGAGTTTACCCTTAACTTTCATCAATTCTTTTTGTAATTTTTCGGTTTCTTTATTGAGTCGAGCAAGCTCGGCATCTTTATCGATTAGTCCTGCCATTGGAACAAGAATTTCCATGTCGCCGACTAATGCCGTGGCGGACATGGGTGCTTCTTCACCTTGGTTAAGCCAAGTAACGGAATCCAGTTTGGCTAATTTGGACAGAAATTGCTGATTATTTTCCAGGCGTTGTTTATCCTGAGGCGACCCATTATTGAAATACACGGGAAGCATTTTTCCTGGTGAAATATTCATCTCACCACGGATATTACGGATACCGATAATTACATTTTTCAGCCATTCAATATCATTAGTAGCCTGTTCATCAACTTTGCTGGCATCTGCTTCTGGATAGGGTTGCAGCATGATTGTGTCACCTTCGGCACCCGCTAAGGTTTTAACCTGTTGCCAGATCTCTTCGGTGATAAATGGCATCAGCGGGTGTGCCATACGCAGGGTAGTTTCCAGTACTCGAATTAAGGTGCGGCGAGTCCCTTTTTGTAGCGCAGGGCTGGCATTTTCATCCCATAGAACGGGTTTAGAGAGTTCCAAGTACCAATCACAGTATTCATTCCAGACAAACTCATAAATAGCTTGAGACGCCAAATCAAAGCGGTAGTTGGCAATGGCTTCTGCAACAGCAGCTTCTGCTTGTTGTAGCCGGCTTATAATCCAGCGATCAGCCAGGGACAGTTCAACATCGTTACCTTCATCCTTATCGTTTTGCCCGCAATCCTGATTTTCACAGTTCATCAGCACATAGCGGGCGGCATTCCAGATTTTGTTACAGAAATTACGGAAGCCTTCGATGCGGCCAACATCAAAGTTGATGTCGCGGCCTGTGGAGGCTAGGGAATAATAGGTGTAGCGCAGGGCATCTGTACCATAGGACTCGATACCATCCGGGAATTCCTTGTGGGTTTGTTTTTCAATTTTCTCACGAAGGTGAGGAACCATCATACCGGCGGTACGTTTTGCCACTAATGGTTCGAGTTCAATACCGTCGATCAAATCGATAGGGTCGAGTACATTGCCCTTGGACTTGGACATTTTCTGGCCGTGGCTGTCACGTACCAAGCCGTGTACATAAACAGTTTTAAAGGGCACTTCATCCATAAAATACAGGGTCATCATAATCATCCTGGCAACCCAGAAGAAAATAATATCGAAACCTGTTACCAGTACATTGGTGGGATGGAAGGTTTTCAGCAACTCAGCAATATCCTGGTCGTTATCGGCATTGGGCCAGCCCAGCGTTCCAAAAGTCCAAAGGCCAGAGGAGAACCAGGTATCCAGTACATCCTCATCCTGCTTCAGATTGATGTCGCCCAGATTATTTTTTTCGCGGACTTCTTGTTCGGAACGACCTACATAAACATTACCCTGATCATCGTACCAGGCAGGAATCCGGTGTCCCCACCACAGCTGGCGGGAGATACACCAGTCCTGGATATCGCGCATCCAGGAAAAGTACATGTTTTCGTATTGTTTGGGCACAAACTGAATATCGCCACCTTCCACAGCGGCAATGGCTTTCTCTGCCAATGGTGCAGTTTTTACATACCACTGGTCCGTGAGGTAGGGCTCGATAACAACACCAGAGCGGTCTCCACGTGGTACTTTTAATTTGTGATCATCAACTTTTTCAAGAAGACCCAAGCTATCCAGATCGGAGACCACTTGTTTACGGGCATCAAATCGATCCATCCCCACGTACACTTTCGGTGCATTGTCATTCAACTGGGCATCGTCATTAAACAGATTGATTTTGGGGAGGTCGTGCCGCTGGCCCATCTCATAGTCATTAAAATCGTGGGCCGGAGTGATTTTTACACAGCCGGTACCGAACTCACGGTCCACGTAATCATCGGCAATAATCGGGATTTCACGATTGGCGAGGGGCAGGGTAATAGTCTTGCCTATAAGGTGCTGGTAACGCTCATCGTCAGGGTGAACCGCAACAGCAGTATCACCCAGCATGGTTTCTGGACGAGTGGTGGCAACGGTTAGGTGGCCACTACCATCTGTCAGAGGGTATTTGAAATGCCAGAGATAGCCATTTTCTTCTTCTGAGATAACTTCTAGGTCAGAAATAGCAGTGTGCAGTTTCGGATCCCAATTCACTAACCGCTTACCACGATAGATTAGGCCATCTTCATGTAGTCGAATAAAGACTTCCTGAACTGCCTGGTAAAAGCCGTCATCCATGGTGAAACGTTCACGGGACCAGTCAGGTGAAGCACCGAGGCGGCGCAGTTGGCGGGTAATGGTACCGCCGGATTCCTCTTTCCACTCCCAGACTTTTTCAATAAATTTTTCACGACCAAGATCGTGCCGGGAAACACCATCAGCACTTAGCAGACGTTCGACAACCATTTGTGTCGCGATACCAGCATGGTCCGTGCCTACCTGCCACAGGGTGTTGTTCCCCTTCATTCGGTGATAACGGATCAGGCCATCCATGATGGCTTCCTGAAAACCATGACCCATGTGCAGACTACCCGTGACATTGGGTGGTGGAATCATAATGCAGTAGGGATCTGCATCATTATTCGCTGGCTTAAAATAGCCTTTGTCTTCCCAGGTTTGGTACCACTGGTTTTCAATGTCTTGGGGACGATAGGTCTTTTCCATGTTTACTCGTTTGTTTGTATGTTTATCGGTTAGCGCCGAGGCAGTGTTAATAGATAGTGCCAATAGATAGTTCCAATAAATAGCGCCAATATAGTACGGGCTTATTTTTCCACTATGAGCTGATAAAGGCGGGAATTATAAAGGGGTGGCTTGGTTTCGTCGACGGAGTTATTTCAATGGGATTGTGGAGTAGCGCTTAAGGCTTTTGGTCAATATTTATCTGCATACTCTCCGCTTCTTTATCAGTTTCGTTACCAGCTTCTAATTCATCACGCAACTTCTGGCGGAGTTGTTGTTCTAGTTTAGGTAACTGTTCAGCAACTAACTCATCCAGAACCTGCTCTAGTTCCATGACTGATGAGTCTGTTTCATCACTGAGTTGTTCTATATTGGCTGGTGTTTGTGGTTCGGGTTGTGATGTCTCCGTAGAGGGGGGGGGAGATACCGGTGGTGGTGTTTCAATATTTGTAGATTCAGACAAGTTAATTGGTTTAGCGACTTCTACACTGTCAATTGATTCAGTAGAGAAAGCACTTTCCGCTTGATCGGGCTCAGGCTCGGGTTCTTGTTCTTCATAAGCATCCGTCAGAATAGGAACATCAATATCAGTGTCATGAATAATACCGTCACTATCCTTAAACAAATCACATTGTTCTGATGGTTCAGGGGCTGGTGTAGGGTGAGGTTCGTTAAGTGTTGGAATATCCTGTTGGAATTCATGGCCGCTGTTCAGGGTATAGCGCAATGAATCAAGCTCATTGATTAGTTTACCTTTTTTATCTCGTTCGTCTTGAGCCATTTGTATTGGTTTGTCACATATCTATGTCGAGCATTTATTTATCTGAGCTTGTTAAATCATGGTATTTGATAGGATAGCCACGATTTTTATAGAAGCTATATTGATCCCTTTTTTGATCAATAGTTTGCTGGTCATCGTAAACAATTTCTATGGCTTTCTCAAAGCGCGAAAACCAATCAGGGGTACTATTGCCAAGGTTTATTAATAATCCGTGATGCTCTCCCGGTTCATTTTGATGACTGATCGATATGGCTTCTTTTGGGTTGTTTTCTTGGGTGTGGGGTAGAAACGAGCTTGGTTTAAAACGCCATAACTGCTCATCTAATTGTTTTGAAATGGATGACTCTGGTGTATGCAGCAAAACGGTTAAGCCCTGTTGATAGGCCTTTTCCGTTAACTGACAGGCGAGTTTAAGTGCTGTATCGAAGTTGCCGTTGATACGGTAAAAATTAATATGGGTCATTCAATTCACTGAACCGGATTAATGTAAGTTATTAGAGCTGTTCGACCAGGAACTGGACTAAAAGTGAAACTGGTCTACCTGTAGCCCCTTTGTTGGCACCGCTATTCCAGGCTGTGCCTGCAATATCCAAATGTGCCCAATGGTAGTCTTTGGTGAAACGTCCGAGGAAGCAGGCGGCAGTGATCGTTCCGGCTTGGCGCCCACCAATGTTTGCCATATCAGCGAAGTTACTCTTTAGCTGTTTATCGTATTCGTTCCAAAGTGGTAGTCGCCAGACCCTGTCAGCACTGATTTGGCCTGCGGTATCCAATGACGCGGCCAGCTCATCATTATTGCTGAGCATCCCCGTAGCATGGCTGCCAAGTGCCATAACACAGGCACCCGTTAAGGTGGCAATATCTACAATGGCTTTGGGTTTGTACCGCCCTGCATAAGTCAGTGCATCGCAGAGAATGAGTCGACCTTCTGCATCGGTATTAAGAATCTCGATGGTCTGCCCAGACATACTTTTAACAATATCCCCAGGTTTTGTGGCTTTACCACTTGGCATATTTTCAACAGCCGGAATGATTCCCACCACATTTATGGGTAAATCAGCATCAGTGAGTGCAGCGAAGGTGCCAAGCACACTGGCAGCACCACACATATCGTATTTCATTTCGTCCATCGCTGCGCCGGGTTTGAGGCTAATGCCTCCTGAATCAAAGGTGACACCTTTACCGACAAGGACTACTGGTTTGTCGCTTTTGTTACCACAATTATATTCAAGCACGATGAGTTTTGCCGGTTGTACGGTGCCTGCTGTGACAGACAATAAAGAGCCCATCCCCAATGCCTTCATTTGTTTTTCATCCAACACTTTACAGCTAAGCTTGGGATGCTTTTTCGCAATTTTCTTTGCCTGGTTCGCTAAATAGGAGGGGGTGCAAATATTTCCAGGCAGGTCGCCTAACTCACGAGACAGGTTCACACCATTGGCAATGGCATTGCCCAGGTTTAGATGTGTTTTTGATTTATCTAATCCCTTGCGCGATGGTAAGGCTAATGTAACTTGTTTTAAGGTAGTAGGCTTTTTTTCTTTGTTTTTAAAAGGGTTGAATAGATAACCCGATTGAGCCACTTGGCTGGCAAGTTGTTGAGCCTGCCAATGACCATCCCGTAAATCGACTTCAAGGCCAGCAAGAGAGATGCAGGCAGTTTTGATCGGTAGTTTGGTGAGTTGCGCTGCTATATTTTTGGCTAGGGCCACAAATGACTGCTCGTTTAGGGGCTTGCTTCCTGTTCCCAATATTAACAATCTGTCTGCAGAAAGGCCTTGGGGTTCGTTAATTAAAACGGAGCTATTGGGCTCTTGTTTTAAATCGCCACTTTTTAGTAATCGTGAGATCAAACCACTTGTTGCGTTGTCTATAGCTTCCAATGCACTAGATTTTGCAGGTGCATCATCAGTAACTTGAGTACCTAAGGTAATAACCAGGCAGTCGGTTTTTTTCGTCAGCAGGTTGCAAGCAACAGCGGTAAATTCCATGGTTTCTCCAACGGTTATTTTTAAGTGGCTGTTAATAAACAGCATAAAAGCTAACTTAAGTAGTTAACAGCACCCACATAATCTGTCTTAAGGGTGAAGACTTAACAAGACAAGCTCAAGATAAATCTGGATAATTGTCAGCATGTAGTTTTGCAAAGCATAACAGGAATTTTTCATTGCTCATATTTCGTTACCTGGCTCGTGATTTATTATCTTCAACCTTTGCTGTCTGCACGGTCTTGTTGCTAGTTATTATTAGTGGACGATTTGTCAAATATCTTGCTCAGGCTGCTGCAGGTGAATTAGATGCGGGAATTCTTCTCGCTGTCATTGGCTATCGTTTGCCGGGATTTTTGGAGTTGATTTTACCCTTGGCGTTTTTCTTGGGCGTGTTGCTGGCATATGGTCGTTTTTACGTACAAAACGAAATGACAGTCATGATTGCTTGTGGCATGAGCCAAGCAAGGTTAGTTGTGTATACGATGATCCCCAGCCTATTTGTTGCACTCTTTGTTGCATGGCTTAGTTTTGATGTCGGGCCTTCAGGGTTAAGAAAAGCAGAGGCACTTCTTACAGCACAAAAAGAACGTGGAGAATTAGACGGTATGGTCGGTCGCCATTTTTACCCTCTTCAGGGGGGAAAGGGCGTTACCTATTCTGAAGAGGTAAGCGAGAAAGGCATCATGACAGATGTGTTTTTGGCGGAAAACAATCCAGATGCTGTGGATGGTAAGCAGCTGGTGTTGGTTGTCGCAGAAAAGGGGCATCAGCACAAGTCTGATCCAAAGCAACCAGGCTATTTAGTATTGGAAAATGGTTATCGTATTCAGGGAATACCTGGGCAGGCTGATTATCAAATCACGCGTTTTGAAGAGTATGGTCAGCGTTTAAGTAAACCTAAAAAAAGTGGGCGTAGAGCCAAGGCCGATGCATTGCCCACAGAGGAACTACTTAAGTCTGATAAAAAAGCAAACATCGCTGCACTACAGTGGCGTTTTTCTGTACCAGTATTAGTGCTGGTTGTGACATTGCTGGCTATTCCACTAAGCAAGACAAATCCAAGGCAGGGGCGGTTTGCACGAATGTTGCCAGCAGTTTTACTTTATGTGGTTTATTTGGTGATTTTGAATGCAGCCCGGGGAGCAGTTGAAGATGGAAAAATTTCTTCTAGTCTCGGGTTGTGGTGGGTGCATGCCTTGTTTTTGTTTATTGCGCTGACGTTGTTGTTTTTGCCTGTTGTGAGACAGCGGTTAAAGCAAAATAAAACATTTGGGGCAAAATAATGATCCCCTTTGACAGATTTATTACCTTGAGTATATCTAGATGAGACAGTTGTCGCGTTATATTTCAACATCTGTTCTAGCTGCCATTACATTGGTGCTGCTAATCATCGTGGCCATTGATGCTATCGGTGCTATTAACGATGGGCGTGGTGATATTGCGAAGGATTATACCTTTAAGCAGGTAATTATCTATGTGGCCCTGACCTTGCCTGCTCGGATCTACGAATACCTTCCTATGTCGTCCCTGATTGGCTGTTTGATAGGCCTTGGAATACTTGCCAATAATTCAGAATTAGTTGTGATGCGTGCTGCAGGGATGTCTGTTCTTCGGATTGTTTGGTTAGTGTTGAGACCAATTTTAGTTCTTGTGTTTTTAGGGTCACTACTGGGTGAGTATGTTGTTCCTTATACTGATCAATATGCGGAAAGCCGCAGAATGTTGTTAAAGGGAGGTAAAACAGCTCAAGAATCTGTGAGCGGTTTTTGGAATAAAGAAGGTAATGAGTTTATGCATTTCAATGCAGTCTATCCTGGGGGTGTACTGTTTGGTGTAACTCGTTATCAATTTGATGATCAGCACGTGTTGCAACAATCCAGCTTTGCCGGGCGGGCATCTTTTCAAGGTGACCATTGGGTAGAAGAGCTGGGTGCAGTGACCCACTTTTTGGGTGATCGTACAGAGGTGACGACCTTTGTTACCCGTGATTGGAATACTAAGTTATCCCCAGAATTATTAAACCTTATCGTCTTGCCTCCAGAGTCCCTGGCCATGAGAGGGCTGAATGAATACAGTAATTATTTGAAAGAACAGGGGCAAGATGCATCCAAATATGAATTAGTATTTTGGGATAAGGCCCTTCAGCCACTGACCATTATCAGTCTGGTGTTAATTGCTATTTCTTTCATCTTTGGCCCATTGCGTGAGGTTACAATGGGATATCGGGTGTTTGCCGGCGTTGTGGTAGGGCTTGTATTTAGAACGAGTCAGGATTTGTTAGGTCCAGCCAGTATTGTATTTGGGTTTTCTCCGCTATTGGCCGTCGCTTTTCCTGCTATTATTTGTTGCCTGATTGGGGTGATATTGCTGCGTAGAGCTTCATAAGATTGCTAGCCATTGGCTAACCGCTTTATTCTTTTCGTGTCTTTTTCTTGCGCACTTTCTTTGGCAACAGCACTACTTGAGTATTACTGTAGATGTCATGTAGACAACGCCCTTGTTTGTCTATCATGCACCAAAGATAACCAATGCCTAGTATTGCCATGGATATTGGTGCCAGTAAGCACCTCAGCCAGCATGATTTCCAGTCGGGGAATTGTTGATCTAACCCTTGTAACTGAAGCCGCCAGGATTTCATCCCTAAAGTCTGCCCCGTTCTACGCCAGCACCATACGTAAAAAAGTGCATAAAAAAACCACAGTCCAATGACGATGATGATTTGTAAGAAACTACTGGGTGCTTGCATGGTGTCTTCACCTGCAAGCAGACGCAACAACAAAACAACTACGCCATAGGCAAAGCTAATCCCTAACAGTAAAAAAGCATCGTAGAGCATAGCCATTAAACGACGAAATAGATTGGCAGGGGGTAATACTTGTTCGCTCTCGTTATTCAAGTGTCGCTCTCTTACTTAGTAATGCCTGATTCACAACAGCAAAGATTACAATCTGTTATCTAAATAGTTATCAGCAGGGGAGCTGATAGAAAATTAAATGCTATGAGTTGTTAGGCTAGTTTTATTTTGGTGTGTTTTAACTGCGGCGATTCTAGCAAAAAAAGCCCGAATTCAGAATTACATATTCATAATTTAAGAACCCAAAGCTCCAAAGCCCGAAGTAAAATGAATTAAAACTCGTAGCTTAATTTAACTTTTAGCTCATCAGAGTTTAGTCGAAGTTTGTAATCGACTTCATTAGAAACCGAGCCTCGACCATTGATGTCAGGTATACGTTCACTTTTAAATCGCTCTTTACGTTGACGATTCCAAAATGCTTTAAAACCTCTTTTAAAAAGTGTTTGGTAGACTTTTTTACCAACAATAGAGTTGTCATTTTGGTGTGCTTTAAGCCATTGGTAATTGAGCGTTTGTTGAGTTGTGTTTGGATTGTTTGAACGCAGGTGCTGTGCTCTTTCTAGCAGTTGTTCATTGTTTAAGTGTGAGAGGTTTAATTTCTGCTCACTGTACCACTGTGAAAATGAGCGGTTGGAGAACAAATCCTGAGCATACAGTTCCAGTGGTAGCATCAAAGAAATTAGTAATAAGAGTAATCCCAACAGGTTTGTGCTGAAACCTTGCGGATGTGTTTTATTTTGACTTCCTATTATATAAAACATTGATTGCCTCCATAAAAAGGCCTCTCAATGTAAGTTTAGTTCTGGATTTAGTGCTTTATCCTTTTTTGTTTGCCATTTTAAGAATAGTTCGACCTGGTGGCAGTATTGCCATATAACCGAAAGGATCGGCGTAATAAAAAATTAAATAAGTGGTAAGCAGAAACTGACAGGCAAAAAAAAGGCCACATTAAAGTGGCCTGGAGTTACAGGCCACTGGGAGATGACCTATTACACTAGTTGCTCATAGAGCAGAGGGGGATAAAAACTAATTCTTTACGCAGCATCCTGTTCTTTTTTGGGTGCTGGTTTACGAGCTGGCGCTTTTTTCTTTGGTGCAGGTGTTTCTGCTTTTTCTGCAACAGGGGCTTTAGGTGCTGCAGATAATTTAGAAACTTCTTCGATCAAGCTTTCCAGTTTAGCGTTCAATTCTTCGAGTTTTTCATCATTGTTAGATGTTGAGAATGAAGGCATAGAAATTTTGGAAGACACTTTTTCGCGAATTTCTTCAACACGGGCTGAAACATTCAGGTTTACACCTTCTTTACGAATAGTTTTGCCTTGTTCTTTCAGCTTTTCACCTTGAGCTTTGATTTTTTCGCCAGCTTTATCAATGGTGCTTTTAGCTTCAGCTTCAACTTTACCAATAGTACTTTTCGCTTCGGCTTCAATTTTTGTACCTTGTTCTACCAGGCCATCAAAAAAGTGACGTGTTTTGTCACTCATCTTATCGTAGCCACCTTGAATGTTATTGAATCCTTGACCATAAGCACCAAGACCAGCAAGCCAGATTTTGCGCGCCAGTTCTTCTGTTTTATCGATAGCATTCTTTACGTCAGCCATAGTAGTATCTCCGTGAATAGTGGGGTTGGAGGTCATATCTCCAAATGTTGCATACACAGTAAGGATTTTTTTTAGAAAACACATACTAATAAAAGGCTTTTTTTAAATTTTTTATTAATTGTCCAAAAATACTGATTTAATCATATGCCCACGCGCCTGTTTTTAGTGGTAAGTATGTCTTTAATGGAAAGTAAACATATATGGCAATGAAGCGACGAGATATTATTTTGGAAGTAAGTCTTCAGTTATTTAATGATGAAGGTGAGGCGAACTTGTCAGCCGTTGATATTGCTAATGAATTAGATATTAGCCCCGGTAATCTTTATTACCATTTTAAGGGCAAGGAAGAAATTGTTGCTGCATTGTATGGGCAATTTGAATCGGGGGTTGTTGCCTTACTGGATGATATCCGTGATGCGGGTGATACATTAGAAGAGCATTGGCTTCATTTGTATGTACTTTTGGAACATCTCTATCACTACCGGTTCTTCTTTCGGAATACTACCGATCTATTACAAAAGTATTCTGCGATAGAAAAGCGGTTTCGCCGTATGTTGGAGCAACAATACCAGTCAATACGTACTATGTTAGGCCAGCTGTTAAATGAGCAACATGTTGCCGGCAAAGAGCTAGACTATGTTTTGATCGATGAGCTCGCGGATAACATGATGCTGATATACACCCATTGGTTTGAGTTTCAAAACCTTAGAAAACGAGCACTAAGTCAACACCCTTTTATACAGAGCGCCATATTTCAAATCATGACGTTGTTAATGCCTTATATGGGCGATCAACAACGCGAGTTTGCCGCAGAATGTAATTTATTGTACCTGCGTGATAAACAGCCCTGAGCTGAGATTAATGAGAGCTCTGAGCTAATATTTGTAAGGGGTTTGAGCTAAACAAAGCTAGACCAGGGACTGAAACAAAGCTAGCATTTAAACCCTTCCAGGTAGTTTAAGCATTCTGATCTTTATATGCTGTTTTCTTAAGCATCAGACTTTCTCGAAAACAATGAAAGTATATAGATATCCTGCCGAGACAATGAGGGGTTGTTTCGAACTTGCCTGATATAACAATGATAATGAAAGAGGTAGGTTAATGAGCCATATTCAAATTAAAAGACATCATAATATGGATGAAGAGCAACTGCGCTCAATGACAGAAGAACTGGGACAAAAACTTACAGCAAAATTTGGTGGTGAGTATCATCTAGAAGGAAATATCGTTCACTACACCTACCATAGCGCTGATGCCAAGGTAGGTTTCAATGAGACAACCGTGCATGTGGACGTCAAACTTGGATTATTAATGATGGCCTTTAAAGGAATGATTGAATCAGAGGTAAATAGCTACCTGGATGAACACATTACCTAGTGATCTGCGCTTCCTTTAGACTTGTAATCTGATTTTTTGTAAATGCGCTACTATTTGTGATTACAGTACGTTATAGCTTAGAGCATTTACCAGCAACCCTCATTTGTTTCCCAGTATGGCCGCCGCCTTTATAGCTGAAATTTGATGGGCCAATGCCTGTATGCAGAACAAATTCCCGGGGAGCTCTCCTCAGTGAAAAAATCATGGATCTATTGCGGCCTTTAATTTCAATATTCGTGTTTGTGATGAGTGTTAGGTCATGGGTGCCAAAACCATTAATCCGGGGATTTTTTATCGTTACCACACGGCCCTGAACAGTGACTTCGATCTCTCCTCCATCCATATCAACAGATCTGCCCGAACCGGTGCTATCCCAGTGGGTAAAGCTAATCTGGATCAGTTTGCCACTGGCCTTAATGGTACTCGATCACCTTGGGGTCCTTGTAAAAATGCCTTTGATCCTGCGTACATCAGCGGGGGTTCCAGTTCAGGCTCAGCAGTTTCTGTGGCATTAGGGCTAGCCTCGTTTAGCTTGGGCACTGATACTGCTGGATCTGGTCGGGTGCCAGCTTGTTTCAATAATCTAGTCGGAGTTAAACCGAGTAGGGGTTTACTATCGGCAACCGGGTTAGTGCCTGCTTGCCGTAGTCTTGACTGTATCAGCATCTTTGCTTTGAACAGTACCGACGCCAACAAGGTGCTAGCCTGCGCTGAGGGGTATGACATGGACGACGGTTACAGTCGTGCGAACCCTTATGGTAACCAAGCCCGCCACTATGGTTTGCGCGAAGGCGTGATTAGAATTGGGGTCATTCCTAAAACCCAGCTAAGGTTCTTCGGTGATGAGGCATACGCTCAGGCATATCAAGAGACTCTCGATAAACTGGTTGTGGATGGCATCGAGCTGATTGAAATCGATTATCAGCCCTTTAATGAAGCAGCTCAATTACTTTATGAGGGGCCTTGGGTTAGTGAACGCTATTTGGCAATTCAGTCGCTGATCGAGGATCAACCTGAGGCGCTATTGCCAGTCATTCGAACCATTGTTGAGCCGGGCGGTAGTGCTCTCGCTACCGATTTGTTCAACGCACAGTACCGACTGGAAGCTCTAAAGCAACAGGGGATGGCTCAATTATAATCACTTGACTGTTTGCTTACACCCACTGCTGGGCGGTTATTTAGCATCGAAGAGATGCTGACTGAACCGATCAAGCACAACAGTGAGTTAGGCTACTACACCAACTTCATGAACTTGTTCGATATGACATCTGTGGCGGTACCCACTGCATTGACTGAGAAAGGACTGCCGTTTGGTGTGACCTTGGTCGGACCTGTATTTTCTGACCGTGCGTTACTGTCCATTGCTAATCGTATCCAACAGATATGTCCTCTGCCTCAGGGCTTGGGTGATCAATCGGAAATAATGCCGGAGACTAATCCAGTTGGTGACTCAGAATTCATTGATGTTGCTGTTTGCGGTGCACATCTTGATGGTCTTCCTCTTAACTGGCAATTACGGGAACGAGGAGGAATACTGTCGGAAACAACATTCACAGCTAAATCCTATCGTATGTATGCTTTGTCTGGCGGGCCCCCATTTAGACCTGGATTAATCCGAGATTCTGATCAAGGTGGCCAGATTTCTGTTGAGGTGTGGACACTCCCTGCAAGTGAATTTGGTAGTTTTGTTGCCAATATTCCAGCTCCCTTAGGGATTGGAAAGTTAGAGTTGGTGGATGGTCGGTGGGTCAGTGGATTTATCTGTGAGCCCAGTGGAATTGACGGCGCAGAAGAGATTACCCATTTGGGTGGTTGGAAGAAATATGTGTAATGGCTATTGTGGAAAATAGCATATATTAAAGTGGCTAGAATCAAGCTGTATAAATAAAAATCTCGGTTGACTATAAATGGTTAACTGGGATTTTTTGTATGGTACCAGAGGCTGGGCTGACTTAAAGAATCTTGGTGATGCTTTTCGGGGCTTTACCCCTCCGTCGCATTGCTCCGGCGCCCTGATTGCTCTGCAATCGGTCGAACCGGAATGCCGCTTCTCGCTGACCACTAAAACACAAACAAAAAACCCCACCTAAAAAGGTGGGGCTTGTTATTTGGTACCAGAGGCCGGACTCGAACCGGCACGCTTTTAAGGGCGGGGGATTTTGAATCCCCTGTGTCTACCAATTTCACCACTCTGGCGTTGCTTGAACTTTACTCTTTTCCCCCTAGGGGCACAAAAATCACTTGGGAATTTTGAATCCCCCAAATTGCTCATTCGCAATTTGCTACCAATTTCACCACTCTGGCAGGATTAACTATGTAGGGTCAATCTTGTACAGGAGCGCGATTATAGCAGTGGCTTTTGCATAATCAAGCAAGTTAGCGGCTAATCTGTTTACTAATAGCAAGCCGCACTGGTTATGGTGCTTTATTTCCATTAACCTTGCGGCCTTTTCATGTGTGACCTCTTTTTGTGGTTATGCTAATGGATATGTTGCCTCCAACGTTAATTCGATAATTTGTTATGCGCCGAGAACAGTTTTATTACCATTTACCCGGGGAGTTGATTGCTCGTCAGCCAACGGCTGAACGAAGTGGCAGTCGGTTGTTGGTGGTGGATGGAGAAGACAAGACGGTACAGCATAAAACCTTCCCTGATATTGCCTCCCTAGTACAGCCGGGTGATCTGATGGTATTTAACAATACTCGGGTCATACCTGCCCGTTTGTTTGGGCAGAAGGAAACAGGCGGAAAAATAGAAATGTTGGTTGAGCGATTGCTTGACGAGCATCGGGTCGCGGCACACCTTCGGTCTAGTAAATCTCCAAAGCCAGGGGCAAAACTCTCTTTTGAGGGAGGAGCTTGTGCCGAGGTTGAAGGTCGTGATGGTGATTTGTTTTTGGTGAAATTCACTGGTGCTCTTTCGAGTGATCGGAGCGCTCTGGATATTCTAGAGTCCTGCGGCCATATGCCACTGCCACCCTATATTGATCGTGAAGATGATGATAATGATCGGGAGCGTTACCAGACTGTTTATGCGGAAAAGCCTGGAGCAGTAGCCGCACCTACTGCCGGTTTACATTTTGATGATTCTATATTGGATCAGCTCCGACAGCAGGGGGTGGATATGGCTTATGTCACCCTACATGTGGGAGCGGGCACCTTTCAGCCCGTGCGAGCAGATAATATCCATGACCATGTGATGCATTCGGAAGTGATTGATGTGCCGGAATCCGTTTGTGAGCAGGTGAGGGCAACTCGTGAACGCGGTGGTAGGGTGATTGCTGTAGGCACCACGAGTGTTCGCTGTCTTGAAAGTGCGGCAGCTGATGGCAGCCTTAAACCAATGCAGGGTGATACTGATATCTTTATTTACCCCGGTTATGAATTTAAAGTGGTGGATGCCTTGGTGACCAACTTCCATTTGCCCGAATCTACATTATTGATGTTGGTGAGCGCCTTTTCTGGTTACTCCCAAATTATGGATGCCTATAAAGAGGCGGTTGAACAGAAATATCGTTTCTTCAGCTATGGTGATGCCATGTTTCTAACTCGTAATTCTGACGCAGGTAAAGACCTACCTAATAAAAAGAAGTCTGTGAGGAATCATTCTGATGAGTCGTGAATGTTTTATGTCCTTTGAGTTGGACACTGCCGATGGCCGGGCTCGAAGAGGACGATTGAAATTTCCTCGCGGCACGGTGGAAACCCCTGCTTTTATGCCGGTGGGTACCTGCGGCACAGTTAAAGGCATGTTGCCTAGGGATGTTGAAGCAATCGGCGCTCAAATTATTTTGGGTAATACGTTTCATTTAATGCTGAGACCTGGCACCCAAGTGATTATGGAGCACTGCTCGCAGTCCAACGCTAACAAAGAGCAGGGTGAGCAAGGCACACTACATGATTTTATGAAATGGCAGGGTCCAATCCTGACCGATTCTGGCGGCTTTCAAGTATTTAGCTTGGGTGAGATACGAAAAATATCGGAAAAAGGCGTGTCATTCCGTTCCCCCATTGATGGTAGTGCGGTGTTTCTCGACCCAGAAACATCGATTCAGGTTCAACATGAGTTGGGTTCAGATGTGGTGATGATATTTGATGAATGCACGCCGTATCCAGCCACGGAAGAAGAAGCTAAAACTTCAATGGAATTATCAATGCGTTGGGCAAAACGCAGTAAGGATGCTCACGGCGATAACTCGTCGGCCTTGTTTGGTATTGTTCAGGGTGGAATGTACGAAAACTTAAGAGAAGAGTCACTCTCTGGCTTGGAAGAGATTGGGTTTGATGGCTACGCCATCGGCGGCCTCTCAGTAGGTGAGCCAAAAGAAGACATGATCCGTATTCTCGATACCTTGCCACCAAAAATGCCTGAGGATAAGCCTCGCTATTTAATGGGCGTGGGTAAACCTCAGGATATTCTGGAAGCGGTTCGACGTGGTATTGATATGTTCGATTGCGTTATGCCCACTCGAAACGCCCGCAATGGTCATCTGTTTACAAGCTCAGGTGTGGTAAAAATTCGCAATGCGGCGCACCGTCATGACACCAGCCCATTAGACACTAATTGTGATTGCTACACCTGTGAGAATTTTAGCCGTGCCTATCTGCATCACTTGGAAAAGTGTGGGGAAATTCTTGGGGCCCAGCTCAATACCATTCATAACCTGCGTTACTACCAGCAACTGATGATTGATATTCGCCAGGCCATTAAAGAGCATCGTTTAGATGAATTTGCTGAAGCGTTCTATCGGCAACAAGGCTTGGACGCTCCTTCCGCAGTTTCTCCGAAAAGTTAGATTGAAATACCTGCTTGAGAAACAGCAAAGTGCCCTTATATAAGACTGACACGGATATAACACTTAAATAGGGCTCTTGCGTGACTAATTTTTGGGAATTCTCACAAGACTCATACATTTATGCCTATAATGCCACGCTTTATTGGCCCGTATACACCATAAGAACAGATACAACATAAGAACAGTCAAATGAATCATTATCCTTTGTGGAAGTACTTGCTTATTTTGCTCATCATATCATTCGGTGCTATTTATGCATTGCCCAATCTTTACGCGCCTGATCCTGCGATTCAGCTTTCTGGTCAAAGTGGTGGCGTCATTATTGATGAACCCGTGATGAGCAAAGTAACTGCAGCATTGACTGAGTCTGGCATTGAATACTTTGGTGAAGAAGCCAACGGAGAAAATGGCCTGATTCGATTGAAAGATCGTGAGCAACAGCTACCGGCAAAACGTGTTATTCAATCCGCGTTAGGAGGAGAGTATATCGTTGCTCTAAACCTTGCCCCTACAACTCCAGAGTGGCTAGCTAATATGGGAGCTTCTCCCATGAAGTTGGGTCTTGATCTTAGTGGAGGTGTGCATTTCTTACTTGAAGTGAATACTGAGGAAGCGGTAGAAAAACGAATGGAAACAATGGCGCGTGAAGTACGAAGTGCCATGAGAGAAGAAAAGTTACGTTACAAATCAGTCAAGTTAGTTGATAAAAAAACGATTGTTAGTATTTTTAATTCCGAAGAAGATCGGGATACCGGTAGCAGTATTCTCCGCAAAAATTTTCGTGAGGTAAGTAGGCAGCTTAGCGAAGAAAATGGTTTGTTTGTTATTCGTTCTGAGCTATTGGAATCCTCCATCCGAGAGATTGAAGATTATGCACTTAATCAAAACCTGACAACATTGCGGAATCGGGTGAATGAACTGGGTGTTTCTGAGCCTATTGTGCAGCGTCAGGGCCGTAACCGTGTGGTTGTTGAACTGCCAGGTGTTCAGGATACGGCAGAAGCCAAACGTATTATTGGTAAAACTGCTAATTTGGAGTTTAGGTTAGAAGCAGCGCAGGGTGCCATCAGTCGTGAGAAATTTGAATTCAGTGATCCTGCCAGGCTTCCAAGGGATGCGTACCTTGAAAGGTCAATTGTTATCACCGGTGACCACGTCTCCGATGCCAAGGCTGAATTTGACGAAAATGGTATGCCCCAGGTAGGGATATCCCTTGATAGTGATGGCGGTGCCAGAATGCACCGTGCTTCCCGCAAAAATATTGGCCGTCGTTTGGGCGTATTGTTTATCGAATACAAGACACGAATGAAAGACGGTGTTGATGAAAACGGCGAGCAGGTGCAAGTACCTGAACGTTATGTTGAAAAGAAAATCATCAGTCTAGCGACCATTCAAAGTGCCTTAGGTGTTTCTTTCCGAATTACCGGTTTAGATAGCCCGAGGGAGTCATCTGAATTAGCACTGTTGTTACGTGCCGGTGCTTTAGCTGCACCCATGTATTTTGTGGAAGAGCGAACTATTGGGCCGTCGTTAGGTGCCGAAAACGTAGCTCTGGGTATTAAGTCCGTTACGATCGGTATGATTCTTGTACTTAGCTTTATGCTGATTTACTACAAAGTGTTTGGGATTTTTGCCAATATTGCATTGTCCTTAAACTTGGTAATTCTGGTGGCGGCCATGTCGATTATGGGTGCGACCTTAACGCTACCGGGTATAGCGGGTATTGTATTAACGGTGGGTATGGCGGTGGATGCCAACGTACTTATTTTCTCTCGAATAAAAGAAGAACTAGCCAATGGTTTGCCGCCACAATCTGCGATCAATGCAGGTTATGACCGGGCGTTTGTTTCCATTATTGACGCCAACCTGACGACATTAATTGTTGCTGTCATTCTTTATGCCATTGGCTCCGGCCCTGTACAGGGTTTTGCAGTGACACTGTCCATTGGTATTTTGACATCAATGTTCACTGCCATTGTAGGTACACGAGCCTTGGTAAATCTGGTCTTTGGTGGCCGTAATATCAAGAAAGTTTGGATTTAGGAGCTGGCCATGAATACAAAGGCAAAAAAGATTATTGATTTTATGGGTCAGCGAAAACTGGCGGCTATTTTTTCTCTTCTTTTGATTATAGGTTCCATCGTGTCTCTCTCTACAAAGGGCATGGTGTTAGGGCTGGACTTCACTGGGGGAACTCAGATCGAAGTGGGTTACCCTGAGTCAGCCAATTTGGAAGATATTCGTAACCAATTATCTAACGCAGGTTTTGACAACCCTGTCGTGGTTCATTTTGGATCCGAGCGGGATGTGTTGATTCGGTTACAAGGTAAGCCGGAAGCTGGTTTGTCCGATTCTGTTTTGGAAGCATTAGGTAATGGTTCCCAGGGGCTTGATCTACGCCGGGTGGATTATGTCGGTCCACAAGTTGGTGAAGAACTCCGTGAGGACGGTGGTTTGGGGATGCTTACGGCCTTGGCTATAGTGATGCTCTATGTAGCCATACGCTTTCAGTATAAGTTTTCTTTAGGTGCCGTAGCCGCATTGGTCCACGACGTTATTATCACACTCGGGTTTTTCTCTGTTTCTGGCTTGGAGTTTGATTTAACTGTATTGGCGGCGGTACTGGCTGTCGTGGGTTATTCTCTTAACGATACCATTGTGGTATCGGATCGTATTCGTGAAAATTTCAGGTTGTTGCGAGTTTCGGACGCGAAAGCTGTGATTAATGAATCCTTAACCCAGACCTTGGGTCGTACGTTGATTACGTCAATCACCACATTGTTGGTACTGTTAGCACTGTACTTTTTTGGTGGAGAGTTGATTCATAACTTTGCTGTGGCTTTGATTGTCGGTGTTCTAATTGGTACATACTCTTCTATTTATGTTGCGGCCAATATTTTGTTGAGTTTAGGAATGACCAGAGAAGATTTATTACCCCCCGAGAAAGAGGGTGCTGAATTTGATGGATTGCCTTAGATATAGCGTATTTGGATGTAGGTGATTTAACCAGAGTTTAAAAAGCCATTAGCATATATGTTAATGGCTTTTTTTATGGGCGGGTGTTTTGTCGACAAATAATTTTCCTGTCATCTTAATGAGTTAACAGGGAAATGCCTTTGATTAGACACGCATTTTTTTTCTTGCTTGTTGAAGTGAGGCGCTGTTAAAGTGTGTTTCGCAGTTCATAAGGGTGGCCTTTTATTAAGGTCAATTTATTATAATTAATTAACTGTGTTTATTAATGTTGGCAGTGTTTGCTGGCGCAGAGTATTTAAAGAGGGTTATATGTCTGATTTAGTTACTGGTACTGTTAAGTGGTTTAATGAAGAAAAAGGATTTGGTTTTTTGGAGCGTGAAGGTGGCAAAGATGTGTTTGTACACTTCAGCGCAATTAACGGTACAGGCCGTCGTACCTTATTTGAAGGTCAGCAGGTTTCTTTTGAAGTAACCGATGGGCAGAAAGGCCCTCAAGCTCAAAACGTTACTGTTGTTTCATAAACAACATAGATCAAGTTAATTAGAATGCATTAAAAAGTGCCAGCGTCAGCTGGCATTTCTTAACGTTCTTTTTTGCAATAATTGGTAAGAATGGTTGGAAACAGTTTTTCGGCCAAAGGTTCTGTTTTTTCTCTATTTCTCTTTCATTATTGGAAGTTATCAAGAGCGGTACTTATCGCCAGCGCTCCCAAGCAACCAAAACCTTTTCCGGGTACCAGTACTTTCCATAGCTGCCATTGTAGCGAGCTAACGCATTGGTCAAATGGCCTTTCTCTCTATCCAGATAATGTTTCAAAATAGTGCAGCCATACCGCAAATTAGTTTCTACATCAATCAGGTTATCATCCGGCCGACCAATTTCATTTTTCCAAAAAGGCATCACTTGCATCATGCCCTGGGCGCCCGCATGGGATAAAGCATAAGGGTTAAACGCACTTTCGATTTGGATGACCGCTAAAACAATCTCTGGGGATAAATCAGCCTGTGTTGCCGCCCTGTGAATCCTTCGCAATAGGTCCAAGCGTTTTTCTTCATCTTTGATATAACGTTTGAGCGGTTCAGATTTCGATACCAGCCAAACTTGTGCATCGAATTCATCTTCAAAGCTGTCAGATTTGCCAATGGTTTTTTTCAATATAGCTAAGAGCTCTTGGTTGTCATCACTCTTATCCTGGGCAATAGAAGTCGGCAGGTAAAATACCAGTAGGGCCATGAGCAAACTGCTCAAGATGATATTGCCTGTACTTCTAATCATGAGTTCTAACCATGTGATCTAACTATGCACCCTTACCTAATACTTAATCTGTGCTACACCCTATATTTATTGAATCGCCTGGGTTAAAAATGAGCAAATGTCCGCCAGGGCTATATCCTGATTTTCTGACTCTCTGCGGTTTCTATATTCAACTAAACCTTTTTCCAGTCCTCTATCACCGACAACGATACGGTGAGGAAGCCCCATCAATTCGACATCGGCCAACATGCCGCCAAGGCGTGCCTTTTCTTCATCCATAAATAGCACATCAAGGCCAAGACTTTGTAGTTCTGAATAGAGTTTTTCGCAGGTTTCGCGAACCTGTTCTGATTTATGCATGTTGATTGGCACTAAGGCAACCTGGAATGGAGCCAATGCATTAGGCCAAAGAATGCCGTTGTCATCATTGTTTTGTTCAATGGCAGAGGCCACTACGCGGCTGACACCGATACCGTAACAGCCCATCAACATGACTTGTTCCTTGCCTGCTTCATTGAGTACCTTGGCATTCATGGCTTCACTGTATTTAGTGCCCAATTGGAAAATATGGCCGACTTCAATGCCACGTTTAATTTCAAGGATACCTTTGCCATCTGGGCTTGGGTCGCCGGCAACTACATTTCTAATATCTTCAGTACGGGGTAGCGGGCAATCTCTTTCCCAGTTCACACCGGTCAAGTGAACGCCTTCTTTATTGGCTCCACAGGCAAAATCTGAAAGGTGTGCCGCAGCACGATCCACTATGACTGGAATATCCAGCCCAACAGGGCCAAGAGAGCCAACGCTACAGCCCAATTGCTGTTTCACTTGTTCTTCGCTGGCAAAGGTTAGAGGTGAGGCAACACCTGAGAGTTTCTCTGCTTTAATATCATTGAGTTCATGATCGCCACGGACGACTAAAGCGATGAGAGGGCTGGTTACTGATTCATCTTCAGATTCTCCAACAACGATTAAGGTTTTGGCTATCTGGTCGCTGTTAAGGTTAAGGAATTGGCTGACCTCCTCAATACTGTGCTGATCCGGTGTGCTGACTTCTTCCATTTGCGCAGTGGCCGCAGGGCGATCACCTTCTGGTGCCAATGCTTCGGCCATTTCTGTGTTGGCTGCAAAGTCGCTTTCCGTGGAAAAGGCAATGTCATCTTCTCCAGATTCGGCAAGGACATGAAATTCATGGGAATGGCTGCCGCCAATGCTACCGGTGTCTGCCAGTACAGGCCTAAAATCAAGTCCCATCCGCTGGAAAATAGCAGAATAGGCTCCATACATTACGTCGTAAGTTTCCTGTAGGCTTTCCTCTGTTGTGTGGAAAGAGTATGCATCTTTCATCAGGAATTCACGGGAGCGCATAATGCCAAAGCGAGGGCGTATTTCATCCCTGAATTTGGTTTGGATCTGGTAAAAATTGGCAGGCAATTGCTTATAACTACGAAGCTCATTACGTACCAAATCGGTAATCACTTCTTCATGGGTGGGCCCAAGGCAAAAAGAACGGTCATGGCGATCTTTGATGCGAAGCAATTCAGGGCCGTATTGCTCCCAGCGGCCAGATTCTTCCCAGAGTTCGGCAGGCTGGGTAACGGGCATTAAAACTTCTTGAGCACCGGCTTTATCCATTTCTTCGCGGACGATAGCTTCAGCTTTTCTCAGCACTCGAAGCCCCAAAGGTAGCCAGCTGTATAGCCCTGCAGCCAATTTACGAATCATGCCGGATCTCAGCATAAGTTGATGGCTGATTACTTCTGCATCAGCGGGCGTTTCTTTTTGGGTGGCAATCAGGAATTGGCTGGCTCTCATAGTCTATTCTTTATGTTAGAAATGAATGTTTAAATTGGTGATATGTATAAAAGACGGTATTTTACGGTGCAGTCTTCATTGGGTACAGAAATTTAGGGTCTAGAGCGTTAAGTAACGTGGGTTTAAGTTACAGCGCCTAAAGTTATAGGGTTCCAGAGTTTATAAGAAGAGGTATTAAATGTTTGAGCTTCATCCCAGGTTGTTTGCCGACACATTAATCGTGGGCGAATTCGAGTTATGCCAGTTATTGATTCATCGTGATGCCAATTACCCTTGGTATATTCTTGTGCCAAAGCGTGAAGACATTCAGGAGATTTATCATTTATCTGAAGAAGAGCGCATTCAGCTAATGAAAGAATCATGCATGTTGGCAGAAGCTTTGGTAGACGTATTTTCTCCGGACAAAATTAATATCGCTACTCTGGGCAACATGGTGCCGCAATTACATATGCACCATGTGGTGCGCTATAAAACTGATGGGGCGTGGCCAAATCCTATCTGGGGTGCTTTGCCTGCAATAGAATATCAACAAGATGAACTTGAGCGCCGAATTGAATCTGTAGCTAATGTTTTAGTGGGAGATGATTTCCACGTTCTGTAAATTCAAAGCGCTTTTAATTCCAAGAACTTTAAATTTAAAGCTCTTAAAGTTTCAGGCTGCTTAAATTCCTAATCCTCAAAACAATTTTTGATACAGCGCCTTTACTTTCATGTAGCGGCAGTATCCTTTAGATGACCTTCTAGCACCCGTTTTCATAGGGTATAATGCGCGCCTTTTGTTTATCTAGCCTATTCAAGGTTTGGTGAACATTTCGGTGGGTTCAAATAGAACCCCGATGAGCTTAATACGGGAAGACATAATGCGTACAACTTATTGCGGTGTTCTAGGTGCAGAGAGCATTGATCAGGAAATTACCCTCTGTGGCTGGGTAGACCGTCGCCGGGATCACGGTGGTGTGATCTTTATTGACCTTCGTGATCGCGAAGGCATTGTCCAGGTGGTTTTTGACCCTGATTGCGGAGAGCACTTTGAGCGTGCTGATTCTGTACGTAGCGAATATGTCCTTCAAGTGAAAGGTAAAGTTCGCGCCCGTACCCCGGAAACGGTTAACCCGGAAATGCGTACCGGTGAGATTGAAGTCTATGGAATTGAGCTGGAAATTCTGAATACTTCAGAAACGCCGCCTTTCCCATTGGATGAACACAATAAAGTCGGTGAAGATGTCCGTCTGAAGTACCGCTATATGGATCTTCGTCGACCAGAAATGCTGAAAAACCTGCGTTTCCGCTCAGAAGTGACCCAGACCATTCGCAACTATCTGGATGACCACGGTTTTCTCGATATTGAAACACCTATTTTGACCCGTGCGACGCCTGAAGGTGCACGTGACTATTTAGTGCCTAGTCGTACCCACGATGGCAAATTCTTTGCTTTGCCTCAGTCGCCCCAGTTGTTTAAGCAACTGTTAATGGTGTCTGGTATTGACCGTTATTATCAAATCGCTAAATGCTTCCGTGATGAAGATTTGCGGGCCGATCGCCAACCCGAATTTACCCAGGTGGATGTGGAGCTATCGTTCACCACTGAAGAACAAATCATGTCCATTAATGAAGACATGATTCGTTCGGTATTCCAGAAAGTGTTGGATGTAGACCTAGGCCACTTCCCGCAAATGCCCTATAGCGAAGCCATGGATCGCTTTGGTAGCGACAAGCCTGATTTGAGAATTCCTCTCGAATTGGTAGAAATAAAAGACCTGATGGCAGGTGTAGATTTTAAAGTATTCTCCGGCCCAGCTAATGACCCTAAAGGTCGCGTAGCCGCATTAAAAGTGCCAGGTGGCAGCAGCATTAGCCGTAAGAAAATTGATGACTACACCAAATACGTCAGCATCTACGGTGCAAGAGGCCTGGCCTACATTAAGGTCAACGATAAAGATGACCTGGAAGAAGGGCTGCAATCACCCATTGTTAAATTCCTGCCCAATGAGGTTCGTGGCGCAATCCTCGAGCGCACCGGTGCAGAAAATGGCGATTTAATTTTCTTCGGTGCCGATAAAGGCAAAATTGTTTCTGAAGCCCTGGGCGCATTGCGCTGCAAGCTTGGTGAAGATTTAGATTTGTATACCTGTGAGTGGGCACCATTGTGGGTTGTCGACTTCCCGATGTTTGAAGAGACCGACGATGGCAATTGGACATCTCTGCACCATCCGTTTACCCGTCCGGCCTGTACCCCCGAAGAGCTGGAAGCTGACCCAGAAAATGCATTGTCCCTGGCCTACGATATGGTCTTGAATGGCACTGAATTGGGTGGTGGTTCTATTCGTATCCATAACCCCAACATGCAGAAATCTGTATTTAAAGTGCTGGGCATTAGCGATGAAGAAGCCAATGAGAAATTTGGCTTCTTGGTCGACGCTCTTAGTTATGGCTGTCCTCCCCATGGTGGTTTGGCCTTTGGTTTGGATCGCCTAATCATGCTGCTAACCGGTAGTGCGTCTATCCGTGACGTAATTGCATTCCCTAAAACCCAGACAGCAGCCTGTGTGATGACGGATGCGCCTGGTGCGGTAAATAACAAGCAGTTGCGAGAATTGAATATTAAATTGCGTGAAAAACCCGCGAGCGAAAAGCCTGCTGAAGAGAAGTAATTAATTAGCACCCGTTTTAAGTTTATGGTTTTGGGTGCATATAAAATTTAACGAGCAATTTAAATAGCAAGGAGCCGCGCAGCGAAAGTCGAGACATATCATGTTGATAGGCGAGACTTGAGTGAGCACGCGACGAAGCTATTTGACTGCGCAGTAATTTTAGAGGTATCCAAATGGCTGGTCATAGTAAATGGGCCAATATCAAGCACCGCAAAGCTGCACAAGATGCCAAGCGGGGTAAAGTTTTTACCAAGCTGATTCGTGAATTAGTGGTAGCCGCAAAAGCGGGTGGCCCCAATCCGGATGATAATCCTCGACTTAGAGCAGCTGTAGATAAAGCGCTAGGCGCTAACATGAAACGGGATACGGTTGAAAAAGCCATTGCCCGTGGTGCTGGTGCGGGTGAAGGTGATAATTATGATGAAATCACCTACGAAGGTTATGGCGTTGGTGGTATTGCCGTATTAGTTGAATGCATGACCGACAACCGTAATAGAACCGTTTCCGATGTACGCCACGCCTTTGACAAGCGTGGTGGTAACTTGGGCACAGATGGCTCTGTGGCCTATTTGTTTACTCGTACCGGGCAGATCAGTTTTGCTCCTGGTGCAGACGAAGAACAAATTATGGAAGTAGCACTAGAAGCCGGTGCTGAAGATATCGTCACCAATGATGATCAATCCATTGATGTGATGACAGCCTGGGAAGATTTTGGTGCAGTGAAAGAAGCTATTGTTGCTGCAGGCTTGGAGCCTGACAATGCTGAAATCACCATGTTAGCTTCTACCACCGTACCGCTAGATAAAGATGGTGCGGAAAAAGCACTGGCCCTGATCGATAGCCTAGAAGATTTGGACGATGTTCAAAACGTCTACACCAATGCGGATATCTCCCTGGAAGTGATGGAGCAGTTAGGAGACTCCTGAAAAACTACCTGCGTTGCGATTGCTGCGTCGCTAATGCGCCTACTGTTGGTGAAAATTGGCTTATCGCTTCGCCTACGTTTTTCAGAGATCCTATAGGCAAATAATTAACTAATTTTTTAACAAAATACATTTAACTAAAGCGAGTAATCAAAGGAGAATAAAGATGAAAGTACTAAAGAAGACCGATGACTATACCGTCTATCAAAAGCGTTCTGGCCGCTATGCTGTAGTGGGCTCAGACAAGAAAAATATCAACGCTGAAGATAAAGTCAAAATCTTGATCGAAGAAGGCATTGTTAAACAAGCATTGCCAGCTGAGCCAGAGCCAGAAGTGGTTGAAGAAGCAGTAGAAGAAGCAGCGACTGAAGAAGTAGCAGAAGAAGCTGCCGAGGAAACGGTTGCTGAGGAAGCTCCAGAAGAGGCGCCAGCTGAGGAAGAGCCTGCTGCAGAAGAACCAGCAGCAGAGGAAGAGGCTCCTGTCGAAGAAGAGCCTGAAACAAAAGAATAATTTAAAGTTTTGTTTCAGAAAAGGCGGCTTATTTAAGCCGCCTTTTTTATTGTGTCGAACAAATTTGTGTAATTGCAACACTGGGTAATTTGGAATGCAGCATAAGATTGATTTGAATGCTTTTACTTATGACTTAGTTTGTAGTGTTAGGGCGGGTATCCCATAATTCTAGGAATCCTGATCTAGCCTTTTCTAGGCACTCACCAGCCCAAGTTAGGCACATACCGGTATACCCAATTTCAATTTCTGATTCCACACCAGTACCACGCCCACTTTTTGCCATTCGATAAAAACCCATGGGGTATGAATGGGTATGGTTTGATAAAAACCGATATCTAAACCTAAATTCATTGACATCGCCTCCAGCCGATTCGATCAGTTCATCCTGGCTTTTGAAGAATGCATGATTGCCTTTGAGGTAGTGTTTTTGTTGCTTTTCGCTTAAAGATTGAAAGTATTCGGTCTTCGATAAATCTGACTTTACTTCGTCTGTGTACGCTTCAAATTTAGCAACTTGATTTTCCGAGCCCTCAATGACCATGAACATTTTTAAGCGTGATATATGGTCATGCAAGTTCATTAATCGCCATCGTGCCTCCCACTCTTTCGAATCACAATTTTCAATACATAGGTAATGAAGAACTAAATAAGTTTCTATGATGCATCTTGTTAATGTTGCTACACATGCACAATCCCAATGCGCCTTCTTTCCAATACTTTGAGGTGATGGACAAATTGACAGAACAGAGATGCCACTAGTACATAGTTTTGTAAAAATTAAGGACGCATAGTAATGAGACGATGTGGGAGATGCGATACCGGCATTATTAATTGATGCGTTCTTGCAATCCTCAAGTATGGCTTCGAATGTCTTGTAACTCTCTTTGTAGTCGCTCATATCTCTACTTGATGTGTAGCTGCTTATTCAAAAGGCTATGATCTTATATTACTGTTGCCTCTCATCTCGGGATAAATGATTTATGTTTAAGGTGATGATGCTTCATTTGCAATGAGTTTGAGGGAGGAGGGGGTATCATTTGGTAAAAGAAGTCTAACCCCTTTGCACTGATCGCAAATCAACACTTTTTTAAATCAAATTCTTAATGCTTCCTTCCTCTTGAGCTCCCCCTGCTTAGGGCTTGTTTTTTTTGCCAGTTAATATACTGTAGCAATATACAGTACTTGTTTGTGGTAAGAAACTTAATAGTGATACGACAGATATGACATTAATTTTAGGCATCGATCCTGGTTCCCGTAAAACCGGTTTTGGCATTATTAATGCGGCCGGTACCAATGGTTCCAAGTTGGAGTATGTGACCAGTGGCATTATTCGATTGCCTACTGGGGAGTTGCCTGAGCGTTTAAAAGTTATCTTCGATAGTGTTTCTGAAATTATCCGAGAACATAACCCGTTAGAAATGGCCATTGAAGATGTGTTCTTTGCCAGAGACCCCCGTGCAGCCTTGAAGTTAGGGCAGGCTAGGGGAGCAGCTATTGTTGCTGGAGTAACAGCTGGACTTGCTGTGGCTGAGTATGCGGCGCGTTCGGTTAAGCAGTCTGTAGTGGGTTCTGGTGCTGCTAAGAAAGAACAGGTGCAGCATATGGTCAAACATTTACTAAAACTCCCGTCTACACCCGCAGAAGATGCTGCGGATGCCTTGGCTGTTGCGCTGTGCCATGCTCAAACTATGCGTACAGCAACGAGTATTGGTGGTGGACAACTTCGCTATTCAAAGGGGCGACTGAAGCAAGGGAAACAAGAGAAGCAAGCTGAGCCCATACAAACGCGGGTTAACAAGATAAAGAGCAAAGTTGGCGTGGAGAGCTAATGTGATTGGTCGAATTACTGGCATTTTGTTGGAGAAACAGGCTCCGGAGTTGTTGATTGATGTTCAGGGTCTGGGTTACGAGGTGCAGGTTTCTTTGACCACATATTTTGATCTGCCTGGCTGTGGCGAGAAAGTCACTCTACACACGCACTTTGTGGTGCGTGAAGATGCACAACTATTATTCGGCTTTGCTCATCAGAGTGAGCGTGAGCTATTTCGAACACTGATTAAAATCAGTGGTGTTGGCCCTAAAATGGCACTGGCCATTCTTTCGGGTATGACGGCACGGGATTTTGTCCGGTGTGTACACAACAACGATACAGCGACATTGGTAAAATTGCCGGGTGTGGGTAAGAAAACTGCTGAGCGATTGATTGTTGAGGTGAGAGATAAGTTAGCATCTTTCTCTGAGAGCTTTGGTGGAGAAACGGGAGCTAACTTAGATGGATCGCCTGAATTGCCTTTATCAAGTAAACAATCGGATGTTATAGCAGAGGCAGAAAGCGCCTTAATTGCTTTGGGCTATAAACCTCAAGAAGCTGCCCGCATGGTGAATGCCGTGGTCTCTGATGATGAAGGTGATGCACAAACAAGTGAAGAGTTAATCAGGCTTTCTTTGAAAAGCATGGCTAAGGTTTAATCACCCACTAGAGATATAGTTTTTCCATCGAGATATACTTGCGCCATGATAGAAACCGACCGTCTCATATCCCCCGAAGCTGACCTTCAAGAAGATCGTTTTGATCGAGCGATACGTCCACTCAGCCTCGAAGATTATGTAGGCCAGCAGGCTGTTCGTGAGCAAATGGAAATCTTTATCGGTGCAGCGCGCAAGCGTGAAGAACCGTTGGATCATACCCTTGTTTTTGGCCCCCCTGGTTTGGGCAAAACTACTTTGGCTCACATCATTGCCAATGAAATGGGTGTTGGTCTAAAAACGACGTCTGGCCCTGTATTAGAAAAAGCCGGTGATCTGGCTGCGTTGATGACCAACCTTGAGCCGGGTGACGTACTATTTATTGATGAAATCCATCGTTTGAGCCCAGTCGTTGAAGAGGTGATCTATCCTGCAATGGAAGATTACCAGCTCGATATTATGATTGGCGAAGGCCCTGCCGCTCGATCTATCAAACTTGATATCCCTCCTTTTACCCTTGTGGGCGCTACCACAAGAGCGGGCTTGCTGACCTCTCCATTGCGAGATCGTTTTGGTATTGTTCAGCGCCTTGAGTTTTATTCGGTGGATGAATTAACGTCCATTGTTTCCCGCTCCGCCCGCATTCTTGGTGTTGATATGGATGATCAGGGTGCCACGGAGATTGCACGCCGCTCACGGGGTACCCCCCGAATTGCCAACCGGTTATTGCGCCGAGTTAGGGATTATGCCGACATTAAAGCTGATGGCAGAATTACCAATGAGGTGGCAGATTTAGCGCTGAATATGTTGAATGTAGATGCCAGTGGGTTTGACCACATGGATCGCCGGTTAATGTTGGCCATTATGGAGAAGTTTGATGGTGGCCCGGTCGGTATAGATAGTGTCGCAGCGGCCATCAGTGAAGAACGGGATACCATTGAGGATGTGCTGGAACCCTACCTGATTCAGCAGGGTTATTTACTTCGTACCCCACGAGGACGAATGGTGACTCGTTTGGCTTATGAGCACTTTGGCTTGCAGAGCCCAAAGAAGTTTAATGAGCAGTCATACTTAATAGAAAAATAATCAGAGTTAATCAAAAAAACTATCGGACTTGATGGATATATGACGGAAGAATATTGTCTACCCATTCGCGTTTACGTAGAGGACACTGATGCGGGCGGTATCGTTTATTATGCGAATTATCTCAAATACATTGAGCGTGCTCGCACAGAATTAATTCGCACCTTGGGGTACGATAAGCCGGCACTGTTTGATGGCTTACAGTTTGTTGTTCATTCTGTGCAAATCCAATACCGCCAACCTGCCGTATTGGATGATGAAGTTCTTGCTACGGCCAAGTTAGTCAAAGTGTCACGAACATCTTTTACTATCGCCCAGAGAGTATTGCGTGGCGATGATGTGTTGGTTGAGGCAGAAGTTAAGGTTGCCTGTATTCATCATGAAAAGAAAAAACCGTCAGCAATTCCTGATCATATGCTAGAAGCATTGAAGTCGGCGGTGTAATGAACGGTTGGAATATTAAAACGATCAGTTGGAAGTATTAATTAGAAAATATTAACCAGCAGAAAGTATTAAAAAGTTAAGCTGTATTCAAAAGTAAAAAAAGTACAAACGAAAATAGGGGAACAACCTGGTGACCGAACAATTGTCTCTTTGGAGTTTGATTGCTGATGCAACCATTTTGGTGCAATTTGTCATGCTTTTGCTTTTTGTGGCCTCCATCATTTCATGGGTCATGATTGTTCAACGGGGTTTATACCTCCGAAATGCCAGCCGTAATCTACGTCAGTTTGAGGATAACTTTTGGTCGGGCGTAGATCTGAATGAGCTCTATCATGACAGTGGTAATCAAACCGCTGCTGAAGGACTTACCAGTGTGTTTCGTGCTGGTTTCCGTGAGTTTAATCGACTGACCCAACAAAGCAGTGCTGACCCTGAAGCTGTTATGGAAGGTACAGAGCGATCCATGCGAGTAGCGCTGTCTCGAGAAGAAGAAAAACTCAATAGAAACCTACCGTTCCTTGCCAGTGTTGCATCGGTCAGTCCTTATATAGGCCTATTTGGTACGGTTTGGGGCATCATGAATGCCTTCCGGGGTTTGGCGAATGTTCAGCAGGCTACATTGGCGACAGTTGCTCCGGGTATTTCTGAGGCCTTGATTGCTACGGCCATGGGGTTATTTGCGGCGATTCCAGCTGTATTGGCATACAACCGTTACTCCGCTTCAGCAGATACTGTGTTCAGCGGATATGAAACCTTTGCCGAAGAGTTCTCCAGTATTTTGCATCGCCGTGTTCACAGTAATTAGCAAATAGCCGCCCACGATGAAATACAAAAAGCATAAGCGCAAACTGGTTGCCGAAATCAATGTAGTTCCCTACATAGATGTGATGTTAGTGCTGCTTATCGTTTTTATGGTGACAGCACCTTTGTTGATGCAGGGGGTGAAAGTAGAACTACCCCAGGCACCATCTGCTCCGCTGGATGATAAAGATAAGGAGCCGTTAATAGTCTCGGTGAAATCAGATGGCTCATATTATCTGGATATTGGTAACGGTAAAAATGTACAAGAAGCATTACCCTCAATCATTGAAAAAGTAGCAAAGGTGTTGAGGCAGCAGCCTAAAACGCCAGTGCTGGTGTGGGGTGATGCGAGAGTAGATTACGGTGTGGTGGTGAAGCTAATGAGTGACTTACAGAATGCGGGAGCACCGAGCGTAGGTCTTGTAACAGAACCACCTGGAAAAAATTAGCTGTTGTGTTAGCAAACAGATTCGTTTCATTCAGTATCGCCATACTAGTCAGTCTTGCGTTACATGGTTTCGTAATTTATTTGCTGGTGAGCCATTGGGGGCCAGAGAAAAGTTTAAGGAAAGCAGCTCCACCTAAATATGTGCAGGCAAAGCTAGTTCAGCTTGAGGAAAAAGCCAAACCTAAGCCCAAGCCGAAAGCTAAACCGAAGCCAAAACCAAAGGCCAAACCTAAGCCCAAGCCCAAGCCCAAGCCCAAAGCTAAACCAAAGGTTAAACCGAAAGCTAAGCCTAAACCAAAGGCCAAGCCAAAAGCTAAACCTAAGCCTGAACCTGAACCAAAACCAGAGCCTGACAGTCGGAAAATGCAGCAGGATTTGGCCAGTGCACTGGCAGCAGAAGAAGAGTTTTTGGTAGCAGAGAATGATGAACAGTTAGCGAGTAGTTATTCGGCTTATATTTTTGATAGGGTGGCGGGGAATTGGAATCGCCCTCCAAGTGCTCGACGAGGTATGGAAGTGCAGTTGTCTATCCAATTAGTACCGACAGGGCAGTTGATTAGTGTATCTATAGTGAAGTCGAGTGGTAATGCTGCATTTGATCGTTCAGCAGAGCAGGCTGTTCATAAAGCCGGACGATTTGAGAAATTACAGGAATTGCCCCCTAGAGTGTTTGAACAATATTTTCGACAATTACATTTGGTCTTCAGGCCAGAAGATTTGAGGTTGTAGCACGTGAGAAAATCCGGAATTACTGGGATCTGTTTGCTGATGCTTTTATGTTCAGTGGCCGTCTTTCCACTGACAGCATCTGCAGAGCTGACTATTGAAATTACCCAGGGTGTTGATAACCCGACCCGTATTGGTATTGCTCCGATTACCCGTGATGGAAAATCATTGCCTGAAGATGTCAGCAAAATTGTTTCCGCTGATTTACAGCGAAGTGGTTTGTTTCGCCCCATTCCCCGAAGGGATATGTTGTCGTTCCCGGCAACGACTAAAGAGGTTTACTACCGGGACTGGCGAATTTTGGGCGCTGAATATCTGGTGGTCGGAAAAACGACACATCGAGGCGGTATCTATGAAATCACTTTTAGCCTCTTGGAGGTTCATAGTGCCAAAGTAGTCTTCACTAAAGTAGTGAAGGGTTCAAATACACAACTGCGTGATTTGGCTCACTATATTAGTGATGAGGTTTATCTGGCGGTTACCGGTATTCCCGGTGCGTTTTCAACCCGTGTTGCCTATGTGACTGCGGCGCCCTTTAACGGGAAAATGAGATTTCGTTTGATGGTGTCTGATGTAGATGGTGCACGAGAGCGTCTGATGCTGGAGTCCAAAGAACCTATTATGTCTCCCGCATGGTCACCGGATGCTAAGCAGTTAGCTTATGTTTCGTTTGAGACGGGTCGCCCGGCTATTTTTAGACAAGATTTAGCGACGGCAAAGCGTGAGCAGTTAACAAATTTTAGGGGATTAAATGGCGCGCCTTCATGGTCGCCAGATGGTCGTCAGTTGGCTTTAGTGCTTTCTAAAGATGGTAACCCTGAGATATACACCTTTGATTTACAAAGTCGACGATTTACCCGGCGAACAAAACATTTTGCCATTGATACCGAGCCAAACTGGACGCCAGATGGAAAATCTCTCATTTTTACCTCTGATCGCGGTGGAAGCCCACAAATTTATAAGTTGGGGATTGCGTCAGGGAGTGTAGAACGCTTAACCTTTAGGGGTTCGTACAACGCCCGGCCGCGGTTGGCTAAAGATGGCCGGACGTTAGTTATGGTGCATCGTGACCAAGGACGTTTTCATATTGCATCGCAGGACCTTGTGACAGGTGATGTAAGGGTTTTAACACAAACCTATTTGGATGAATCGCCGACAGTTGCACCTAATGGTGCTATGCTACTTTATGCAACTAAAAAAGGGAGTAAAGGTGTGCTTGCAGCAGTTTCATTGGATGCTGGAGTGAAGTTTTTCCTCCCTGCTAGATTTGGCGATGTGAGGGAACCTGCCTGGTCGCCCAAGTAATGATGTGAAGCAATCATAATCTGAATTGATGCTGTAAGATTAGGTAAATAGAATTTAAACAGGTAATGCTAATAATATTCTTCTAATAGGGTAGTACCTGTAGAAAAATAAGGCGTTTAACCCCAAATAAGATAAAATTTAATTAATAACCTCCAACTAATAATTAGGAGAAATTATGAAGACCCAACTAGTTAAATATGGCGTGATCGCAACTCTGTTCTCAATGTTGTTGGCAGGTTGTTCCTCCACTGATACATCTGACACTTCCAGTAGTGGCGGTGTTAAAACCATGCCAAGCAGTAGCGTAGCGACGGGTAAAGTGGACTCAAGCTCTGTGAGTGGTTCTTCTCTGGATAGTGACAGCGGCGTTGCTCGCGTGTTCTATTTCGAATTTGATAAGGCAATCCTGAACTCAGAAGCACGAGCTGCTTTGAGTCTTCATGCCCAAAGCCTCAAAGCTAACCCAGTAAATATTCGCTTGGAAGGTCATGCTGATGAGCGTGGTACTCGTGAATACAATATGGCCTTGGGTGAGCGTCGTGCAAATTCAGCTCGTGACTTTTTGATTCAAGAAGGTGTTAACTCTTCACTGATCGAAGTAATTAGTTATGGTGAAGAAAGCCCAGCTTCTATGGGAAGCAATGAAGAGTCTTGGGCGCTAAATCGTCGGGTTGAGCTGAAGTAGCTTTTTAGTTGCTGCTACTTTTTAGTTACTGCTATTAAGTTACTCACTATTCAGTAACTATTTTGGGTAGTAATATAATGCTCCAATCGTCCGGTACTGGAAGCAGTATCGGGCGTTTTTCGTTATCCCTGCTACTTTATCAATGACGAAAAAACAGTGTTAGACAGAAACAATTTAATGCCACTACTTATTCAAACCCATACTTTATCTGGTTGAGGGGATCATCAGCATGTTCGCACCCATTTATACCGCTTTTGTTGTTTTTTTCCTTTCTGTTTCAGCCTTTGCGGCTGCACCTGTTTCAGACATTGGTGATCAAAAAGGTAGCACTACTGCTAATACTACAAATGTGGTCGTACCCCAGGTACCGCCAATGCCAGCACAAGCCCCAGCAAATGATTCCTATTACCAAATGCAATTGATGCAAGATGAGGTGAGAACGCTTAGGGGGATGATTGAAGAGCTGAATAATGAAATTCGTCAGCTTAAAAAACGGCAAATGGATGATTATATGGATCTGGACCGCCGCCTTAGTGCGTTGTTGTCCGGTCAGGGCGGTCAAGCTTCATCTGTTGCCAAGAACGTTGGTTCCACTGGCAAAGAAATTAGTAGCAAGCCCTCTAACAGTACGGTTGGCCAGGCATCGTCAACCTCATCATCTACAACTGCTGAGCGTGATCAGTACAACCAGGCCTATGAGCAGTTAAAAGCTGGAAAAGTAGCAGAAGCGGTAACACAGTTTAAAGCTCATATAGCCAAGTATCCGAACGGGCGGTATGTTGCCAACGCCCATTATTGGTTGGGTGAAATCTATGTATTACAAAATCAGCTAGAGTCAGCCCGTCAGTCCTTTACTACTGTTGTTGAAAAATATCCCGCACATCGTAAAGCGCCAGATTCCACTTTTAAATTGGGGCAGGTGTATTTCATGATGGGTAATAAGGCTAAGGCGAAAGAGTTTTTAGAAAAGGCCGCAGCAGGAACTGGGAATGCGGCAAGATTGGCGAGTAGTTATCTCGAAGAAAACTTTTAGGCATTGATAGCGCTACAACTCACCCGCCGCGGCTCCCAGAAATATTCATTTTTACACCAAGCAGTTTCAGTTAGACTGGTTGGTTTGTTGCACAAATTGATCGTGCGCGCGTTTTTAATCTGAAGCTTAAACCTGACTCTATGGATCAATCGACTGTACGTATTACTGAAATTTTTTACTCTCTTCAGGGGGAGTCTTCGACAGTTGGTTTGCCTACGGTTTTTGTCAGGCTCACCGGCTGCCCTTTGCGATGTCAGTATTGTGATACTGAATATGCCTTTTATGGTGGTGAGCGTCATTCAATAGCCGAGATTCTGGAGAAAGTAGCAAGTCATAAGGCGGTTCATGTTTGTGTGACAGGTGGCGAGCCTTTAGCACAAAAGTCCTGTATTCCTTTGTTAAGTGCGCTGTGTGACGAGGGGTATCAAGTCTCCTTGGAAACCGCAGGTGCTTTAACCGTTGAGCACGTGGATCCTAGAGTGGTCAAAGTGTTGGATTTGAAAACACCAGGCTCAGGCGAGGTCGATAAAAATCAGTATGAAAATATTCCTCGTCTAAATACTCAGGATCAAGTGAAGTTTGTTATTTGCAGTCGTCAGGATTATGAGTGGGCCCGAATGAAAATTGACGAACTGCAGTTGGTGGATAGGGTAGATGATATTCTGTTTTCACCTAGTGCAGGTGAGTTAACGGCTACAGAACTAGCAGAATGGATACTGGAAGATCACCTGCCAGTTAGGTTTCAAATGCAGTTGCATAAGTTACTGTGGGATGATGAGCCTGGGCATTAATTATTTTGGTAGCTTTAGGTTTAAGACTTTTGGACTTTTTGAATTAAATGACAAATTTAAATAAAAAAGCGGTAGTACTCGTTTCAGGCGGGTTAGATTCTACAACAGTGTTGGCTATGGCCAGGCAGCAAGGCTTTGATTGCTACACCTTAAGTTTTGATTATGGCCAAAGAGCCCACGGCGAGCTTGCAGCAGCTAAGCGTTGTTCCAAGCTTTTAGGTGCGAGTGAGCACAAAGTAGTTGAGCTTGATTTACGTACCATTGGTGGTTCGGCTTTAACTGACGACAGTATTGATGTTCCTGAACAGGAAACATCTGGTATTCCAGTCACCTATGTTCCGGCTCGGAATACCGTTTTTTTATCCATTGCTCTAGGGTGGGCAGAAGTGCTTGGGGCACAGGATATTTTCATTGGTGTGAATGCGGTAGATTATTCCGGTTATCCCGATTGTCGACCTGAATACATCGAAGCTTTTGAAAATATGGCTAATCTTGCGACAAAAGCCGGTGTAGAAGGTAAAAAGCTTAGTATTAATAATCCTCTTATTAGTTTAACCAAGGCAGAAATTATTCAGCAGGGTATTGAAATAGGGGTAGATTATGCTCAAACAGTCTCTTGTTATCAGGCAACTGAAGAGGGTTTGGCATGTGGAAAATGTGATAGTTGCCGCCTGAGAAAACTTGGATTTGAGCAAGCTGGTATTGCAGATTCAACCCATTATATTTCTGTTTAATTAATGCTTGATTTTTCATTACCTATCAGTAAGATATGCGCCTCTTCTGAGGGTCGTTAGCTCAGTTGGTAGAGCAGTTGGCTTTTAACCAATTGGTCACTGGTTCGAATCCAGTACGACCCACCATATTAAATAAAAAGGGCTCACCGTAAGGTGGGCCCTTTTTATTTATACTGAGTATTGTATTGATTCAGTTCTTTAAAGTGCGGTTCGACAAACGCGTTTAAGCATTTGGACCAAGCCGCCGAAGGCGGTGAAGTCCGTTTTCCTTTAGGCGAATGAATCAAAACGGCCAAAAGCTGTTTTGAGTCAATCCGCTTCTCCAAGTTAATCACGCTTCCGCATCCAGCTTCCAAACACACTTTGAGCTATGCCCAAAATTTTGAGTGTCATCAGATGTAGCTAGTGATTGTGTTTTTTTAGTGTGTTCGAATGCAGCCATTGTGAGAAATACACCAGCAATGACTAGTAAGTGGGATATCCAAAGGACTCCAAATTGGAATATGGATAAAAAGGAAACAGAAAATATCATTGTCCACATCCAGGCCAGCACCTGCATAACGTAATGTTGTGATGCCAAATTAGCGTCTTTTAGTGGGTTGTAGCGGCTATCCATAACTGAATGCCAGCAAGAGACTATAAAATCTTTCATGTTCAGTACCCCGTATTAGGTCATTTTTTTATTCACAACCACTGCTACGGGTATGATTAAATATTGGTTCACAATTTTTAATCGTATTTGGGTATATCACTAGATTTTGGTCGTTTAGGTTTATCCTGTCGGTTTAAAAAATGAAATATGGTAAAATTAGGGTATATACGCACTACTTATTAACTTAAATCATGACCCAACCCCCAATATCACAGTCTTCAAAACTTCATGTTGACGAGCAATCTGACCATCAGGATGTTGTTGAGCAATACCTGGATCTATTACATGACGAGCCAAAGTACACGCCTGAAGAGGAAACTACGTACAAGGCCCGGATCAAGCAGTTATTGCATGAAAAAAATGCAGTGATTGTGGCTCACTACTATACCGACCCTATTATTCAGCAGTTGGCTGAAGAAACAGGGGGGATAGTGTCTGATTCTTTGGAAATGGCACGATTTGGTAATAGCCATTCTGCATCTACTCTGATTGTTGCAGGTGTTAAATTTATGGGGGAAACGGCGAAAATTCTAACGCCGGAAAAAACTGTCTTAATGCCTACATTAGAAGCAACCTGTTCTTTGGATATCGGTTGCCCTGTAGATGATTTCAGTGTTTTTTGTGATCAACACCCTGACCGCACGGTTGTGGTTTATGCGAATACTTCTGCTGCGGTTAAGGCACGTGCTGATTGGGTAGTTACGTCCAGTATTGCATTGGACGTAGTGGACTATCTCGATAGTTGTGGTGAGAAGATTCTGTGGGCACCTGATAAGTATTTGGGCAGTTATGTTCAGAAGAAAACAGGGGCTGATATGTTGCTGTGGAATGGCAGCTGTATTGTTCATGAAGAATTTAAATCACAAGGGGTTGCTAAGCTAAAAGCCGTTTATCCAGATGCGGCTTTATTAGTCCACCCCGAATCTCCGGAGGCTATGGTGGAAGCAGCAGATGCTGTGGGTTCCACTTCACAGTTAATAAAAGCAGCTCAAACGCTTCCAAACCCTCAAATGATAGTGGCCACGGACATTGGTATTTTCCATAAAATGCAACAGGCCGCGCCGGATAAAGAATTGATTATTGCCCCCACTGCCGGTGAAAGTGCAACCTGCCGCAGTTGTGCAAGTTGCCCTTGGATGGGGATGAATAATTTGAAAAACCTAATGGAGTCCCTAGAGCAGGGGAGTAATGAAATCTTCGTGGACCCTGCTATTGGTCAGAAAGCAATGGTTTCCCTCGGCCGCATGCTCGACTTTAGAGAGCAGCAACTAGCCGCCGAGGTTGTTTAACTGTTCCTTCCTTATTTTAGTTTCTAGTATTAAAAACTTTCTAGTTTTTCTTCAAGTTTGGCTAGGTCACGTAGTTGTTGGTCGATAATGGCAGTTTGTTTGAAGTCATGAACTAATAATTTCCGCGCATAACCAAGTTGGTCCCTGGCCTGGTCGAATACACCATTCAAAATGAAATATCTTGCACGGGCCTGATGAACTCCAGAAATATTTCCTGCTAATCCCCGCACTTCTGCTAATTGAAACCATACTTCCGGTGAATTGGGGTGGCTTAATGCCAAGGTATCAAGCATTTGTTCAGACTCAAGATACCGATTTGCTTTTAGATAGCTTTCTGCCAGGGAAATTCTGAGGGGATAACTATCCGATCGGTAAGCTAATAATTTTTTGCTCTTGCTGATGGCTCGATCATATTTTTTTTGAGCGCGGTCAAGATCGATATCTGCCATTTGATAGGTCAGACTATTTGGAGATTTTTGTAGTAATAATTCAAGTGAGTCTTTTGCTTTAGTGTAGTTGCCGAGTGCTATGTGGGAGAGTACGACACCATAGCGAGCTGCTTGGCTGTTTAAGGTGTTACCCTGCAGTTCATGCTGGAAGCGGTTGAGAGATACGCTGGCGTTATTATCAATGGCAATTAGTGCCCGAACGCGCATTAAGTGGAACTCAAGGTTATCAGGGTATTGCCTTGGCGGTAGTTGGTTAATTCTGTTTCTTGCGTCAGCGACACGATTTTCAGTCAATGGGTGTGTCAATAAGAATTCTGGGGGTCTGCTGCCGGTGTAGCGGGTGATTCTCAGCATTTCTTCAAACATAGCAGACATAGCGCGAGGGTCCATGCCTGCAGAGAGCATAGTTTTTAGGCCCAATCGGTCAGCCTCTTGTTCATTCTGGCGGCTATAGTTAAGGGCGCTTTGTTGGCCGACAGCTTGGGAAGCTGTTAATCCAGCTAAGCCTGCATCGCCTCCTACCGTTGCGGCTAATACAAGGCTGGCGAGCATTCCTGCCAGCGTGGCCACTGTATTTTTTCGTTGAGCTTCAACCCTGCGAGCAAAGTGGCGCTGACTGAGGTGAGCTATTTCGTGGGCCAGTACCGAAGAAAGCTGGTGCTCTGATTTTGCGTAACGAAACAAGCCGGTATGAATGCCAATTACTCCACCGGGCACGGCAAAAGCATTCATTGACGGATTATTGATTGTAATGAGCTCTAATCGTCTATCTTCCAGTTCACTGTGTGATACAAGTTTGTAGAGAAGTTGTTCGAGATAATCGCTGAGTAAAGGGTCATGGTGTTCATTAATCCTGCTACGGTAGGCCATTAACCAGGCTCTGCCCAATTCATGTTCTTGCTGCTGGGAAATAATGCCTGAAGTAGAGTCTCCCAGTGATGGTAGCTTAATGTCGGCACTTTTAACCGGTATGGTTGCAGTGATGATCAAGAACGCTGCTATTAAGCTTGGTAAAGTAGAGCGCTTTATAAAATTTACAAACACAACTAGATAGATCCTTTTTATGGTCCGTTATTGACCCTTGAATGAATAGTCAATGGAGCAGTAAACAGATAGTAACTTAAGTCTTAGACTAAATTCATATGAATTGGTGCATTTCTAGTTTAACGTGCTGACCATAATAAGGTTGACCGGATTTTTAGAAGAAGAGAGTTTATTGATACAGAGGTTCTTGATGCAGACTTATTGATCTCGTAATCTGCATTTAACTGATCATTATTGTTAAAGCCCATGTTGTTAGGGTTATCGTTATCAAAGTTAGGTATAACCATGTGGAAAGTACTTGGAAATTGGGTAGATCGGTATTTTGGAGAGGAAGAGGCTGTCCTCCTCACGATGCTGCTTGTTATTGCTCTCGTAGTCGTTGTCACAATGGGAGAGATATTGGCCCCCTTTATTGCAGCACTAATTTTTGCCTTTCTTCTGCAAGGTGGAATTAATCATCTGATTAAGTGGAAAGTACCTAGAATTGTAGCCGTGATACTGGTTTTTTTAGTATTTGTAGGTGTATTTCTGGCTATTTTGATTGTATTTCTCCCATTGATAGGTCGTCAGGCGGCAAATCTTGCAGGAGAAATACCGTCAATGGTCAAGCACTGGCAAGATGTACTGCTGTTATTGCCAGAACAGTACCCCCACTTGATTTCTGAAGACCAGCTAAAGGATCTGTTGAAGCAAGCTTCTGGTGAAGTGGCTGGGATGGCTGAGCGACTTGTTAGTTTTTCTGTGAGCACCTTTCCAAGTTTGCTGGTTTTGATGATTTATCTCGTTCTAGTTCCTCTATTAGTGTTCTTTTTGCTAAAAGATAAAGATGAATTGCTGGATTTAATGTCAGGGTTACTTCCTCAAGAGCGCCCTGTGATGTGGCAAATATGGCATGAAATGAATATTCAAATGGCTAATTATGTGCGTGGTAAGGCTATTGAAATTCTGGTTGTGGGTCTAACGAGTTATATCACTTTTTTGATTTTAGGCCTCAATTATGCGGCGTTACTTGCCTTGTTAGTTGGGTTGTCAGTAGTGATTCCCTATATTGGTGCTGTGGTTGTGACTATTCCTGTCACTGTTGTTGCATATTTTCAATGGGGCTGGAGCGGTGATTTATTTTGGCTGGTTATGATTTACGGTGTGATACAAGCCCTTGATGGCAATGTGTTGGTACCACTGCTGTTTTCAGAAGCCGTAAATTTGCATCCTATTGCTATTATTCTTGCCGTTCTGGTCTTTGGCGGGTTGTGGGGTTTTTGGGGCGTATTCTTTGCTATTCCATTAGCAACACTTGTGAAGGCACTTTATAACGCATGGCCGCGAACTGATATGCCTCTTTCAGTGTCTGAGTAACGCTGTAAATTGTTTAGCTAAAATAATTTAGCCTCACTAATAATTTGTAATGGAATTCCATGAATAAAATAGTTGTTACTTGTGCTTATCTGATCATTTTTTTAATTGGTAGTACTCAGGCACTAGCCGCACGACCCTGTCACGAAAGTAATGGTGATGCTCATAAGCAAACGAATAAAATTGCCAAAAGTGATAATGATTACTCTCTTTATCGATATTTGAAATTAGATAACGAGATGCAAGTATTGCTTGTTTCGGATGAAAAGGCAGACAAAGCAGCTGCTGCTCTCGATGTATTTGTGGGTAGCTCTCACGATCCAGTTAAGCGCCAGGGCTTGGCGCACTTTTTAGAGCATATGTTGTTCTTGGGTACAGACCGTTACCCCGAGCCTGATGAGTATCAGACATTTATCAGTCAGCATGGTGGCGGGCACAATGCTTATACCTCCTTTGAACATACGAACTATTTCTTTGATATTGATCCGGAAAAATTTGAACCAGCACTTGATCGCTTCTCTCGTTTTTTTGTAGCACCGTTATTTAATGCTGAATATGTAGACCGTGAAAAAAACGCGGTGCATTCAGAATACAAAGCACGTATTAAAAATGATTATCGCCGTCAGCGTGATGTGTTTAGTCAGGTTGTTAACCCCAAACATCCCGCAGCAAAATTTAGTGTGGGCAACCTGGACACCTTGTCTGATACCCCTGAAAGTAAGGTGCGTGACGATCTATTAGTTTTTTATAAAAAGCACTACTCTGCGAATCGAATGACATTGGTTGTTATTGCGCCAAACACGCTTGATGAGCTTGAGGAAATGGTTTTGGATCGCTTTAGTGCAGTACCAAACTTTAAAAGTGCGCAACCACAGCATGGAGAGCCGCTTTTTAATCAAGCTCAGTTACCTTTGTTGTTGTCAGTTAAGCCAGTCCAAGAACTCCGCACCTTATCGTTAACAATTCCTTTGCCGCCAGTGCATGAATTTCTCCATGAAAAACCATTGGCCTATATTGCAAATTTAATTGGGCATGAAGGTCAGGGTAGTTTGTTGTCCTTGTTGAAAGAAAAAGGTTGGGCAGAAGGGCTTCGAGCTGGTGAAGGTTTGGCGGATCAGAGCGGAAGTTCATTTGATATCACCATAGGGCTAACTGTTGAAGGGGTAGAGAACTGGAAGCAAGTGATTGATTTAGTTTTTCAAGAGATTTCACTGGTTTCTGATAAGGGCATAGCTGAATGGCGCCAGCAGGAGCAAGGAGCGTTATCCAGTATGCAGTTCCGTTACAAAGAGATAGGAGAGCCCATTCATCGTGTCAGTCAGCTTGCCAATCAATTGCAACGGTACCCTTATCAAGAAGTTTTGCGCGGCCCTTATTTGATGGACCAATTTGATAGAGAGCAGCTGGTAGGACTTTTGGCGCTTATGAAGCCGGAAAATACATTGGCCACTTTAGTTGCTCCTGAGGTTAAAACCAACAAGGTTTCTGAGCTTTACCAAGTCCCCTATAACATTGAAAAATTGCCCAAGATAGATAAGAGTAAGTTGTCTGAGAAGTTGGTTTTGCCTGCGGCAAATGATTTTGTCCCCGAGAGCTTTGCCCTCAAGTATCCTGAGAAAAAGAGTGAACCAGGCATCCCAGATTTGCTAATTGATAAGCCGGGGCATCGTTTATGGCACTACCCCGACGCCTATTATCAGGTGCCAAAAGCACAATTTAATGTAGCGATAAAAATACCGGTCATCATCAACGCAGAAAGTGCTGCTATGACAGACCTGTATTTAAAACTCGTTGATGAAAGGTTAAACGAATCCAGTTATGCCGCAGCTCTTGCCGGCCTTGGTTATAGTACTGGTAGGAGAGCAGATGGTGTGGGCTTTATTGTCAGTGGGTTTGCAGACAAATTGCCAGTGTTGACGAAGGCTGTTGTTGAGGGGTTACTGACGCCGCTAGAACCATCTGCCAAAACAGACGAATTAATTGATCGTTTGAGAAAAGAGCTCATCCGTAATTGGCGCAACGGTGCCAAGGACACGCCATATAAACAACTTTTGCGTGAAACAGGTGTGCTACTTCGTACAACAGCATGGCAGCCAGAGTCACTTGCGAGCGCCTTAGAAAAATTTGATCGAAAGCGCTTTGATAAATTTGTTGGAGAATTATATCAGGGGGCGAGTCTTGAGATGCTTGCTAGTGGCAATGTACTTGAGTCGGAAGTAAAACAGCTAGCGGGTTTCATGGTAGAAAAATTTGTTGCCAGGACTCCAGCTGGTTGGGCTGAAAGGGGTGTTGTTCGGATTCCTGTTGGGCAAAAAGCTCAAACGCATTTATCTATTGATCATAAAGATTCGGCGATTCTGAGGTATTACCAGGGGCGAGATGATGGTCTTGATGAAACAGCAAAAGTTATGTTGATGAGGCAGTTGTTGCGCTCAGAGTTTTTTCATCAGCTTAGAACAGAACAGCAACTCGGTTATGTGGTCGCTGCTGTGGATCGTCAGATAGATCGAGTACCCGGTTTTGGTTTCTTGGTTCAGTCCCCTTCGGTGCCTGTTGAAAAGTTGGGGACGGCTATTGATGAATTCCTTATGGCTTACGTGAAAAAGTTGGCAAATATGCCTTCGGATGAATTTGAGCGGCATCGCCAGGCACTCTTAACTGGGTTGAAAGAAAAACCAAAAAGTTTATCTGAACAGTCTTCACGGTTCTGGGGTAGTGTCGATGTAAGGGATTATGATTTTAGTCGAAGGAAAAGTCTGATAGTTGCAGTTGAAGCTCTTTCCCAGAAAGAGATGCAGTTGATGTATCAATCTGTAGTTTTGGATCTTGGATATTCATTACAGGTAGATAGCGCGGATGGCCAATTATTGTCTGGAGATGAAATACGGTTGGGTCGTGGGCTTTATCAGCTCCCACCTAAAAATCTGTAGTAAAACTATATTTTTTTAAAGATTGGATATATTTTTTATTTTTTAATGAAAACAATAGGTTGGTAGAATTATTTGAGTGTATTTTAAAAGTTTTCATTGCTGTTTAATATTCTAGTTTTGGTTGATATGTCTATTTTGTGTAGTTATACTACACAAAATAGACATATGTTATACAGAAGCTAAGAGCGGTTCGTTGTTACCCACAAAAACGAACAGGTGCTCTATACTTTCTTGTGTTCGTTAAATCTTTACTGAATGGTAAAAAGGTATTGCTCATGCATGAAGACGTGGACCCGATTGAAACTCAAGAGTGGCTTGAGTCACTGGATTCAGTTTTAAAGCACCAAGGTGAGGAGCGTACTGCCTTTTTACTACAACAGTTACTAGATCGCGCCAATTACACTGGCGTGCGCATGCCGCAAGCTATCACAACTCCCTACCGAAATACTATTCCTACCACACGTGAAAAGCGTATGCCTGGCGATTTATTTATGGAGCGTCGCATTCGCTCTATTATTCGCTGGAATGCTTTAGCCATGGTGATGAGGGCAAATAAAGACCCGGAAGAGGGGATTGGTGGCCATATTGCTTCATTTGCATCATCGGCCACACTTTATGATATCGGGTTTAATTATTTCTTTCGTGGTGATGAAGGCGAAAACCGTGGTGATCTAATTTATTTTCAGGGCCATAGCGCACCTGGCATTTATGCGCGCTCATTCCTAGAGCGACGTTTTGATGAAGAAGATTTGGATAACTACCGTCGGGAAGTAGATGGTAATGGTCTTTCTTCTTATCCACACCCTTGGCTCATGCCGGATTACTGGCAGTTCCCCACTGTTTCTATGGGGTTGGGACCATTGCAGGCAATTTACCAGGCGCATGTCATGCGCTACTTATCTGCTCGAGAGTTAGTCCCGCGTGGTGATCGCAAGGTTTGGGCATTCTTGGGTGATGGCGAATGTGATGAGCCGGAGACTTTGGGTGCCATTTCTCTTGCCGGTAGGGAAAACCTAGAGAACCTAGTTTTTGTTGTGAACTGTAATTTACAGCGCCTGGATGGTCCGGTGCGCGGTAACGGAAAAATCATTCAAGAGCTTGAGGGTGTATTCCGTGGTGCGGGCTGGAATGTTATCAAAGTGGTTTGGGGCCGGTTGTGGGATCCCCTGCTAGCCAAAGACAAAAATGGTTTATTGCAAGACCGCATGGATGAGGCTTGTGATGGAGACTATCAAAATTACAAACATAATGGTGGTGCTTATACTCGGGAGCATTTCTTTGGTACTTCACCTGAATTGGAAGAATTGGTTGCTGATCTAAGCGACAAGGACATTATGTATTTAAATCGTGGTGGGCATGATCCTTATAAAGTTTATGCCGCCTATGCAGAAGCTATGGCACATAAAGGGCAGCCAACGGTTATTTTGGCGAAAACAGTCAAGGGCTATGGTATGGGAGTGGGTTCAGGTGAAGCCGCCAATGATACCCATTCTATTAAAAAGCTGGATATGGAAAGCCTAAAGCACTTCAGAGACCGTTTTGGTATTCCCATTGCCGATGATGAATTAGAAAAAGTACCGTATTACCGTCCTCCAGAGGACAGCCCAGAAATGACCTATATGAATAAGCGCAGGGATTCTTTAGGTGGTCCGGTGCCTTCCCGTCGTGCTGATTTCGAAAAGCTGGACATTATGCCGTTGTCGGATTTCAGCAAGTTACTAGAGGGCAGCGGTGAGCGCAAAATTTCGACGACTATGGCATTTGTACGTCAGTTAGGCATGCTAATTAAGGATAAAAATATTGGTCAGAGAATTGTGCCGATTGTGCCGGATGAAGCGCGTACATTTGGTATGGAAGGAATGTTTCGCCAGCTCGGTATTTATTCGTCAGCCGGGCAAAAATATGTGCCCCAAGACCATGACCAAATTATGTATTACAAGGAAGACAAGAAGGGGCAAATTCTTGAAGAGGGAATTACTGAGCCAGGTGCCATGTCAGCTTGGATGGCTTTAGCTACGTCTTACAGCAACAATCATTTTCCCATGATCCCCGTTTACATTTATTACTCGATGTTCGGGTTTCAACGGATTGGGGACTTGGCTTGGGCGGCCGGCGATATGCAAGCACGTGGTTTTCTGATCGGTGCTACAGCAGGGCGTACGACATTAAATGGTGAAGGGCTTCAGCATCAGGATGGCCACAGTCACTTATTAGCTAATACGATCCCTAACTGCCGGACCTATGACCCCGCTTATGCTTATGAGGTTGTCACCATTGTTCAAAATGGTTTGAAGGTGATGTTCGAAGACCAGGAAAACTGTTTCTATTACATCACCACTATGAATGAAAATTATCACCAGCCTGCCATGCCGGAAAATATTGAAGAAGGCATTATTAAGGGTATGTATTTATTTGAGGATGGCGGTAAATCTGAGCTAAAAGTTCAGCTTATGGGCGCAGGCAGTATTCTTAATGAAGTGCGAGAAGCCGCGACTATTTTGAAAGATAAATATGGGGTGGCAGCAGATGTTTGGAGTTTGACCAGCGTTAACCAACTGGCTCGAGATGGTCAGGCTGTCGAGCGTTGGAACATGCTGCATCCTAAAGAGGAAGCACAAACAGCCTATATCACAGAACAATTAACGGGTCGCCAGGGGCCTGTTGTCGTCGCTACCGATTATGTGAAAAGTTATACCGAGCAATTAAGGGCCTATGTGCCTGCAAGTTATAAAGTCCTTGGAACAGATGGTTTTGGCCGAAGTGATAGTAGAGAGAAACTGCGTCACTTTTTTGAAGTGAACCGCTATTTTGTTGTACTGGCGGCACTTAAATCATTATCAGATGAAGGCAAGATAGACATTTCTGTGGTGGAACAAGCCATCATCGATTTCGATTTGGATACGGACAAAGTCAATCCACTTTATTGTTAATCCATTCATCCGTCTATAAAGAAGTGAGCAATGAGAAAATCATTAATGTTTAAATTAAGAGCACAAAAAATGAGAGTGAATAGTGGCTATTGAGACGATTCATGTACCAGATCTCGGGGGTGCCGATAGCGTTGAAGTTATTGAGCTTTGTGTCTCCCCTGGTGATGTCGTAGAGCTAGAACAATCTCTTATTGTGTTGGAATCCGATAAGGCCACAATGGATGTTCCTAGCCCTAAAGCGGGAACGATAACGGCTTTATTGGTTAAAGAGGGAGATGTTGTTAACGAAGGCTCAGCTATTGTTGAAATAGAGCTATCAAATGACGACATAACTACCAGTTCTGAATCTGAAGAGGTGTTGGAGGAGCTATCTATACCTGAGCAGCAATCAGATTCTAAAGAGCAGCCACAAGAAGCAGGGTTGTCTACAGAAAAAAATGTGTCATCAGAAGAAAGTGTGGCACCGACAGTTGCAGCTGGTGCTCAGGTAGAGCGTGTTGTAACTATTCCAGATACGGGCACAGAGGAGGCGGTTGAGGTTATTGAACTGCCTGTTTCTCCTGGGGATAAACTGTCGGAAGGTGACAGCATCCTGGTGGTAGAAACAGACAAGGCGACCATGGAAATCCCGGTTTCCTTTGGTGGAGAAATTTTAAAAATATTGGTCAAGGAAGGGGATAAGGTTAGCAGTGGTGATGAAGTCGCTGTTATGTCGGCAGAACCTTCAACTGATTCGAGCTCTACAGAACAATTGCAAATGGAGGCGCCAGTACAGGAATCAGAGCCTGCTGCTAAAGTGGAGTCGGCACCAGCATCAGTTTCATCTGAAGCTGAACCGGTTATTCCAGGCACAGTAGATGACGGCGTTTCCGATACATCGTTGGGAGCAGAAGTTTATGCCGGTCCAGCCTCTAGAGCTTTGGCTCGTGAACTTGGGGTCGACCTTCATAAGGTTAAAGGAACGGGACCACGAGGTCGTATTCTCAAAGAAGATTTAAATAATTACGTTAAAGCAGCTGTGGCCAAAGCTGAGTCTGGTTCAGGTGTTGGTGCAACAGGTACTGGTATTCCTGCTGTCCCTGATGTGGATTTTGCTAAATTTGGTGAGATAGAAACAATCCCATTACAAAAGATTAATAAGCTTACCGCCGCAAACATGCATCGGAGTTGGCTGAATGTTCCTCATGTTACCCAGTTTGATGAAGCAGATATAACGGACCTTGAGGACTTTAGAAAGTCGTTGAAGGTAGAAGCTGAAAAACGAGGAACACGACTAACACCATTACCGTTTCTGTTAAAAGCTTGTGCTCATGCGTTGGTGGCTAACCCTGAATTTAATCGTTCGATTACCAGCGATGGTGAAACATTTATTCAGAAAAAATACGTGCACATAGGTATTGCCGTGGATACACCCCGTGGCTTAGTTGTGCCTGTCATCCGCGATGTAGATACCAAGGGTCTTTGGCAGTTAGCTAATGAAGTTAATGAGATGGCGGCGAAAGCACGTGATGGAAAGCTCTCAGCTGCTGAAATGCAAGGCGGCTGCTTCACTGTATCAAGCTTGGGTGCCATCGGTGGAAACGGCTTTACTCCCATAGTTAACACGCCAGAGGTTGGCATTCTTGGTGTATCCAAATCACAGATAAAACCTGTTTGGGATGGTTCAGAGTTTGTTCCCCGTATGATGCTTCCCCTTAGTGTTTCCTATGATCATCGAGTAGTTAATGGTGCAGATTGCGGTCGATTCTTTACCTATTTAGTGCAGGAGTTGGGAGATACCCGTAGATTGGCTTTATGATCAGCTGGTTTATTAACTGCTTGATATATGAATAAATTTTATTAATTCCTTGTTTTTGGTGAGATAAAAACCCTGGTTATGCCGGGGTTTTTTAGTTTTACCAATCTAAAACCATATAACTCTCGTATCAGCGTTTGTTAGATAGAAAGAGATAAAAATTAATATTCGTTTTCAATTGGTTAGGGAACTAACAGCCTTTTTTGCCTGCCTAAGTGAACATAGCTATATGGAGATGGACTATTAACTCTTTTTTACTATAAGGATCTAAATGATATCCCAATAAAGTTATCGTAGGATAAGACGGCAAAGTAGGTGGCGAGAATGGTGATTACCATGAAGCATCAACATATGACACATGAAGGTATAAATGAAGGTATAAGGCATCAGCAAAAAATATATATAGCATTTGTCTTTTTGATATTGATGCTTACTTTTCTGGTCAGCCCTTATACAGTAGCTGAAGCTGCAATATCAGAAATGGCTACCCCAGAAAGAGCTACACAAGAAACTGTTATGGCTGAGGCATCGGCATACAATGGTATGGTTTCAGGTATAGCGATTGATGATGCAGATGTGAAGGCGGTACAGCGGGTTATTGGCGGTCAAATTTATGCATTGAAGTCGGGTAATCATCAAACAGCCTATTCTTATGCAGCCCCTAATGTACAACAGGCTTTTCCTTCCGTTAAAAACTTTATTAGCATGGTTCAGAAAGGTTACAGACCGTTATACCAACATACTTCTTATATTTTTGGTAAAAATACAACCTCCAATGGAGAGGTATATCAGGAAGTTATTGTGTCGGATGAAACCCGCCAATTATGGCAATTTATTTACACCTTAAAACAGCAGAAAGACTATAGCTGGAAAGTGACCAATGTAGTTATGTACCCTTATCAGGGTACATCAGTTTAGCTTCTTTCCGCTTCTATATTTTAATTAGATAAACAAAATAAGAGTCCCGAGAAGTTTGTAAATAGTATCTATTTACTTCGGGGCTCTTTTTTATGTGCAGGCTTTTTACTGCGTCCCTTTGGTTTCGCTGAGCTGTCAAATGAGCGCTTTTTAGGCTGATTAGATCCCAGGACGCTGAGCTTCATCGGTTGTTGGCGAACTCGAACCTTATTCTTAAGGTGCTGGAATATTTCTTTCGGCATACCTTCTGGTAGGTCTACTGTACTGTAGTCATCGTTTAATTTGATACGGCCGATATTCTGGCTTTCTATGCCAGCTTCGTTGGCAATGGCGCCAACAATATCTTTGGGCATAACACCATGATCTTTGCCGACTTCCATGCGGTAGGTCACCATTTCTATATCGTCATGTTGTTTGCGCTCACCGCGTTGTGGTCGTTCGCCTCTTTGTCGCTCATTTCTTGAGCGATCTCCACGGGATGAACGCTCACCACGCTCACGACGCCCTTTATCTCCTGAGTCCCCTCTTCCTGAGTCCCTCTTTCCAGTATCAAGTGGAGCAAGGTTAGGAAATAGTGGGCGTTCTTCCTGGAGCTGAGACGCAAGGCTGGCTGCAATATCCAACATAGAAATGTCGTTATCTTCAGCCAGCTTTTGCAGAAGAGTTTTGAATTTTTCTCGGTCTTTAGCTTCAAGACTTTGTATGATTTTTTCCTGAAATTGCTGCACTCTTTGGCCGCTTACCTGCTCTCCAGTAGGTAATTCCATTTCCGCGATTGCCTGGCGAGTAGATTGTTCAATGGATCTCAATAGTCTACGTTCTTTTGGCGCAACAAATAGAATAGCTTGCCCTTCACGACCAGCACGACCTGTTCGGCCAATACGGTGAACATAGGCCTCATTATCGTAAGGGATATCGTAATTGATCACGTGGCTGATGCGTTCAACATCAAGCCCACGCGCAGCCACATCAGTTGCGACGACAATATCGATCTGGCCTTTTTTCAGGCGATTAACTGTACGTTCACGTAGGGATTGGCTTAAATCTCCATTGAGTGCAGCAGCAGAAAACCCTCGGGCTTCCAGTTTTTCAGCCACTTCAGCGGTGGCTGACTTTGTTCGCACAAAAATAATCATGCCATCGAATTCTTCTACTTCCAAAATTCGAGTCAGTGCTTCCATTTTCTGGTGGCCTTTCACCATCAGATAACGTTGGGAAATACGTTCAACAGTTTTGGTTTTTGCAGCAATGCTGACTTCTCTTGCATCGCCCAGATACTTTTTAACAACCCTGCGAATGGGTGGTGGCATGGTTGCCGAGAACAGCGCGCGCTGACAGGTGTCAGGCGTCTCTGCCAAAATAGTTTCTACATCATCAATAAAACCCATGCGTAGCATTTCATCAGCTTCATCGAGCACAAGCCCGTTGAGCTCATTAAGGTTCAAGCTACGACGGCGAATATGATCAAGAATTCGTCCAGGGGTGCCGACAATGACCTGGGCGCCACGTTGTAATCCACGCAATTGGCCGCGCATATCGGTTCCGCCATAAATGGGCAGTACATGAAACCCCTTCATGTGGCGGGCATAGCTTTGGCAGGCTTCGGCAACCTGAATGGCCAGTTCTCTGGTTGGCGTCAGCACCAAAATTTGCGGTGTTTTTTGTTTGCTGTCTATACGGCTTAAAAGTGGTAATGCGAAGGCGGCGGTTTTACCCGTACCCGTTTGCGCAACACCCAGCAGGTTCTCTCCAGCCAGAAGGATAGGAATACTTTGCTCCTGGATGGGTGAGGGCTGTTCATACCCCAGTTGTTGAACGGCTTTAAGCACCGGGCTAGCAATGCCTAGTGATTCAAAATCGGGTGATGACATAAAGAAACCTGTGTGGTCTTTTTAATCCAGAAGGCTTGTTTTGAAATACCTGTTACTGGAAAAATAGAGAAGGATTTAACGAGGGGCGCAAGTATACGCCTATCATCCTGAAGTACAAAGATTTTTTGGTTTTAAGGAGAGAGGACTTACTAGCTATTTTTTGCCAGTAATCGATCGAGGACATTGGCAAATTGCTGGCGATCAGTGTTTGATAGGGTGGGTGGCCCACCACTGACTTCACCAATATTTCTCAGCTCTTCCATTAGGTTACGCATGGCGAGTCTCTGACGAATATTAGCCTTGGTAAAATGCATTCCTCTGGGGCTGATCACTTCTGTGTCTTTTTCAATCACTTCCGCGGCCAGCGGTATATCCTGAGTTACTACAATATCGCCTGGGCTTACACGTTGGGCAATGTAGTTATCAGCCACATCAAATCCACTCTCTACTCGCTGAAATTTAATTAAAGGCGATGGGGGAATATTGAGTTGGTGGTTAGCAACCAATGTCAGCGGAATCTCGCAGCGTTTGGCGGCCCGGAACAAAATTTCTTTGATGGGGTTTGGACAGGCATCGGCATCGACCCAAATGTGCATATAGGCTTCTCAACAGTTAGGTTTTTCTAATGTTTTTTTAAGGGCTACAGAATATACGTTAAGGTCAATTGAGTCAGTAGGCTAATCACTAGAATTCCCGTGAGGTTCAACCAAAAACCCGCCCTGGCCATATCTGGAATATGAATAAGGTTGGAGCTGAATACAATGGCATTGGGCGGTGTCGCTACTGGCAGCATAAAGGCGCAGCTAGCAGCTATGGTCGCAGGAAGAATAATGGCCAATGGATTAATGCCTAAACCTTCTGCCATTACCGCAAAAATAGGTATCAGTGCGGTAGTAGTTGCGGTGTTACTGGTCAGCTCGGTCAGGAATATAATAAAACTGACCACCATCATCGTCATCAGTAATGGCGGTACACCGTGCAAGCTGCTTAATTGGTTGGCTAATAATTCACCAACGCCATTGGCACGAATGGCGCCAGCCAGTGCCAGTCCACCACCAAACAATAATAAAACACCCCAAGGGACTCTTAAGGCAGTATCCCAATCCATCAGGAACTCACGTTGCTTCAAGTTAACGGGAATACTGAATAGTAATAGTGCCGCGATAATCGCTATACCGGTATCACTCAGGTTAGCCAGGGGAGGCCATTTCATTAAAAGCGGCCGGCAAATCCAACAGGCAGCCGTTAACAGAAAAATCGCCAGGGTTAATTTTGCACCGACGGACCAGGGCTCAGGTTTTTCATTAAGAAATTCCTGGCCAACTTCATCATCTCCCGGAGGGTAAATCCAATGGGTGAGAAGCCACCAAACCAAAGGAACAAAGACAATCACAATGGGTAAGCCAATGGTCATCCATTTGGCAAAACTAATATCTGTACCCAGCTCATTTTGAATAAACGACACTGTGAACATATTGGGTACCGTACCGATAATGGTACCAATACCACCGATAGATGCGGCGTAGGCAACACCCAGTAAAAGGCAGAGACTGAAGTTCTTGCGGTGGGGCGAGTTTTTATCCAGCAAGCCGATAATGCTCAACAGTATTGGCAGCATGACCAGTGTCGTTGCTGTGTTGGTAATCCACATACTGAGAGTTGCCGATATAAACATAAAACCACCAACTAACGTGGCGGGCTTGGTGCCAATCAATTTAAGAACGGTGACAGCAAAGCGTCGATGTAAATGCCACTTTTCCAAAGCTAGTGCCAAGATAAAACCGCCGAGGAATAAAAAAATCAGCGGGTGTGCATAAGCCCCGGCTGTTTCTTTTATCGTGCTCGCACCCAAAAGTGGCATCAGTGCTAATGGCAATAATGCCGTAGCGTAAATAGAAGTTGCTTCCGTCAGCCACCATATGGCCATCCAAACAGCTAATCCGGCTGTGGCTCGACCAGCAGTACTCAATACTATTTCTTCACCGTTTAAGCCCGCAGCACTTTCAGGTAATAGTGAATAAACTAATATCGCCAATAAAGGCCCTACTAAAAGAGCGAATTGGCGGAAGAGGTGGATACCTTGGTGGAGTCGAGATGCTGGCATAAGTTATTGTTATTTAGAGTAGCTGTTAACTGAAATCAGAGCATACCAATCACTGCACCAGATCATAAGGGTTATTGATTCGAGAGCGTTAGAAAGGTTATGAGAAAAAAGCTTGTGGAAAGCTGATTGCTAACGTCTTGTTAGGTGCCACTTTAGTTCAGTCCTTTAAGCAAGAAAATTGTGGGGTGTTTTCTCGAATAGCTTGATCTATTTCCCTAAGCTTTACTGGAAGGCAATGGCTACTGTACCTTTCTGACACGAATTCGTAATCGCGGCGGTAAGCTACTCTTAGATCTTTGAAACCTCCGTCCCTGGTGGTGTTTATCATGTACATTTTTATGTTATAGCCAAGACTCGGTTCGTAGAATATCCCGGAGATCAGTAGCCTGCCGTCAGCGTAGAGACCGTACGCGGCCTCGCCCGGCAAGAATTCCAGTGAATACTTGGATTTCATCATTTCACACTTGGCGTTCGCGATAGGCCAGGGGTAGTAGTCGTATTTGGCCAACATGTCTCGATCAATTTGGCCATTCTTGTACATCGTGTCCCAGGGCGTATGTTCAATTGTCCATTCATAAACCTCGACGATCTGTAACTCCGGCATGCACCGAAATCTCACCAACGTCGTTGGTTCGGCCGCGAAGCAAACACTCGGTAGAAACACACCGAGTAAGAGCATGTAAGCTATCTCCAATTGACGTTTCATTTTGGTTCTTGTTGCACCTAACATTTGTATATCGCACATGCGCGTTAAGCCGATTTTGATATTCGGCTGGAATTTTCAACACCTTGATTTAAATAGAATATTTTTGACATTCCCGGCTCCATCCAGAACAAAGTGAGGGGATCTCGTTACCTAAAATAATAGGATCCCATTATCCATCCCTAAAACACACTGATTTAATTTGAATTATAAGGTTAGGCTGTGTTTAAAAACGCATTTACCGAGCATAAAGTGAGTAACGGTTTTGACAACCTCTAAAACTACGGGATATACCTTATGATCTCTTGTGAGCAGCATGATTATATTGAGATAGCTTGTCTGTATAACTATCGGGTTAGATTGACATTAGATTCGGGTGTCCATCTAGAAGGGATTGCTGTTGATGCGGTGCGTAATCATGACAAAGAAGAATGTATAAAAATAAGGGATGGTAGCTCTGGGCATTTAGTGGTGTTGGATTCAATTACAACCATGGAAGCGCTAATAGAAAACCCACATTTCAAGGTCATTTCCTTCAAATAAACCATAGGTTTTATTGGCTGGTTAGGGGCTTTTATTCAACCCTATAAGCTATTTATCACTTATTCAGGCATATAGAGCCGTAACCGCCGAGTTTAAGCTGCTAATCAGGGTGCGCTTTGGTAAGATGCGCGACTTTTGAATCGAGTTAGGTCTAGAAACCGCATGTTTAGTCTGATTGTCAGCAAAGAGTCCAATGTTAAGAATGATCTGCTCTCTGGGCTGACTGTAGCTTTAGCTTTGGTGCCTGAAGCAGTAGCTTTTGCCTTTGTGGCTGGTGTTGCTCCGATGGTGGGTCTGTATGCCGCCTTTATGATGGGTTTAGTAGCCGCTGTGTTTGGTGGTCGGCCTGGAATGATTTCTGGTGCAACCGGGGCTATGGCCGTGGTGGTGGTTGCCCTTGTTGCCACCCATGGAGTGCAATATCTGTTTGCTGCGGTGTTGTTAGCCGGGATTATTCAAATTCTTGCTGGTGTTTTCCGTTTAGGTAAGTTTATTCGGTTGGTTCCTTACCCGGTAATGCTGGGTTTTGTGAATGGTTTGGCCATTGTTATTTTCCTTGCTCAACTCGGACAGTTTAAAGTGCCTGATGCTACCGGTGCTTTGGATTGGATGTCCGGCGGTCCGCTGTATTTGATGTTGGGTTTGGTCGCATTGACCATGGCTATTATTCATTTCTTGCCTCGTTTAACCACAGCAGTGCCTGCTTCTCTAGCAGCAATTGTTGTAGTGACATTGATGGTTCATGGTTTGGACCTGGATACCCGAACGGTGATTGATTTTGTTCGTGGTATGTTGCCGGTAGAACAGCAGGCATCAGCAAGTCTTGAAGGTGAGTTGCCGAGCTTTGCTATTCCTATGGTGCCTTTCACCCTTGAAACTCTAAAAATTATTGGCCCTTATGCAATAATTTTGGCCTTGGTAGGGCTGATCGAGTCACTGCTGACCTTGTCGCTTATTGATGATTTAACTAATACCCGTGGTCGCGGTAACCGTGAATGTCTTGGTCAGGGGTTGGGTAATACCGTTAATGGCTTTTTCGGTGGTATGGGCGGCTGCGCCATGATCGGTCAGAGTATGATTAATATTAATTCTGGTGGCCGTGGGCGGTTGTCGGGAATTACCGCCGCACTGGTGTTGCTGGTATGTATTCTTTTTGTTGCGGGTTTGATTGAAATGATCCCGCTGGCTGCATTAGTCGGTGTTATGTTTATGGTGGTATTGGGGACTTTTGAGTGGGCCTCATTCCGGATTTTCCGTGCCATGCAGCGCAGTGATGCATTTATTTCCATACTCGTTGCCGTAGTGACTGTGTTCACTGATTTGGCCATGGCGGTTATCGTCGGTGTGATTGTTTCAGCATTGGTTTTTGCCTGGAAGCACGCCAAGCATATTTCTGTCGATACCCATGTGGATGATGATGGTTGGAAGGTCTATGAGCTGGAAGGGCCGATTTTCTTTGGTTCAGTAAGAAACTTTAAAGAGCTGTTCTCGCCTGAAAAAGACCCTGATGATGTGGTGATTGAATTTAAAAAGGCACGCGTATCGGATTCTTCTGCTATTGAAGCATTGCATGCCTTAGCTCATAAGTATGAAAAGCTGGGTAAGAAGTTACACCTGCGGCATTTAAGTCAGGATTGTTGGCGCTTGCTGGATGATGCTGCTCGTTATGTGGAAATTAATATTAATGAAGACCCACGGTATAAAGTGGCATCAGATGAGTTTGACGATTAATTTTTACTAGTGCTATTTGGGTTTTGAGGTTTTAGTTACCAATCAGCTTTCGAGTCAGGGCACGAGCTAAATAGCGTGCCTTGGTTCCGGTCCCTGAACGTTTGAATCGAGTTTTTAGAACCCCCTCCATAAAGGCAGTCTGTTTGCTGTAGTCAATGTGTACATCAACTAATACTGGCTTGTTTTCCAGAGTCAGTTGAAAGGCCGTATCTAGAGCTGTTTGAATTTGGTCGTCATCTTCAAGGCCTACATATTCGCAGCCTACTGCTTGGGAAAATGCAATCCAGTCAGCTTCTTCCAGCTTGGTATAGGCGTATTTAAGTGTTGAATCCTGAGTTTGTGCAACTTGGGATAACTCACCATCATTAAACAAAAAGTAAATTACCCCTAGTTTATATTTACTGGCAGTGATTGCCTCCATCCCTGACATTAGCATGGCGCCATCTCCCACAATACCGATAACACATTTCCCGGGGTGGGCAAGCTTTAGGGCGTTGACTGCTGGAACACAGAAGCCGGCAGCATTGAAATCAGAGGGTGAAATAAAGCCTGCAACCTGATTAATTGGCAACAATTCAGCGGTCAGCATGGTGTGGTTTCCATCGTCACAGGCGACGAAAGCATTTGCAGGCAATTGTTTTTTTAATGCTGAGAAAAAATTGGCTGGATTTACGCGGTTCGTTTTATGTTTTCTCCATTGGGATAAATATCCATGTTTGTCCGTAGCAATTTGTTTGATCAGCGCTTCGTTTTTTCGGGGTGTGGGTTGTAGGGCTGTTATTTTCTCTAGTAGGGCATTAATGAGTAACGTGGCATCACCTTGCAGCTTAATTGCAGCCGGGTAATTGGTGTCGAATACCTCTGGGTTGATATCCATGTGGATTAATTTTTCTGGTGGTTCAATACCAAAATTCCCCGTAGAGGTTTCAGAGAATCGAGTGGCGATTGCTAATAAGCAATCACACTGCTCAAATGCATTTTGTGCTGCAGGTACAGAGCATGGTCCAAACCCCATGCCTGTATGCAAGGGATGGCTGCCAGGAAAAACACTGAGCCCCTGAAGTGTTGTCGCAACGGGAGCAGCTATAAGTGAAGCCAAAGATTGGAGTTGCTTGTATGCATTTTTAGCGCCCCATCCAACAAAAATACAGGGGTTCTCTGCCTTGAGGAGCATTTCTGCTGCTTGGTTAACAGCATCATCGTCAATAGGCTGTAGTTTGGTTTCTCTTTGAACCTGTTTGAAGATGGGTAGCTCACCTGTTTCTTCAATACATAATTGGAGATTAATAGGAATTTCTACAAATACAGGGCCCGGTTCACCTGAGGTTGCGGTTGTATAGGCTTCGAAGATTGTTGTGACGATATCACTGTGGTTATCTATTAAAAAAGCGGCTTTAGTGATGGGGGCAAGCAAGGCCTGATGATCGATATCCTGGCGCTGGAAATAGTGCTTTTTAGCCCTATCTACTCCCCCGGTAATAATGAGCATAGGAATGCCGGCAAGGTAAGCTTCACCTATACCGCTAGCGGCATTGGTGATTCCTGATGCGGGCACAATCATAAGGGTGCCTATGCTATCAGTGGTTCGACTTACGGCATCGGCCATATAAGCTGCAGAGGCTTCATGGGTGACCAGACAGGGGGTGATAAAGTCTGATTCTTCGAGTTGTTGGTAAATTTCAGAGTTGTGTTCGCCTGGAATACCAAAGGTGTGTGTGACACCAATATTTTCCAGTGCGTATCGGGTAAGCCATGCCCCGCTTCTTTTCACTTCATTCCCTCAGTGTATAGATAGCGTGCCTGCATCAGATTGCAGGCATTTTTAATCACTGAACATGCTATTGGCAGAACTCTTATAGGTCAATCAATCTGATAGATAAATAGCATGTCGTTATCAGACATGACCTTATCAAAATAAAAGATGATTATTTATGACACAGTTCCTGTAGTGCGGACACGTTTAGCCCCTTTGACTACAGGAGCTCGGCGAGCAGCATTGCGACGTTCTATTTTGTCATCGATGACATTTTTTAGCGCAATGAGCATGCCTGCAACAAGGAATGCACCGGGTGGTAATACAGCGACTAGGAACCCGTAATCATCACCAAAAAGTTGCAATGTCCAATTTTCGGCCATGGGGCCAAAAAGCAGATGCATATTGGCAAATAATGTGCCGCTACCTAGTACTTCTCGAATAGCACCAATGGCCAGAAGAACCAGGCCAAACCCGGTGCCCATCATCAGGCCGTCTAACGCCGAGGCACGTACATTATTTTTGCTGGCAAAGGCTTCTGCACGTCCCAAAATAGTACAGTTGGTGACGATTAAAGGAATAAAAATACCTAGAATCAAATACAGTTCATAGGTGAATGCCTTCATCAGTAATTCAGTGCAGGTTGTGAAGGTGGCAATAATCATCACAAAAGCAGGGATTTTTACTGCATCTGAAACCTGCTTCCTGATTAAAGAAACAACGATGTTTGACCCCATTAGTACAACCATCGTAGCAAGTCCGAGGCCTAGCGCATTGACTACAGAGCCGGTAACAGCAAGCAGGGGGCATAAGCCCAGTAGCTGAACTAATGCTGCATTGTTTTTCCAGAGCCCATTGTTGGTGATTTCTCGATAGGAAATATCAGCCATTGTCGGTTGCCTCTGCTATTGTTTGGTCAGTCGTGTTTTCAGTAATGCTATCAGTTGCGTTAGATATCGTCTCTTTAACAGGTTGAGTTTCTATCGCTGCTTTGATGAGTCGTGCTTTATCTTCTTTATAGTATTGCAGAGTTTTTAGTACCTGCTGAACCACAGCCCTAGGCGTAATTGTCGCACCAGTGAACTGGTCAAAATCACCTTTGTCTTTTTTAACTTTCCAGCCATCAGGTTTTGGGTTGGTTAAAGATTTCCCATTGAAACTTAGAATCCAATCGTCTTTTTTAAGATCCACTTTATCCCCTAACCCCGGTGTTTCTCTATGGGAGATAACCCGGACACCCGCGATTGTGCCATCCAAATTGATACCAACAATCATTTGGATATCACCGTTGTAACCATCGGGTGCCACTGCAGGAACGATGATCGCTACCAGCTTATTACCATCTCGGGCAATGTTGATGTTTCCACTTTTAATGCCGAGGGTCGGCCAGTAAGCAGCGGGGATTTCCAGCGTATCGACTAGTAGATCATTGTTGTGTCGTTCTAACGGTACGATCTCGAGTAGCGCACGCTTTTCCACTTCTCGTTTTGCTTCTGCAATACGCTCTTTTGTGCCCAGGTGAGTAAAGGCCAACAGGGCTGCTGTTATCAGAGCAAAAAGCCCCAGAACCCAGCTGTTATAACGGATAGATTGTCCCAGCATGACTTAGGGTCCCTCATCCTTTTTCTCTGTGGCTTTACGCGACTTTTTATGGCCGTACGTGCGGGGCAGGGTGTAATTGTCTATTAACGGTGCAGCAAAATTCATGAGCAAGACCGCGAATGCAACGGCATCCGGGTAGCTGCCCCAGCTTCGGATAATAAAAATTAGTATGCCAACCAAGGCGCCATAAATTAGCCGGCCTCTATTACTTGTCGCCGAGGTTACTGGATCAGTAACGATAAAGAAGGCACCCAACATGGTGCCACCACTTAACAGGTGCAATAGGGGAGAACCATGGCTGGATGAACTACCGCCGTCATAAAAGAGTGCAGCACAGAGTGTCAGCGACACCAGCATGGCAACCGGTGCATGCCAGGTAAATACTCGGCGATACAATAGGAAGCAACCCCCGGCTAGAAAGGCAAAGTTAGCCCATTCCCAGCCAATACCTGCCCAGCTACCTTGGCTGAATAGCGGGTCTTTTTTGTACAGCTGCTCTACCAGTAATCCAGTGTTATGTTTAAAGGTATCCAGTGGCGTGGCTGCTGTGTACGCGTCAATGCTTCCATTAACAGTTCCAGTAATAGCTTCATTGAAGAATGGCAGAACAATTTGTAGTGACTGCCAGAATCCGGGTACATCAATCTCTGCCGGGTAAAGTGGGGCTGGGGCTGGCCACGCTGTCATTTGTACCGGAAATGAAATCAGCAGTACAACATATCCCACCATTGCAGGGTTAAAGGGGTTATAGCCCAGTCCGCCATAGAGATGTTTGGCAATAACAATGGCGAAAAAAGTCCCGACTACAGGGATCCACCAGGGTGCTAGAGGTGGCAATGCTAGGCCCAATAAGACTGCAGTGACCAAGGCACTGTTATCTTTCAGGTAGAACATAACCGGGCGCTTACGCAAGCGCATGACACTTGCTTCACAAATCAGGGCGACTGCGGAGGCAATAAGAACATTGATGATAGTGCCCCAGCCAAAGAAAACTGTCAGAGCGACCAATCCAGGAATGGTTGCTAATAACACCAGCTTCATCACATCTGCCGTACTTTGGGCAGTGTGCGCGTGGGGTGATGTCAGTTTCAGCAGGGCCATTATCGGAATCCGTATTTACAACTGGTTTAAGTTAGGAGAGCTCAGAAAGCTCAGTTTCAGCACTGGTTAGTTTAGCTTGCAGTTTTTCTGCTCCAGTTCGTAGTGCATCAATATGTTCAGAGCCTTCTTCTTCTGCAGCGACAAGTCGCTCTTGTGCTTTTTTCAGGCGCGCTTGCAGCGAGGTTATACTTGCCCGCAGTTTTTCTTCATCAGACATACTGGCTTGGGCTGCAGCTTTTGCTTGTGCGTTGGCAATAGCTGTAGCGGCAGCATCTTCTGTTTTAGTGCTAGCAGTAGTTGATTTAGTGGGTGCATCTGTTAGTTGTTGCTCGGCATCGCGCAGTTTTTCCTGCTGCTTTTCTAGTCCTTTTTGTAGTGCAACTTTTAATGCGTCATCTTCAGCTTCAGCTATTTTTTCTTCAGTAACATTAATGCGATCTTTTAGCGTAGCAATTTTCTTTTCCAGTGCTTCTTTTGGGCTAGCCTGGACTTTGGCCATCACTTCTTTAGCTTTATCGGGTTTAGATTCAGTGTTTGCCTGAAGTTTGGATTTGGCATCTTCAAGGCGAAGTCGAGCATCTTCGATAGCGGCCTGGGCTTGCTCCCTTTGTTTGTCTGTAGCTCCAGAGTCCAAAGCTTGTAAACGTTGCTCTACGGTTTCAAGATGGCTTTCTGCACGAACAACACCGCGCTCAAGTTTTGCACGTTGTTCCTCTGGAGACGCCTTTTTTGCTTCAGCGCGAGCCATGGCCGCTTTAATAATGTCATCAGCTACAGATGATTTAGCTGTGGTGCTCGTTGCTCCAGGACTGTCTTCTGTGCTGGCCGTTGCGTTTTCTGCTGCTTTAGCACGAGCTTGTTCAGCTGCTTTCTTGCGTGCTTCACGCTTGGCAGCTTTTGCTGCTTCCTCTTTTTCTTTTCGGGCTTTTTGAAACTCAAAGCGTTGCCTTGCTCGGTCTGCATTAACTTTTTCTGCAGCCAGCTTTCTGATTTCGCCTTTACTGGCTCGATAGTATTGCACCAAAGGAATATTGCTAGGGCAGACGTAGGAGCAGGCACCACATTCGATGCAATCAAATAAACTGTGAGCTTCTAGCCGCTCATAGTTCTGCGATTGTGCATACCAGAATAATTGCTGCGGCAATAAACTGGCGGGGCAGGCCTCGGCACACATACCACAGCGAATACAAGGTTGAGCTGGTGGCGGTGTAGGTAGTTCATCTTCTGTGGGCGCCAGAATACAGTTGGTGGTTTTTATGACAGGAATATCTGGATTATCCAGAGTGAACCCCATCATTGGGCCACCCATTACCAGGCGTGAACATTGGTTTTGGTCAAAGCCATTATGTTCAAGAAGGTGGCTTATGGGGGTGCCTATAAGGGTTTGGTAATTCCTGTTAGTTGAGCAGGCTTTTCCTGTAACAGTTGTTACTCGAGAAATAAGTGGTTCACCATGAACAATAGCCCGTTGTATGGCATGGGTAGTGCCCACATTTTGACAAACGATACCGATATCTGCGGGCAGTCCACCATTGGGAACCTCTTTCCCGGTTAGAATTTGAATCAGTTGCTTTTCACCGCCTGATGGATAGCGTGTAGTGAATTCCACTAATTCGATATTAGTGCCCTCAAGATGGGGCTCCAGGGCTTCATAGGCCTTGGGCTTGTTATCTTCTATACCGATCAGAATTTCATCGGGTTCCCCGAGAATGTAAGAGAGTATTTTAATGCCCTCTACAACGGCTTCGGGGCGCTCTTGCATCAGCATATCGTCTGCGGTGATGTAAGGCTCGCACTCAGTAGCATTAATGATCAGGGTAGATATAGGCTGTCGTGCACTCAGCTTTACTGCGGAGGGGAATCCTGCACCACCTAACCCGGTTATGCCGGAGGAACGGATAATTTCTAATAATTCTTCGGGTTTTTTATCACGAAAATTATCTGTGCCCTTATGTTCAATCCATTCATCTTTGCCATCGGGTATTAGGGTGACACATCGTGCAGACATCCCTGAAGGGTGTGGAATAGGGTAATCACTGATGTCACTAATGTGCCCAGAAGTAGGCGCATGAACGCCGACACTGACCATTCCTTTAGGCTCAGCCAAGGCTTGGCCTTTTAGCACTTTATCTCCTGCGCTTACCAGTAGTTTTGGTGGCGCACCGATGTGTTGATTCAATGGAATGACCAACTTTTCAGGCAGGGGAAGGGTGCCGATGCTATCTTGTACTGACTGGTGTTTATTTTCCGGAGGGTGAACACCACCGATTAGATCCCAGACTTTTCTCATGCGGCTTGATCTCCGCTGTCCTGATCAGAAGCGATAATATCCCCGTGGCGCAGGGCTTTAATTTGCTCTTCCGCTGAAGGGGGTAGATTCCATTTCCAGTCAGCTAAGCCTTTTTCTACTGGTAGCATATCTATACAGTCTACGGGGCAAGGTTCTACGCAGAGGTCGCAGCCTGTGCATTCACTAACAATGACGGTGTGCATTTGTTTGGCCGCACCAAGAATGGCATCCACCGGACATGCTTGGATACATTTGGTACAGCCAATGCATTCATCTTCGCGAATATAAGCGACTGTTCTGGTATCGCTCTCTTCCCCATGCTCTTCATCCAATGTAGGTGCTTCTACATCGAGTAGATCGGCAATAGCATTAATGGTTGTTTGTCCACCTGGAGGGCATTTGTTGATGGTGTCGCCATTGGCGATAGCTTCTGCATAGGGGCGGCAGCCGGGGTAACCACATTGGCCGCACTGGGTTTGCGGCAACAGGCTATCGATTTGCTCAACAATAGGATCGCCTTCGACTTTAAATTTAATGGCAGCAAAACCTAAAACCGCACCAAAAATAATAGCGAGGCCACCAAGGGCAACAAGTGCAGCAGGTATTGGGTGCTGGGCGATGAGTTCGAACACGTTATTTTATGCCCCTACACCAAGCCGCTGAAGCCCATAAAGGCTAATGACATTAATCCTGCGGTAATCATACCGATGGCGGCACCTTTGAATGGGGCGGGAACATCAGCTACAGCAAGACGTTCTCGCATAGCTGAAAATAAAATCAGTACCAATGAAAACCCTACGGCAGCGCCAAACCCAAACAGCGTAGATTCAGCTAATGTATGTGCTTTGGCCGTATTTTGCAGAGCTACACCGAGTACCGCACAGTTGGTGGTAATCAATGGTAAAAATACACCGAGCACTCGGTACAGTAATGGGCTACTTTTTTCGATAAACATTTTGGTGAATTGCACTACAACGGCAATCACCAAAATAAAGGAAATGGTTTTGAGATATTCAAGATCCAATGGGATCAAAATCCAGCTGTTGACCATATAGCTGGACATGGCTGCTAGTGTCAGTACAAAAGTGGTGGCGCCCGCCATGCCGATGGCAGTTTCCAGTTTGCTGGAGACACCCATAAACGGGCACAGGCCCAGGAACTGGACCAGTACAAAGTTGTTCACCAAAATGGCGCTAACTAAAATAACGGCAAATTCTTGCATTCAGTTTTATCTCAATGAGCCCAGCATTATAGCGGCAAGCTCACTTGCTTAATAAATATAAAACAACATCTTCTTAGTATATTTGGATATATGGCATATCTGATGAATATATCCCTTATGCCCAGTTAAGTTTCTATGGGCTTAACCTAGCTCTGGTTAATCTACTTATACAAAGCTATCAGGTCACACGTTGTCCGGGTTGAGCACCACTATCTGGTGACAAAAGGTATATCCCTTCATTTTCATCGGAATCCAGACCTCCAGAGGCTAACACCATGCCTTCAGACATACCAAAGCGCATTTTTCGCGGTGCCAAATTCGCTACCATCACGGTTAAACGGCCTTCGAGATCCTCTGGTTTATAGGAGGACTTAATACCAGAGAACACATTTCGGGTTTCTCCGCCAAGGTCTAAAGTCAGCTGCAGTAGTTTGTCTGCACCTTTCACATGCTCCGCTTTGGTAATCAGGGCAACACGTAAATCCACCTTGATAAAATCATCAAAGCCGATTTCTTCAGCAATAGGCTCTTCAGTTAAAGGCCCCTTTGCTGGTTTAGAGGTTTCAGCAGCTGTTGCTGCAATGGCTTCTTTGCTCGCTTCCAACATGGCATCTACCTTGTCTTGTTCCACCCGTTGCATCAACGGTTTGAACTTGCTGATTTGATGGCCGGTTAATGGCTGTATATCGCCTTCCCATTTCAATTCATCATTAAGAAATGCTTCGGCGGCCTCAGTCATGGCAGGCAAAACAGGTTTTAGGTAAATCATTAATGCTCTAAACAGGTTAATACCCAGTGAGCAGATATCCAAAACCTCTTGTTCGCGGCCAGGTTCTTTCGACAATTTCCAAGGCTCTTTGGCGGCGATATATTCATTGGCAGCATCAGCCTGAGCCATGATCTCACGAATGGCTCTGCCGAATTCACGGTTCTCGTAATGGTTGGCAATACTATCTGCCGCACCTGCAACTTGTTGCCATAGAGCCTCATCGGCAATGTTGCTGGACAGTACACCATCATTTCCTTTGGTGATGAATTTGGCACAGCGGCTGGCAATATTGACCACCTTGCCCACAAGATCGCTATTTACTCGCTGGATAAAGTCTTCCAGATTTAGGTCGAGATCATCCACACCAGAGGAGAGCTTGGCGGCAAAATAGTAGCGCAGGTATTCCGGATTGAGGTTGTCTAAATAGCTGCGGGCATTAATAAATGTGCCGCGGGATTTCGACATTTTCTTGCCGTTAACGGTCAGGAAGCCGTGGACACACACCTGAGTTGGCGTGCGGAAGTTGGCACTGCTGAGCATGGCCGGCCAGAATAGGGCATGGAAATTGACGATATCCTTGCCGATAAAGTGATATAGCTCAGCTTCGGAATCAGGTTTCCAGAATTCATCAAACTCCAGTGCGTTGCCTTCTTTGCTTTCGCAGAAGTTTTTAAAGCTGGCCATATAGCCAATAGGCGCATCCAACCACACATAGAAATATTTACCCGGCGCATCGGGAATTTCAAAACCAAAGTAGGGGGCATCACGGCTGATGTCCCACTCGTGTAATCCAGCATCCAGCCACTCGCTTAATTTGTTTGCTACTTCTTCTTGTACATGACCATCACGGGTCCAGTTTTTCAGGAAGTCAGAAAACTCAGGCAGTTTAAAGAAATAGTGAGTAGATTCTTTTTCTATAGGTGTGGCGCCAGAAATCGCCGAGATCGGGTTGATCAAATCAGTAGGTGCGTAAGTAGCACCACAGGCTTCACAGTTATCGCCGTATTGATCGTCAGTTTTACACTTTGGACAGGTGCCTTTGATGTAGCGATCGGCTAAAAATAAATTCTTTTCTGGATCGAAGGCCTGGGTGATTTCTCGTGTAGCAATATGACCGTTATCTCGCAGACGAGTATAAATTAAAGATGACAGTTCCTGATTCTCATCTGAATGAGTGGAGTGAAAGTTATCAAAGTTGATCAGGAAGTCACTGAAATCCAGTTCGTGTTCTGCTTTCACCTCCGCAATTTGCTCTTCAGGTGAAATACCACGTTGCTCAGCTTTTAACATAATCGCCGTACCATGGGCATCATCGGCACAGACGTAGTAACATTCGTGACCGCGCATTTTTTGGAAACGAACCCAAATATCAGTTTGGATATATTCCACCAAATGCCCCAGGTGAATTGATCCGTTGGCATAGGGAAGTGCGCTGGTAACAAGGATTTTTCTTTGTCTGGACATAGGCTGAAGCAAAGGTTCGGTCATGTTGTTAGGCTGCTATAATTGGTCGTTCGTATTTTAAGTATGTTGATCAGCTTGTTATGAGGCCACACACTAATGCTAAAAAGTGCGCCACTATAACGGTTTTCCCTTGGATTTTCATTAGTATACGTGAGGATAAATGATGGCAGAGGCACCAGCTCAGGAAGCTCTTCAAGACACATTGAGCAACGTTAAACATATTATTGCAGTAGCTTCTGGTAAAGGGGGGGTGGGCAAGTCCACCACATCAGTTAATTTAGCACTGGCTTTGGCTAAACAGGGTGCAAAAGTCGGTATTGTCGATGCTGATATTTATGGCCCAAGCCTGCCTATGATGCTTGGTGTTGCCGAGGGAACCAGGCCTGAAATTGTAGACCAAAAATACTTTATTCCTGTGGAGGCCCAGGGAATAAAATCCATGTCTATGGGTTACCTGGCCACAGATCAAACCCCCATGGTATGGCGTGGCCCGATGGCAAGTGGGGCACTGCTGCAAATACTGACTCAAACCCTGTGGGGTGAACTGGATTATTTGGTGGTTGATATGCCTCCTGGTACCGGTGATATTCAACTGACATTGGCACAAAAAGCACAGTTATCGGGTGCAGTAATTGTCACCACGCCACAGGACATAGCCTTACTTGATGCCCGTAAAGCCATCGAAATGTTCTATAAAGTGAACATTCCAGTGTTAGGCATTGTTGAAAATATGGCCGTTCACAGTTGTAGTCAATGTGGCCACCAGGAACATATCTTCGGTGAAGGCGGCGGTCAGAAAGTTGCGTCTGAATACCAGACTGAAGTACTTGGTTCGCTACCGTTATCATTAGATATTCGGGAACAAATGGATTCAGGTAAACCTTCTGTCATATCAGAACCAGAGGGATCAGTCGCGATGTCTTATGGTCAGGTCGCTTGTAAAGTGATAGCACTTCTCGCAGATAAAGCATCCCCAGGTGGGCCGGAAATTGTTATTGAGTGATTTTGTTGATTGAGTAACATTTTTAATGGAAGAAGTTTCTTAAAGTAACCCTTATAAAGTAACCGTCCATCAAATAAGTCTTATCAAGTAACTAATATCGATACAAACCTATGGAAAAGGAATGGCCGTTATCCGCCCAATAAGGGTTTACCTAATATTTCTCGGTGTTCTGCTGATGCTCAGCGGCTGTTCAACCTATCAGCCCAGTCAGGTGAGCAATATCTGTGGAATCTTTCGTGGTGAAACTGATTGGTATGAAGATGCCAAAGCTGCTAATAAACGCTGGGGTACACCTATTAGCTTAATGATGGCCATCATTAAGCAGGAGTCTACATTTCGAGCAGATGTTAGGCCCAAAAGACCTACCTTTTTCTTTATTCCTTTACCAAGACGATCCTCTGCCTACGGTTATCCCCAGGCCCAAGATCCCGCATGGGATGACTACCGAAAGGCAACGGGAAATTGGAGCCATGATCGAGATGATTTTGGTGATGCCATCAATTTTGTTGGCTGGTATACCGATGTGTCTCAGAAAAAATTAGGTATTTCAAAATGGGACCCTTACAAGCAGTACCTGGCGTACCATGAAGGCTGGGGTGGATACTCAGGAGGTTCTTTCAACAAAAAGCCTAGTTTGTTACGAGTGGCGTCCAAAGTGCAAAGTCAGTCCGAAACCTATAATGCCCAGTTAAAAACTTGTAGCAAAGCATTGGATGATGCGGTCGACGGCTGGTTTTAATCTTTTAGTAATTATATGGCTAGGATTTAATAGAGATTTCTTCTGCCTGCGTAACTGTTTTTGCTTCAGCCCGTTCAATCATCTTGACGATGGCAGATTGAATAACTTCGTCCTCTCTGGCATCAGATTTACTTTTAAACCTTTCTTCCATCGGGCTTGAACCCTCTTCAGCAATAAAAGTGACAATCACTTCCTCAGCTAAATCAGATCTGCTACCTGTGTAGGAAATTGAAATTTCAGGGTATCCTTTAAATCCCATCTTTACTCTTTTGGCAATTCTCTTTTTAGATTTATCTAAATTCATGGTGATTATCCAGGTAAGGCATAACGCTTGAGCTCAAGGGCTGCTTGAAAAGTGTTTAGGGTGCAGCTCAGTGTAGCTATTGAATGGAGCTTTTACTCTCGGCTCTTTGTATTTATTTAACAAGCTCTATCCCGTTATCCGTAATTTTTATTTTCCCTTGTTTATACAGTTTTCCAATTGCTTGCTTAAATACCTTTTTACTGACCTGAAACGCATGTTCTATGTCTTCAGGGGAGCTTTTATCGTTAAACCCGCTTTTCCCGCCAGCAATCTCAAGGTATTCCATGATTTTTCTTGTAGTAGAGGTAACGTGCTTGCTTTTTTTCGGATGCAAGGAAACATCTATCTTTCCATCAGCTCTAACAAGTTTTATATAGCCTTTGAGTTCTTGGCCTTCTTGGTACTCTACATAAACCTGATTTCCATAAACCAACCCTATATATTCATTATTGATGATGACTTTTATTCCCAAATTGGTAAAAGCATCTATCTCAACATCTACTTCCTGCCATTCAGCAAACACGCCAGGCTCAACCGTTTCTTTCAAAAAGTTATAATTATCATTCATGGTGTAACCATAATTTATGTTTCGTTGCTTACTTCTAATGCCGCCCACAAGGTAAGGATGTCGAAATTAAAAGGGGGGCGCTTTTTCTTTAGTGAAAGAAGCCTAATCCCTGCTTTTGTAGCCCAATCCCTGTCTTCTGATCATAGATAAACATCATTCAAAATGAAACACTTCCTATCTATTGATCGTCGATAGGACCATACTGATCTTGTTACGCATTGACTTGGTTGTTTGTATTGAAGTTTCTGGTAACAACAGTCCTTAGGTTAGCTCAAACTGGCTTTAGGTTTATGACGTTTGAAAAAGAGGAAAGTATCATGAGCAAAGGACAAGACAGTAAAAAAAATGCTAAAAAGAAACCGCTTTTAACAGCAAAAGAAAAGAGAGCGGCAAAGATTGCCAAGAAATCTCCAGTCAGTGTTTTAAGTAAATAAGAACGGAATGGTCATCTAATAAGGGGGAGGGGTAGATCCCTCCTCCTTTTTTTATTCAGTAGGCTCAGGTAAAGAGGAGGGCTTAGAAATTTGACAAAGAAGGCCAGATGCTTGCTTTAGCTTTCTAATTTCTGCCAACTGATCATAATTCAGAGTGTTTACAAATTAAACAATTACCGCAAACCATTGGTTGTGAGTGATAGGACGCTTTGATCAGCCAGATCAAACAGGTATTATGGCCAACTTTTATGATCAAACAGTTATGGGAAACATAGTTTTATGAGCATTAAGTCCGATAAGTGGATTACCCGTATGTCGCAGGAACACGGCATGATCGAGCCGTTTCAGGGTAGGCAGGTTCGTCAACCCGATCCCAATGCTGAGAAAGTGATTTCTTATGGTGTTTCTAGCTACGGCTACGATGTTCGCTGTGCAGATGAATTTAAGATTTTCACTAATATCCATTCCAAGACTGTTGACCCGAAACACTTCGATGAAGATGCCTTTATCGATATAAAAGGCGACTATTGTATTATCCCTCCTAACTCATTTGCTTTAGCGCGGACTATTGAATACTTCCGTATCCCGCGTAATGTGTTGACAGTGTGTTTGGGTAAATCGACTTATGCTCGTTGTGGCATTATTGTTAACGTAACTCCTCTGGAGCCTGAGTGGGAAGGGCACGTTACCCTTGAGTTTTCTAACACCACTAGCCTCCCCGCGAAGATTTACGCTAACGAAGGTGTTGCTCAGATGTTGTTCTTTGAGTCCGATGAAGTTTGTGAAGTGTCTTATGCTGATCGTGGTGGTAAGTACCAAGGGCAAACTGGCGTTACACTACCTAAAGCTTAACTAGGCTTCTTTTTTTCGATTCTAAATTTCTTTCACGCGAATGGGCTCTCTAATAGGGAGCTCTAACGGGCTATAGCCCGATCAGTGTTGAATGTGTTCTCGCCACGGCAAAGATATAGCAGAATGTCGCCACGGCAATCAGGCTGAAAAGCAGCCGAATTCCTTTTGTTTTACCCCGTTTGATGGCAATGGTTCCCATGCCAATATAAACAAGTAGCGCAAAAAATTTAGCTGTGAGCCAATCATTAGTGAATGGAAATTGATGACTCGCGTTCATGAGGTAAATTGCACAGGCTAGCAGTAGTGCATCATTGATGTGTGGGACCGTTTTAGCCCATGGTTTTTGTAGCTGTTGAGATTCTATGACCGACCAGCAGGCGCGCAGTACAAACAGGCTGATACTGATGATGGCAAAAGAGATGTGGGCATTTTTTATAATGGCATACAAAGGGTTATGCTCTTTGTGAAAAAAGGTATGGCTTTATTCTACCTCCTATAGGTTCTATGTTGCTTCCCCCATTTTATGTCTGATGTTTTCCTATGACTTTTCCTATGGTTTTTTCAATAGGGCTTCACGTAAGAAGGCTGCTTTTTCCTGTATAGCCTGGGTGTGCGTTGGCCCCATTCTTAATAGTTGTTTCTGTATGGGTGTCAGTGCTTCCAGTTTAGGGTCAGCATACTTGTATTGCACTGAATCTCTTGTGAGCTCAACAGGCTCTTCGCTAATAGGTGCTTCAAGGATTTGATCTAATGCAGCTATGAGTGCGCTATCAAGTTCTTGTGGAGGATATCCAAGTTCACCGTAGGCTTCTTCCAGTAGTGGTCGAAATAGATGAAAAGCTTGTATCAGTTTTTTATTGTTAATGGATTCAATCGTTGTGGTGAGATAATCATAGCGTTGATAGTTTTTGGGATTTAGCCAGTACTTATTACCTTCTTTGACGGCTAAAAATTGTCCTTTTGGCGTAGGAGCTTTCAGCATTTTATTGAGTTGTAAGCCTCGAGATAATCCATCAATAAAAGTCACACCGCGGCGAATTAGATATTCAGGATGAAACCAGTTGCTGAATTTATTTTTTGGCGTGAGTTGATTCAGTTGTTTTATTGCTGCTCTGTCGCTGTCGTCTAATGTCGGAAGAATAAAGTTTGGTACTGGTTCGGCGACGACCTTTTCAGGTATTTCAGCTTTTGGTTTTGATTCTGGTATTTCTGGTGTTGAGGGTGGAGCAATTGCGGGGGATACTTCTTCAGTCGACATGTGTTTGGCGGTGGGTTCTACAGTATTTTGTTGTTCGAGTAGGTAATAACCCAGCCCCCCCAAAATACACATCGCAATAACTAGAGCGATGAATTTACCAGTTGTGTTTTTATTTGTGGTTGTATTTGGCGAAGAGCGGTCTTCTGATGAGATTTGCATACGTTCTGACCCAATTATTATTTCTTGTTAGGTTTAGCCTGCCGGCAGCAATTTTTTGAATAGATTCTTTCTGGAGAGGTAGAAAATTGCAGCCTTAAAGGGAGACCGCGAGGGCGCTTTATAGTTCGGTGAAGTGTGTGAATTTATTGATGAGATTTAAATTTAGAGCCCTACTTAAGGGCAGCGCCATTCAAGCTTCCCTGTTGCAGTACAATTTTATAATCTTCCCCACCTTTTTCTCGTTGCCATAGTTGAGCTAAAAGGTAGTTCCACTGAGGGGCGAACCAGAGCAATGTTTCTCGATCGTTGTCTTTTCTAATACGTTTTACTTTGACGGTTTTAATATTGCCCAGTGGTGTTTCAAGTGTTTCTTCACCCTGTATTTCAAACTTATAAGTTTTGAGGCGACCACGGCTAATGACTTGATATTCCAACGGTGATTTTCCATTGATCAGGTCTCGACGAAGCTGAATTTGATAGGTCAGACGGTTGAGGTAGCCATCTTCTAGAGTGACTTGGCGTTTTTTCTTTTTGCTTTTGTATTTCGCGATGCCGGATTTTCGGTCATAACTCAATTTTTCAGTTTTCTTAATGCCTAAAATACTGCGTTTATATTCATAATGTTGATCGATTATGGTGCCATTTTCCTCAACTAAAAAATCACCCTGTTCAGTAATATTACTCAGTAGATTTTTTGCAGAGGTGCTGAGGGTATATCGATCTGATTCAACTGTTAGCTCGCGTTTGGCGTTGATATCCATGCCGTTATAAGTTGCAGCATAGGACAAGCTGTAGGGCTGCAATGCCGGGTCACTTATGGGGTGTGTGTCAGAATAAACCGGGGCTGTCATGAGCAAAAGAAAACATAAACTCACAGTTGATAAAACTGATGGTTTTAAGAAAAAAGAGCTTATGGTTGAAAGAGTTATGTTCATGAAGTTAATCGTTTGTCGTGTTAGGTTCACAGTGTTATCTGTAACGTTGGGTGGTCAATTAGAGTCAGTTTACCGCGTTTTGTTCAGGTATGGGATAAATAGAAACGTACGTGGGTTTTTAGAAGAGGTTGTCGTGCTTTGAAGTACTCTTTTAGATTTGAGCTTTTTAGTGAAGCTTTGAGTTTTCTTTGTTATGTGTAAATTATTTGTTGCTATAGCTCTTTTCGCTACAGAATTTTGTTCCGGATATAGGTAGTGGTTCTCCATTAAGCTCTGGTGTCCCATCGTTAAGGGAGAGTTTACCTTCACAAAACCACTGGGCGGCGAGGGGGTAGATTTGATGCTCTTGTACAAGAACTCGGCTTGCTAAAGTGTCTTCATCATCTCCAGGTAGTATGGGTACTTCGGCCTGGATAATAGCGGGGCCGCCATCCAGCTCGCTGGTAACAAAATGTACTGTCACTCCAGCAGTGGTATCGCCAGCTTCAATTGCGCGCTTGTGGGTATGAAGCCCTGGATATTTAGGCAGCAATGATGGATGGATATTCATGATTCGGCCAGCAAAACGATCGACGAATTCGGGAGTGAGTATTCGCATAAACCCGGCAAGAATAACTAGGTCAGGTTTGTAACTTTCAATGCGGTCGGCCAGTTCAGCATCAAAGCTTTCTCTGTCGGCAAACTGTTTATGGTCAATAACCTCGTTGGCAATGCCAGCATTATCTGCACGTTCTAATCCCATAACGCCAGCTTTATTACTGATCACAGCAGCAATGTCAGCATCCAAGCTGCCGTTTTTACTGGCGTCTATAAAGGCTTGTAAATTGCTGCCACTACCGGAGATCAATACAACCAGTTGAGGGCGTTTGTTATGGGGCATATCAGTAGCCTGTTGCTTGGGCTTAATGAGTTATGGCTGTTATTAGCTGTACAGTCAGTTATGACTTCTGCAGTTCAACCTGTTCTTCACCATCTTCCGCATGAGCAATATGACCAATGATAAATGCATCTTCACCTGCTGCATGGAGTGTATCGAGTGCATCGTCGGTGGCATCACTTGGAACACAAACCACCATGCCGACACCACAATTGAAGGTGCGGTACATTTCAATTGGGTCTACGTTGCCATTGGCTTGTAGCCAATCAAAAATAGCAGGTTGTTGCCAACTATTAAGATCAATAACTGCTTTGGCGCTTTCTGGTAATACCCTTGGGATATTTTCTAACAAGCCGCCGCCGGTAATATGTGAAATGGCGTGAACAGGTACATGTGCATGTTCTACCAGTGCCATAATAGATTTCACATAGATTCGTGTCGGTGTTAGCAGTGCTTCACCTAAGGGAGTGCCGTCGATACTTTCGTTGAGGATATCGGCACCAGCTACATCGATAATTTTGCGAATTAGCGAATAGCCATTGGAATGAGGCCCGCTGGAGGCAAGCCCAATAAGGGTGTCGCCGACATGGACAGCGCTGCCATCAATAATGTCGGCTTTTTCAACAATACCGACACAAAAACCTGCGAGGTCGTAGTCTTCGCCTTCATACATGCCCGGCATTTCCGCAGTTTCGCCACCAACCAGAGAACACCCGGATAGTTTGCAGCCTTCACCAATACCACTTACTACAGCTGCAGCAGTATCAACGTTTAATTTACCAGTAGCATAATAGTCGAGAAAAAACAGAGGTTCTGCACCACAGACGACAAGGTCATTTACACACATGGCCACCAGATCGATACCTATGGTGTCGTGCAGTTGCAGGTCCATGGCAAGCTTCAACTTGGTGCCAACACCATCAGTACCTGAAGCAAGTACTGGTTCTTCATAGCCTGTAGGCAAACTAAACAGGGCGCCAAAACCTCCCAATCCTGCCAGAACTTCTGGTCGGCGTGTATTTTTGGCTACGTTCTTAATACGTTCGACAAGGGCATTGCCTGCATCAATATCTACACCGGCATCCTTATAGCTAAGAGAAGTGCTTAGAGATGTGGGGGGATTACTTTGTTGGTCGCTCATAGTGGTTTAAATCGTTGCCTTGTGAATCGCTCTTTAGCGATTATTAACTAGTAAGTTAACTGTATATTTAACTCGAAAATAGCGGTGCTTATAAAAAGAGTGGGTATTTTATATTAAAACCAAAGAACTGGCAGTCTGAGAATGTGTCTATTTACACTCTACTGTTACAATCGCGCCATGAAAAACCACACAGCTGTAAAAAATAGACTGATTCTTGCCATTGTCTTGGCTTTTTTGCCTCTGCTTGCCCAAGCCGAGACAGTAAATGATTTATACCGTACTGTTGTGCCAGTGGCAGATCAAAGTAAGGCTGAGCAGTTGCGGGCCATGAGAATAGGATTAGGTAAGGTCTTGGTTAAAGTGACCGGTGATAGTCAGGCCATGACCAATGTGGCTTTTTCAAACCCGGAACGATATGTCACAGAGTTTGGATATGTCAGTTACCGTGACCCTCAAACACCGGAGGCTGCAGCAAGTGGCACTGGCATGAGCTTGAGCTATGCCGCATCAGCCATTGATCGTTTATTACGTAAGTATCAACTCCAAGTATGGCCTTCTGATCGACCTGGGCTTTTGGTTTGGATGGTGGTTGATGGTGCTGGAGGTAAAAGTTTCGTTACACAGGAAAATATGCCAGCCGCCGTATCTTCTCTTAAGTTGTTGATGGAGGATCGGGGGGCACCGTTGATACTTCCTTTATTGGATTTACAAGATACCCGAAATGTATCCGAAAACGATGTATGGAACTTGAATTTCTCCAAATTGGCATCGGCAGCAGAGCGTTATAAAACAAATGCCTGGTTGGCAATCCGCTTTTATCAGAGTTCATCTGGACAATGGCGTGCGGCACGATTACTTAATTTGAATGGTGAGGATGATTTGCAAAATGTTGTTGCGAATACATTGCCTGCTCTCATCAACAAAATTATTCCTGAAGCTGTCGATAGTCTTGCCAGTCACTATGCCTATGTACCCAAAACAGATACTGAAGAAGTGATGCTTCACCTTGAAAATATCAATGATTATAAGAGTTTTAATCAGGCGGTAGAGTATCTGGAATCATTAGAAGTGGTACGACGTTTAACCGTTAGTGAGGTGGATGATCACCGTTTAATGTTGCGCCTTTTTGTAGAGGGTGAAGTCAATCTATTGTTGGACACGTTGCGTAGAGATAAACGTATGACAGAAAAAAACCTGCCTCCACTGATGATCCCTGGGTTAAATGATTCCAATACAAGTGTTAATGATGCCACTAATATTTTATCCCAGACGCAGAATTTATATTTTATGTGGGGTCGGCAGTAGTGCCACAGCAGCTTAGCCTACGTATTAACCTGAATGATGATGCGACGTTTGAGAACTTTTTTCTTAAGCGGAAGGACAGTCAGCAGAGCAGTAAATCTCAAGCTGTTTCTACCCTTCAAAATCAATTCTGTTCCAATTTCGGCACCACGGAAGAATCGTTTGTTTATCTCTGGGGAGCAAGTGGCAGCGGTGTATCCCATCTATTGCAGGCGAGTTGTCATCAGGCCTCAGCGCAAGGTTTATTAGCGCAGTATTTACCGTTCAAGACCTTGTTGGATTACCCGCCACAGCAATTGCTCGATGGCCTTGAGCAGTTATCACTTGTTTGCCTGGATGATCTTCAGGTTATTGCCGGGGATGCAGCATGGGAAGAAGCATTGTTTGATTTGTTCAACCGTATCAAAGATGTCGGTGGGAAACTGCTGTTAGGTGCCAATTGTTCTGCCAGAGAGTTGCCATTACAACTGCCAGACCTGCAATCCCGGTTTGGTTGGGGGCCGGTATTTCAATTGTCGGAGCCCGAAGATGATGAAAAAATGGCTATTCTTCAATTTAGGGCGTCAAGGCGAGGCATGGAATTAAATGATGATGTGGCTCAATATTTGATTAGCCGTGCGGCGCGTAACCTAGGCGAACTGATGAATTGCCTTGATAAACTTGAAGAAATTTCACTTCAGGAAAGTCGGAAGCTGAGTATTCCCTTTGTTAAGCAGGTCTTTAATTTTTCCTAGAGATTAAATACTGATCGCTTTGATTTCCAGATAATCCCCAAAGCCATATTCACCCCACTCTCGGCCATTCCCCGATTGTTTGTAACCACCAAAAGGGATGTTATAACTATGGGGTGCATGATTAATTCTCACCATGCCTGCACGTAGTTTGCGAGCGATATGTTTGCCCCGCTCAATATCTCCCGTTTGAATATATGCAGAGAGGCCATAGGCTGTGTTGTTGGCTATATCAATGGCCTCTTCTTCACTGTTATAGGGTATCAAAACCAGTACTGGGCCAAACACTTCTTCCCGAGCAATGGCCATGTTGTTGTCTACGTTGGCGAAGATCGTCGGCTTAGCGTAATGACCTATTTCGAAACCCTCTGGTTTACCTAGGCCGCCTGCAATCAGTGTGGCTCCTTCGTTAATAGCCCCTTGAATTAACTGCTGCACTTTTTGGTATTGGGCGTGGCTGGCTAGCGGGCCGATGTGTCTGCCGGACTTTTCCGGATTATCTACCGTTACAATTTCCACATACTCTTGAGCCAATGCCTGGGCCTCTTGATAACGTGAATGTGGAATCAGCATTCGGGTCGGTGCATTACAGGATTGTCCGGTGTTTTCCATGCACATGAAGATGCCTTTTTTAATTGACCGGTCGAAGTCTGCATCCTCCAATAAAATATTGGGTGATTTTCCGCCTAGTTCCTGGGTGACACGTTTCACTGAATCAGCAGCAGCTTTGGCTACGGCAATTCCTGCTTGGGTTGAGCCCGTAAAGGATATCATGTCGATGTCGGGATGCTCCGCTAGAGCCTTACCTACAATGGTGCCACTGCCATTTACAAGATTAAACACGCCGGATGGAAAGCCGGCTTCTTCGATCATTTCAGCAAACAAATGGGCACTCAGTGGGGCTATTTCACTGGGTTTTAATACCATGGTGCAGCCAGTAGCCAGCGCAGGGGCAACTTTGCAGGCAACTTGATTGATGGGCCAATTCCACGGGGTGATGAGTCCACAGACACCTATGGGTTCTTTGATGATCGTGCTGTTTTCTATGGTTTGTTCAAAGGCGTAATGCTTGAGTGCATCAATTGTGCTTTGTAGGTGGCCTCGGCCACAGTCGGCTTGCTCGTTGCGGGAAAAATCAATGGGTGCCCCCATTTCTAAATGGATGGCTTGTACCATCTCCTCATACCGATTCATGTAAATAGTGAGAAGGTTTTCTAGCAATGCCAGACGAGTTTCTCTGGTTGTTTGGCCGTATTCAGTAAATGCACGACGTGCTGCGGTAACTGCGTCGTCAACGTCGGTAGTTGTACCTTCAGATATTGCGGCAATAGATTGTTCTGTAGCAGGGTTTTCTACGGCTAGATCATTCGCTTCCCTGGGTAATACCCATTGACCGTTGATAAAAAACTTTCTGCAATCTCGCATTTACTTACCCTCTGATGGCATTTGCTCAGCTGAAAGAAAGTAGCTGTGAATTTTTTTAGTTCGCTTTAATTATAGTTTGCAGTTGCTCTAGTGTTTGCGGGCCGAGTAGGACTTTCTCAAATACACCCTGACGGTCAATAACCAGTGTTTCTGGCAATACCCCGCTAGCTTCTACAGAAAATTGAGCCCTGGGGTCGGTTGTGAGTATTGGGAATTCAATGCCGAGGTTATTGGTTTGTTTGATTAAGGCATCACCTTGGATGCCATCGAAGTTGACGCCGAGTACCTGTACCTGATCACCGTATTGTTGTTGCAGAGCATTTAATTCTGGAATTTCTTTACGGCAGGGTTTACACCATTCGGCCCAGTAATTGATCAAAACAATTCGGCTCTGGAGATCGGAAAATTTCAGTGTTTTACCATCGGCAAGGGTATAGCGAGGCTCACCATCACTACAGCCAGCTAGTGACAGAGAAAGTAATAAGGTGAGCGAAGCTAAAAAACGGAGAATGAATAACGAGTTAATCTTTTGTGTCACGAGGGTTTTCCATGGAAGTATTGGGCTCAAATAATTCTGCTACAGTCGGTGAAAAAGTGGTGTCCAGCTGTTGATTGGCTTGATTTAAAATATCGGAAAGGGTCGAGAACCAGGGGTATATCGTCAGTACGTTAGAGGCTTTCGGGCCTGGTAGCATGGTAGCGCCATTACCACCTAGTGCTGCAAGGTCTTTAATATGAAGGTGGCTTGGGTCTCTTGTTAGCACGTAATACCCCGAAGAGGTTTCTGCCAAAATGTGTTTTTTTAGCAACAGGTCACGCAATCTCCGCCAGTGTTGTTCTTCTAGCCCAGCTTCGATTAAATCTTTATTGGAAAGCGATCCACCATTTTGCTGTCTACACCAGCATTCCCAAAGTACAACCAATACAGCGACAAGGTCTGGGTATTCATATCCCTGCCATGCCGTTTTAAAGGTTTCCATTGAGCGGATCAGCTCAGCACCTCCTAATACGAGGATCCACATGAGGTAAATCCAGATTAGGAAGATGGGGAATATTGCAAACGCGCCATAAACCGTGGTGTAACTTGAGTGAGCAACTAAGGTACCAAAGGCAATTTTGGCAAGCTCAAAACAGATGGCGGTGATTAGCCCTCCGATAACGGCATAACGTGTGTTCACTTTACAGTTAGGAACGGCGATAAATAGCAGGGTAAATGCGGCCCAAGTAAATAATAGTGGCATGTATTCAAAAACTAATGCGGTAACACCAAGGACATCGACTTCATCAACTAGCAACTGAAAAGAGAGTAAATAGGTACGCATCATCAGGCCTATGCCGAGTAATAACGGGCCTAAACTGAGAATGCCCCAATAAAGAAGGAAGCTTGAGAGGCCTTTTCTTCCCCCGGCAGTCCCCCAGATATTATTAAACGTCTGTTCAATATTGGTTAGCATCAAATAAGAGGTGATTAAAAGAATAACAGCACCGGCAACCGATAAATTACGTGCCTGATTAGAAAACTCTGTTAGGTATTGTTGGATTTCAGCGCCACTTTGGGGCACAAAATTACTGAAAATTAATTCCTGAACCTGGCCCTCAAGCCCTTGAAAGGCGGGGATTAGGGAAAACATGGAATACATTAGGGTCATTAAAGGGACAACAGCAAACAGGCTCATGTAGGTAAGTGCTGCTGCACTTTGCCGACAGCCATCATTAATAAAGCGTTTTGCCAAATGCCGAAAGAAATGTTTCGCCATTTGTAAGCGTTCTGTTGCTGTTAAAGACACACTTGATGACACTATGGACCTCATCTTGGGTGCCGATCCTGGCCCCGGTAACTAATTTGCAGCTAAAATGTGTTTCTTTAGAGCGACATGTATTAAAACGGCATGTATTCTAAACAACATCTTTTAGACAGTTTAAGTTTAGATGCTTGCATCTAAATAACTTAAATTAAAAACCACATATATAAAGGTATTTTACACAAAGATTATGGTTAGTATTTATCACAACCCCCGCTGCTCGAAATCTCGCCAAACTCTAGCATTACTGGAAGAGCGTGGCATCGACCCTGAAATTATATTGTATCTGGAAACACCTCCCTCAGCTGAAACTTTGTCGGGCATACTGCAAAAGCTAGGCATTACACCCAGGCAATTGCTTCGAAAAGGTGAAGGTGCGTACAAGGAAAATAACCTGTCGTATACCAGCCTGAGCGACAAACAACTGATTGATGCCATGGTTGCCCACCCTAAGTTGATTGAGCGCCCGATAGTCATTAATGGCAGTAAAGCGGCTTTGGGTCGCCCACCAGAGCAAGTGCTGGATATTCTGTAGTTGAGTCATCTTTGGTTAAGTTATCTCTTTAGTTAAGTGATATTTAGTTAAACAGTCTGAGGCCTTTCTTAATGTCTTCAATGTCGTCATATATTTTGGTGTTGTATTACTCACGTTATGGCAGCACAAAGGCCATGGCAGAAAAAATTGCTGAAGGTGTCGAGCAGGCTGGGCTGGAAGCAAAGGTGAGAACAGTGCCGGCAGTTTCTGCTAATAGTGAAGCGACTGAATCCGATATACCGGCAGAGGGACATGTTTACTGTTCCCAGGATGACTTAAAAAGTTGCTCTGGATTAATTCTTGGTAGTCCAACCCGTTTCGGTAATATGGCCGCTCCACTTAAGTATTTTCTTGATAGTACTGGGGACATCTGGCTAAACGGAGATTTGATTGGTAAACCGGCAGCCGTGTTTACATCTACAGGGTCGCTACATGGTGGCCAGGAAACAACATTGTTAAGCATGATGTTGCCACTCATGCACCAGGGGATGGTTTTAGCTGGTTTACCTTATAGTGAGCAAGCGCTTCACACCACAACGAAGGGTGGAACGCCATATGGCGCGTCACATCAATCTGGAGATGGCAGTTTTGGCCTTAGCGGTGAAGAAGAAGAGCTTTGTATTGCCTTAGGGAAACGCATTGCGGGACTTGCTTCAAAATTGTCAGACTCTATTTAATAGAGCCTATTACCGAACGTATGTGATACAGCGCTTGTAACCATACCTTCATATAATCAGGATGTTTTATCATCAATGAAAGTGATTCCTAATCTAGGTAAAAAATTGCGTATTGGCCGTCAACTGACATGGGGGAGTTTGATACTTTTTCTGTTGGTCTTATTATTGAATGGTTTGCAGTCAGCATTATCCTGGAAGCTGATGATTTTTACTTTTATTCCATTATTAATTCTTCTGCCAGGATTGTACGTTGAGCGTTACAAAACCATTTCGATGTTATGTTTTGTGACATTACTCTATTTTATTGTCACGGTTAACAATTTGTTCTCGCCTAATGCCAATGTATTTGATTGGGTGGAGTTAGTGCTTTTAGTGGTGATGTTCAGTGCAGCAATGATGTTTAGCCGTTGGAAACAATATTCTCTTTATCAGGATGATAGCCATGAGTGAAAAACCGGGTCTGATTAGACGATTTTTTCGATTAATTGCGGGGCTCCTCAGTGCCATTCGTGTACTAGTGAACCTTGTTTTTGTCTTGATCTTAGTTGCCGTCATAATGAGTTTTGTACAAAAGGACGTACAGCCACTGCCTGAGCAGGCCGCGTTGAAAATTGCGCCTGGAGGCTTTTTAGTCGAACAAAAAACCTATGTAGATCCATTAACGCAAATTCTGGAACAGAGCAGACCCGCTGATGCGGAAACACTGACCCATGATTTGATCGAGGCTATTGATCGAGCTGCTGACGATGAGCGAATTACCAGCTTGGTTATGGAGCTAGGTTTTCTGATTGGTGGTGGTATTAGCAAATTGGAAGATATCGGTGATGCCTTGGCTAGATTTAAAACCAGTGGCAAAACTATTGTTGCTGTTGGAGACAATTACACACAAGAACAGTATTACTTGGCCAGCTATGCCGATGAAATTCATTTAAATCCCATGGGTACTGTACTGCTAACTGGTTATGGCAGTTACCCCAGTTACTTAAAAGAAATGCTGGATAAACTGCGTATTCATCTCAATGTTTTTCGAGTGGGAACCTATAAAGATGCCATTGAGCCTTTTACCCGATCCAACATGTCAGAAGCATCTCGGGAGCATACTACTGAATGGCTGAATGCATTGTGGTCAGTCTACACCAGTAGGGTTGAAGCACTCCGTGATTTACCGGCTGATGCGATTAATGATTATGCCAACAACCTGGGTAGCAAATTGGCAGCTCATAATGGCGACACTGCAGCATTGGCATTATCTGCCGGTTTGGTCGATAAACTTTCAACCCGCCCACAGATGATGGCGCGGTTACAGCAATTAGCGGGTATTGGTGAAGAGGGCGACTATAACGCGATTGATATGGGCCGTTACCTGAACCATGAACGCCGCTTGGAATCTCTTCAAACGGATCCGATGGGTAATAAAATTGGTCTTATCGTTGCGAAAGGCGCTATTTTTGATGGTGAACAACCTGCTGGTACAGTGGGTAGTGACACGCTTTCTGAATTATTTATACAAGCTCGCGAAGATGATCAGATTAAAGCCGTTGTACTTCGTGTAGACAGCCCTGGAGGCAGTGCTTTTGCCTCTGAGGTAATACGACAGGAAATACTCTTGACCAAGCAACAGGGTAAACCGGTCGTTGTTTCTATGGGATCTGTTGCCGCATCAGGTGGTTACTGGATTGCCATGGGTGCAGATGAAGTTTTAGCCAGCCCAACAACGATTACGGGTTCTATTGGTGTGTTTGGCATTATTCCAACCTTTGAAGACAGTCTCGATGCGTTGGGTATTCAAAATGATGGTGTGGGTACCACAGCATTGTCTGATTTTTACCAATTGAACCGTCCTATGTCTCCTCAAGCAAAGCAGGTCGTTCAGGCTGGTGTTGACCATGTTTATGACCGTTTTTTAACGATAGTGGCTGAGGCGAGAGAGAGTACCACAGATCAGGTCCACCAGGTGGCCCAAGGGCGGGTATGGACTGGCGCTAAGGCACTAGAGTTGGGGTTGGTTGACGAGTTGGGCGGTTTAAAACAAGCCGTTGAGTCTGCGGCAGAGTTAGCTGAACTGGATGTATACGATGTTGAAGAGGTGCGCCGACCCCTGGATTTTCGTGAGCAGTTGCTACAAGAAATAGCCAATGGGCAGGTGAGTGCTTTGGTGTCTTTTGTACCAAAGAATTGGTTGCCCGGTAGTTTGGTTTCAGACTTTTACGGCATCAGTAAAAAGATTGAGGTTATGGCGCAATTTAATGATCCCAGAGGTATGTATTTAAATTGCTTTGAGTGTCTGGGCCAGTAACGATTTACGAACTGCACTAAATGTAATAAAGATAAAAAAGGCAGTTGCTTTGTAGCAACTGCCTTTTTATTTTGTGCTTAATACTTGATCGATTGCTAGAACAAGCCGGTTTGGACTCTAACGCTCCAGGTGTTGTAATTTATCCGGTGCACCATCCCATTCTTCAGCATCGGGAAGTGGATCTTTTTTCTCAGTAATATTTGGCCACACTTCAGCGAGTTCAGTGTTTAGCTCCAAGTAGACTTGTTGATCTTCGGGCAGTTCGTCCTCAGAAAAAATAGCTTCTGCAGGACATTCTGGTTCACAGAGTGCGCAGTCAATACACTCATCCGGGTGGATCACCAGGAAATTGGGGCCTTCGTAAAAGCAATCAACCGGGCAAACTTCCACACAATCTGTGTATTTGCACTTGATGCAGTTCTCGCCGACGATGAAGGTCATTCGTGTTCTCCGTAAAGCTGGTGTTTCAACAGCGGCGCATTATACAGAAATCACTTCCGGTATTTAAACCATAACCGTTAAATATTTATCTATTTTTCATAAAGCTAAGGTTTTGTACAGAGCTTTTTCAGGGCGTAGAGCTGTTCCAGTGCTTCTCGAGGTGAAAGTTCGTCGGGTTCAATACTCGATACAGCATCTAAAAGCTGAGAGCCTATCGGGTCATTAAACAGTTCGCTTTGTACCGGCGTGGGGTTTGATATGGCCTGGGTGTTTGGCGTAGTAGAAGGTTTTACTGTTGGATGAGCACCTGCTTCCAGGCTAGCTAACTCTTTCCTTGCCAGGGTAATAACTTCAGAGGGAATTCCTGCCAGCTTTGCCACTTGAACCCCATAGCTTTGGCTGGCGGGGCCTTCCTGAATAGTGTGTAAAAAGACAATGTCATCGTTATATTCAGTGGCATCCAAATGGACGTTGGCAACACCCTGTGTTTTATCGGGTAAGCTGGTCAGCTCAAAATAGTGGGTGGCAAATAGGGTAAAAGCTTTTACTTTTTCTGCAAGCTGAACGGCGCAGGCCCATGCCAATGACAAGCCATCAAAGGTGCTGGTGCCTCTGCCTACCTCATCCATTAATACCAAGCTACGTTCGGTGGCATTGTGGAGAATGTTGGCAGTTTCAGTCATTTCCACCATAAAGGTAGAGCGGCCACCAGCTAAATCATCTGATGAACCAATACGGGTCAAAATTCGATCAACTAGGCCAATAGAAGCATTTTGTACGGGAACACAGCTACCTATATGGGCTAATAAAACAATCAGTGCCGCTTGTCGCATATAGGTAGATTTACCACCCATGTTTGGTCCGGTAATCACTAGCATACGACGTTGTTCATCCAAATTGAGATCATTGGCCACAAAAGGTGTGTCGAGCACTTGCTCTACTACAGGGTGTCGTCCAGCGGTGACAAAAATACCGGGTTTTTCGACTAACTCTACGGGCATGAGATTAAGACTGTCGGCACGTTCTGCCAGGTTCGTTAGTACATCCAGTTCAGAAATAGCCGCCGAACATTGTTGCAGTGGCAACAGTTGTTCATTCAGGGTTTCTACTAATGCTTCGTAAAGAGCTTTTTCTCTGGTTAGTGCACGGCTTTTGGCACTTAGGGATTTGTCCTCAAATTCTTTCAGCTCAGGAGTGATAAATCGTTCAGCATTTTTAAGTGTTTGACGTCGAATGAATTCTGCCGGTGCTTGGTCAGACTGTGCCCGTGATATTTCAATGTAGTAACCGTGTACACGGTTGTAGCCAACTTTTAAGGTACTGATGCCTGTATTTTGTTTTTCTCGTTCTTCCAGATCGATCAAAAACTGTCCGGCATTACTGCTGATATTTCTTAACTCATCCAGTTCTGCATCATAGCCTTCAGCAATAACACCGCCATCTCGAATAACAACAGGTGGATTATCAATCACTGCGCGATTGAGTAAGTCGACAGTTTCGGGAAACTCTGAGGCATTAGTTAATAGTTGCCGAATGTGTGAAGAATCTGAGCCTGAGAGAATGGATTGAATGACAGGCAAGGCAGCTAGCGATTGTCTTAATCGGGTTAAATCTCGGGGGCGGGCAGATCGTAACGCTACACGGCCGAGGATTCTCTCCATGTCACCAATGTTTTTTAATTCATCGGTGAGCGTTTCATAACAATAGTTAAGGCGTAATTCTGCGACAGCTTGTTGTCGTCCTTGTAGTGTATCCAAATTGCGCAATGGCCGATTAACCCATCGGCATAACAGCCGGCTCCCCATGGCTGTTGAGGTGTTATCCAATACAGACAGTAAGGTATTTTCCTGGCCGCCGTTTAAATTGGTATCCAGTTCTAAATTGCGCCGGGTAGCTGCATCCAAAATAATGCTGTCATCACGGTTTTCATGGCTAATGGAGCGAATATGGGGCAAAGCAGTACGTTGGGTTTCACGTGCATATTGCAGCAGGCAGCCAGCAGCCGAGAGGGCAAGTGGTAAATGATCGCAGCCAAAACCATTAAGGTCTTTGGTGCCAAACTGGTCAGTTAAGTAACGAAGGGCAGTATCTTGCTCGAATTCCCAGGGCTGTCTATGACGAACACCTTTGTAGGCTTCAATAATTTCAGGGGCGGGAAAATCTTCACTGACAAGTAATTCGGCAGGGTTAAGGCGTTGTAACTCACTTTGTAGGCTTTCGGTACCCACTACTTCCAGTACTAAAAAACGACCACTACCGATATCAAGAGTGGCGATACCGAAGGTCGTAATATCTGATAAATTTTGACTTGATGACCTATTTTTAGAAGAGGTGTTTTTAGATGAAGTGTTACCAGAAGAATTATTACCGTAAGTAACAGCTATGAGCAGGTTGTCTCGTCTTTCATCGAGAAGAGCTTCATCACTGATAGTGCCAGGAGTAACGACTCGAACGACTTCACGTTCCACTGGCCCTTTACTGGTGGCTGGGTCACCAATTTGCTCACATATAGCAACGGATACACCAAGTTTTACTAACTTGGCTAAATAGCCTTCAGCAGCATGGTAAGGAATACCCGCCATGGGTATCGGATTTCCAGCAGATTTACCTCTTGCTGTTAGTGTTACATCCATCAGCTGGGCAGCTTTTTTTGCGTCGTCAAAGAACAACTCGTAGAAGTCCCCCATCCGGTAAAACACCAGCTCATTGGGGTGTTGTGCCTTGATGCGAAGATATTGCTGCATCATTGGGGTGTGTTGTTCCGTCGATGTAACCGCTGAGGTCATGGTGAGAGGCACTTATGTATTCGTAAAGAAATGGAATTCTACGTGATTCAGTGGAGTGAACAAACAGTTAAAACTCTAGCGATGTATTACCTAAGGGGATAATTTATTTTTCATTAGAATTAACCATGGTATTTACGGACGTACTTTGATTACGTCCTTGTGATTTAGCTTTGTATAATGCTTCATCAGCTAATGCGACCAGTTCCGAAGGGTTAACTTCTGATGATGGTGTTAAGCAAGCAATCCCATAACTTAGGGTGACATGTGCGGCGGCCTGATTTGTATCGTGTGGAATATTATGCCTTTCTATTGCTGAACGTATTCGTTCTGCGACCTCAAAGGCACCTTCAAGAGTTGTATTCGGCAATAAAAGGCCGAATTCTTCACCACCATAGCGAGTAGCCATGTCACTGCTGCGTAATAAACTGTGTTGTAAAACCCGAGCTACAGATCTAAGGCAGTCATCACCCGCAGTATGACCATAGGTGTCGTTGTACTGTTTGAAGAAATCAATATCTAACAGAATAAAGGAAAGGGGTTCTTGGCTTCGTATTCCTCGGGACCATTCTATATGAAGGTTTTCATTAAAAAAGCGTCGATTGTGAAGACCAGTTAATTCATCTGTGATGGATAATTCTTCGAGAGCAGATTGTGCTTTTTTATAATCAGTACTGTCCCTTATGGTTTGAACAACGGCAATTAATTTGTCTTCTTCGTCGTAGATTGGACCTGCATCGGCTGAGACATAGAGTTTTGTTCGGGTGCGGGGCATAACGCACCAATTTTCAGCTTTATAGCCGTTGCCGTGAAGAGACGGTTGAGCATGAACTGCATATAGGTCGGCTAACTCTGATGTTCGGCCCTGGACAATTACATCAGCTAGACATAAACGTTCCCGTGAATAAAACGCCCGCCAATGCTCTTTGGTGCCAAGAACTTCCTTGGCTGATAGACCAGTTAATCTCTCGCAAGCATTGTTCCATATGATGACTGTACCTTCATGATCCAATACAAAGGTGGCGGTAACCAGGTGTTCAATCAGGTTGGCTGCAAATTTTTTTTGCTCAGGCTTGTCCATTTACCCTATTCCTTGAGTATGTTTTTGTTTATTTTATAATAAATTCGAGGACTTGCTTCTGGTCAAAAAATGATCAAAGGGGATTATGTCAGTAATTACTGTTTATGACAAACAAGGCTTTTTTTGTTTCTCTGATAGATAATTATTGAGGGCTTCCAGGTTAATAGGTTTACTGAAAAAATACCCTTGAGCCATGTCACATTTCATCTGTGTGATGATCTTCAGTTGTTCTTCTGTTTATATGCCTTCGGCAATGACAGTCAGCCCCAGTTTGTGCCCCATGCCAATAATAACTTCCGTAATAACTTTGTTGTCTTCTCTTTCAGTAATGTCTTTTATGAACTCACGGTCGATTTTTAAGGTGTCTGCTGGTAGATTTTTTAGCTGGCTCAAAGAAGAATAGCCTGTACCAAAATCATCAATAGCAATAAGTATCCCCAGTGCCTTAATCTGCTTTAAGATCTGAATGGCATTCGCCATATTCTTCATTAATGCCGTTTCAGTAATTTCCAGCTCCAATTGATAGCCTTCAATCCCTGCATTTGTAAGTGCGGCTTTAATAGTGGTTAATAAATTAGGGTCAGAAAATTGCCTGGGTGACAAATTCACAGAAACAATAAGGTTCGGTTGGTCAAGCTGCTTTAATTGTTTACAGGCTTGCTCTAATACCCAGGTTCCGATAGGGATAATGAGTCTGCTATCTTCAGCAAATTGAATAAAGTCCCCTGGCGGTAGTAGGCCTTTACTAGGGTGCTGCCATCGGACTAAGGCTTCAATACCCTTAGTTTGTTGTGTCAATAAGCAAACTTGTGGTTGGAAATGGAGTACAAACTCATTCTTTTCAACCGCCTGACTGAGCTCTCTTTCCAGTATTAAGCGTTCAAGGGTGTTGGTGTTTAGTTTATGTTCAAAAAACTGGTAATTGTTGCGGTTGTTTTCTTTGGCGCTGTACATGGCCAGATCAGCATTTTTAAGTAATTGAATACTATCGGTACCATCATCCGGTGCTAAGGTAATACCTATGCTGGGTGTGACCCTGACAGAATGGGTTCCTAGCTTGACTGGTTTTTCAATTGCTTCGAGTATTTTTTCAGCGACATGGGCAGCATTTACTCCGGTCTGAATGTTAGGTAAGAGGGCACAAAATTCATCGCCACCGATTCGGGCAACAATGTCCGATTTGCGGACAACACATGAAAGTCGCTCTCCAATAATTTTGAGTAATTGATCTCCAGATTCGTGGCCTAAAGAATCATTAATACGTTTGAAGTCATCAAGGTCCAGGTAAAGCAGCGCCATCCGCTTACCGTCACGCTCTGTTGTAGCAATCATTCGAGTGAGCAAATCATTAAATAGACGGCGGTTACAAAGTTTAGTTAAGGGGTCATAAAAGGCTAACTTATGTAATGCATCTGTTTTTTGGTCAACCAGTTGCTGCAAGCGTATTGGGCGTCTTAGAAGTGCGTAGGTTATATAAGTGACCAGCCCACTAAGGCAGACAACCAATAGTATTTGTAATCCCAGGGCTATATGGTGCCAGGGTTGTGGCTCTCGTCCCATGCAAAGTAGCCACTTTCCATTTGGTACTTCTATGGTTTTTTTAACGATTGTTTCTGCTGCCCCCATATGTTCATGGCTCTGGGCAAAAATATTCTCAGTTTTGTTAGTTGTATTGGAAAGTTGGTATTGATAGCCCTTAGATTTGAGGGTGTTTAAGTCTGTTGCAGAAAGTAGGTCGTCAAGATAGGTTAAGACCGAAGCAAAGCCCCAAAAATATTCTTCACCTTCTGCATTTTTGAGGAAAATTGGATTTCGGCCAATGATGGCTGTACCACCTTGAACAAGCTGGAAAGGGCCAGCCAATGTGAGCTCTCGATTGGTAATTGCCAATGCTGCTTCGTCGCGGCGTTTGTCATCTTTTAGTATGTTATGACCAATAGCTTTTTCATGGCCTGCTAAAGGGTAAATATGTTCAACAATGCCGTTGGGTGCCAGCTGCAAATTAGTAATGCTACCAATGGAGTTGAAAATATTTTTTGCGTAGGAATTAAAATTTTTGACATCACCGTTGTCAATTTCTACTAAAGACTTAAGGATGTAGGTGGAGGAAAAAGAACGGGAAAGATGGCGCTGTATTGTTGAGGCTTGAGAACCTACCAGCTCCGACATGAGCATGGATTGTTCTTTTTCCCATAGTGAATGATAGTTGTTAACTATTACAAGACCGACAAGCAGCGTAATTAAAAATGCAATAAATGGTAAAACGCGTAATCGTAGTGCATTGTTATGCACTACGTTTGCTTTGAACGTATTCGTCATTAATCCTGGACCATTTGCAGCAGTTTTTTATAGGGCGGTCCATCACCCCATCATTTTGTTGGCTATTATCTATCAGCCTTTTTTATCGGTCTGAATATACCACAGTTAAAAACTAAAGGGAGTGACCCTGTTTTTGTCATACACTGGTATGGCGGCTAAGTAATGTATGACGACAAAAAGTATGGATGTAGACCAAGTTACATTACAGAAATTGGTCACATTTGTTGATTAACAGATTGGGAAGATAAATTTTTGAAACAAAGAAACTTTAGTACTAAAAAAAATGCTAAAAGCGGGGCAAAAAATAGGCGGACAAAGCCTAAAAATAAGCAAGTACCCCGTACCCTTGAGTTTAGGGTCGAGAGTATGGATTCAATGGGGCAGGGCGTAGCAAAAATTGATAGTAAGCCTTGCTTTATCGCCAAAACATTACCTGGGGAACAGGGCAAGGCTAGTCTAACAAAATCTAGTAAAGGGGTGATGTTCGCTAAATTAGATACTTTAGATATCACCGCTGATAATCGAGAAGAGCCAGCGTGCCCTCATTTTGAAAGCTGCCCAGGTTGTCACTATCTTCATACGGATTACGCCAGTGAACTGGCCTATAAACAACAGGCATTGCAGCATCACCTAAATCGCCTAGGGGTTGAACTTCCAACTATTTATATTAGTCCAGCTGTGGAACGGTTGGGGTATCGCAATCGGATACAGCTGCATTATCGACATAAATACCTAGGCATGATGGATGGAGCTACCAATAATGTTGTTGAAATTCCAGGCTGTTTGGCTCTTGCGCCAGAACTAAAGTCAGTCTTTGATCAATTGTATAAAGATAAAAGTTGGGTCGCTGAACATGATGGACAGGGTCACTGTGAATTGTATCTCACGAATGATGGTGTAAGTGTTGAGTGGGATCAGCCCTATGCTCATGGGGGATTTAGCCAGGTAAATAACACGATGAATGAGGTGCTTAAAGCCTCTGTCGCCAATCAGGTGAATCGAGATGAAGCGAAAGTAGAAACGCTGCTCGATTTATTCTCGGGTGAGGGCAATCTGTCAGACGCTCTTGTCGATAATATTGTTGTCGGTGATGGTAGTTTGGTCCAACGTGTTATGGTCGATTATGCTCCTGACCGAGTTGCTCAGGAAGAATTAAGTTTTGTACATTTGGATTTGTTCTCTGAATCTGCATTGAGAACGTTTAAAGCGCGAACAGAGTATAAGCAATTTGATGTATTGCTTGTTGACCCCCCAAGAAAGGGGTTTCCAGATATGGCGCTTTGGGTAAAGGCGTACAAACCCAAAAAGCTTATCTATGTTAGCTGTAATGCCGCGACAATGGTTCGTGACTTGCAGCAGTTATCAGAATTAGAGCCTTCAAAAAAATACTCGATTGATCACATAGAGCTAATTGATTTATTTCCAAGCACATATCACTATGAAACACTGGTAACAGTTTCTTTTCACTAGCGAAATAGTTGGTTTGATGATGAGTAGTTCGACTCAATCGCAAGAATCCTTAGCAGCTGAACTAGGTGAGCTATTACAGTCCAAAAGTTTAACGGTTACTTGCGCAGAATCTTGTACTGGGGGTGGTCTTGCCAGTGCTATTACTGATATCCCGGGAAGCTCCCAGTGGTTTCATATGGGCTTCGTGACCTATGCCAACCAATCAAAACAGCAATTGTTGGGTGTTGACCCCGACGTGCTATCCCAAGAAGGAGCAGTTAGTCAGGCAGTTGTAGAAGACATGGCTCTAGGTGCACTTAAAGTATCCAATGCAAATATTGCTGTTGCGGTAAGTGGTGTAGCGGGTCCTGGCGGTGGTAGTGAAGATAAACCGGTCGGGCTGGTATGGTTTTGCTGGGCCAAATCTACAGGCTCAGCTAAACATGGAGATAGTAGTCGAGTGGTATTAGAAAGTCGCTCCTGCCAGTTTGAAGGTGGAAGGTCAGACGTCAGGGTTGCGGCAATACAGCAAGCGTTGCTTGGATTAATTTCTATGCTAAAAAAATAGAGTACTGTATGACTATACAGTACTAAAAAATTAAGTTAAGCTATCAAAAATTAGAGTAAACATTAAAGTTTAAGTCGGCACATAGTCAGCACTAAGAGAAGAGGCAGCAATCATGGATCCTAATAAAGAAAAGGCGCTTCAAGCAGCATTGGGTCAAATCGAGCGCCAGTTCGGTAAGGGAACTGTTATGCGCATGGGCGATAAAGAGCAAGTAGCGATGCCAGCTATCTCCACTGGTTCCTTGGGCCTTGATGTCGCATTGGGTATCGGTGGTTTGCCTAAGGGGCGAGTTGTTGAAATTTATGGTCCAGAATCCTCAGGTAAAACAACACTAACACTACAAGTTATTGCTGAAGCACAAAAGCAGGGCGGTACTTGCGCTTTTGTTGATGCGGAACATGCACTTGATCCTATCTATGCAGAAAAGCTTGGTGTAAATGTTGATGATTTGATGGTTTCACAGCCAGACACCGGTGAACAAGCCTTAGAAGTAACCGATATGCTGGTTCGCTCAGGTGCAATAGATGTTCTGGTTGTGGATTCTGTTGCAGCATTAACACCCCGTGCTGAAATAGAAGGTGAAATGGGTGACCACCATGTTGGCCTGCAAGCGCGCTTGATGTCTCAGGCGTTACGTAAGTTGACTAGCAATATTAAACAGGCCAATTGTTTGGTGATATTCATTAACCAAATTCGTATGAAAATTGGAGTGATGTTTGGTAACCCTGAAACAACAACAGGTGGTAATGCGTTAAAGTTTTATTCGTCGGTACGTTTGGATATTCGTCGTATTGGAGCTGTTAAAGAAGGCGACGAAGTGGTTGGTAATGAAACAAGGGTGAAGGTAGTAAAAAACAAGGTTTCTCCGCCATTTAAACAGTGTGAATTCCAAATTCTTTATGGCCAGGGCATTAACCATTTGGGTGAAGTTGTTGATCTAGGTGTGAAGTGTGGCTTGGTTGATAAATCAGGGGCTTGGTATGCATATAATGGCAACAAAATAGGCCAAGGCAAGGCAAATGCATGTGAGTATTTGCGTGAAAACCCTACCATAGCCAATGAGATTGAAGAAAAGATCCGTGCTGAATTAATGTCGACACCAAAATCAGGTAAAGATGTTGTAAGTGAGGATTCTTCGGGGGAAGAAGCAGAAGCTTAAATAACTTGGTTTTTATAGCCTTAAACCGCACCTTCAAACGTGCGGTTTTTTATTAGGTGCATTTTGTTACTTGTGGGCTGTATAGTTATTTAAGCCATAGATTAAAACGCTATTTTCGGTGCCAGTTCTACATAGCATAAATGCTCATGAAGAGTGAGTGACCTGATACAGCTTGGTAAGATGCATTGCCTGACTTGATTGTTTATAAAAGCGTCACTGTTTTTCTCCTTCTATTGGGGCTGTTTGTAGCTGAACGTTATTTCCCCTCAGCAGTTATGCCCGAACAGGTAAAAACCAACCATCGTAAAGTTAAAAATCTATCATTATGGTTATGTAACAGCGCGATCTCTCCATTTGTGATCTTTCCTATAACGATGTATGCCGTTGGCTGGGGGGTTGAGCGCGGCAATGTTTGGCCTTCGGGCTGGTCTGGTATCCTGTTGGATGTGGTCATTTTAGACCTTTGGATTTATTGGTGGCATAGGGCTAATCATCGTGTGCCCTTGTTATGGCGTTTTCATCAAGTCCATCACTTAGATCAATGGTTGGATGTTACGTCAGCAGTTCGGTTTCATTTTGGTGAGGTGTTGTTGTCAGCTTTGGTTCGTGCTGTGGTAGTTGTTTGTCTAGGAATACCATTGATATCTGTTGTCGTATTTGAAACGTTAGTATTGCTGGGTGCTGGCTTTCACCATTCAAATCTAAGATTGCCAGTAAAAATAGAAAAATATTTGTCGAAGCTGATCATTACTCCATCCATTCATTGGGTTCACCACCATAATATTCAACAAGATACGGATAGCAATTACGGAACATTGTTCAGTTTTTGGGACCACTTGTTTGGCAGTTCATCTAAAAGTAAGCGATATGCAAGCATGGTTATTGGGGTGGGAAGGTTGGAAGACAAGCGGCTTGACCAGTTACTGATATTGCCCTTTAAGTAAGATGCTATCTAGTAGGAAAATGGACAACGTTAATAACCTATTTGTTTAATAACAAAGGTAAATTAGAACTTTACTATTATTTGACACTTTAGCTTAGGCCTTAGGTCTAAACTAGGTGGTAAGTATGAATGGCTTTAATAGGATAGATGAATTGTATGTATCCTATAGAAACAACCATTATGCCAACCGAATTTTTCCAGATCGGCTGTGATAAAGAGATGTTGGAAAAGAGATTGGTGAAAAGCTAATGAGAGGTCGCAGTGATGGATAATTATCAGGAACTAATCAGTGTTATCGCGCTGACTATGGGTGTTGGGTGGGCCAGTGGTATTAATTTATATGCGGCGGTATTGGTTTTAGGCTTGGCAGGATCAACGGGTAATATTGACCTCCCTGCTGAATTGTCCGTAGTAGAAAACCCAATGGTCATTATGGCAGCGGGAATTATGTATTTTGTAGAATTCTTTGCTGATAAGGTGCCCGGTGTTGATACCGGTTGGGACACTATACATACGTTTATACGAATACCAGCCGGTGCATTGTTGGCTGCGGGTGCTGTTGGTGATGTAACCCCTGCATTGGAGCTTTCAGCTGGATTACTGGGCGGAACAATGGCGGGAGCCAGCCACCTAACTAAATTTTCGACTCGAGCGCTAATTAATACTTCGCCAGAGCCGTTTACAAATTGGGCAGCGTCCATCTCTGAAGATCTTATGGTTCTGGGTGGCCTCTGGGCTATGTTTAACCACCCCTGGTGGTTTGTGGGTGCTATGGTGGTCTTTATTGTGTTGGTTATTTGGTTGCTACCAAAACTGTGGCGTTTACTTAAGGCGATATTTACTCGCATTGGTCAGTGGTTGGGGTTTGTTGAAAAGCCAGAATTGGCTCCTAATTCTGAAGCTGACTCAAAAAACATACTTGAGACTCAAGCCGTCTCGGGGCAGTCTGCTGATTTGTCAGTACCAACCTCTGGTAAGTGACTAACTGGTAAGCACTGGATTAACCGTGATTGATAGTCAGCAGATAAACCCTCTCTCTGTAGTGAGGGCCAGAGCAATGGATTTACTGGCCCGAAGAGAACATTCACGTTTAGAATTACAACAGAAACTATGTGCAAAACTCCCAGAACATTCTGAACTGGTAGAAACAGTTATTGCTGAATTACAGCAAGATCAACTGCAATCAGATGAAAGGTTTGCTGAGGTATTCATTTCCTCACGAGTAAAAAAAGGACAGGGACCACACCGAATTAGTATGGAGTTACAGCAGCGGGGTATCTCTTCTTCGCTTATTAGTTCTGCTCTCAAGGATGGCAATTTTGATTGGTATCAACTTGCCAATGATGTACTCATAAAAAAGTATGGCAATAAACCATGTCTGGATTTCAAGGAACAGGCTAAACGTCGTCAATTTCTTCATTACCGAGGTTTTAACTCAGAGCATATCTCAGCCTGCTTTGACCAATAGAATGTAGCTTGATTGATAGGCGCCAAACGTTTTTATATAACTTAAAAAATAATTAATCTGAGGAACAGAGAGCAAAGTAGGCAATCTAAGGTCTGTACAGTTTTTGGAGATGATTTCCTTTGCACAGACTAGTGATTCTGATTGCCACAGTTCTTTTTTTGTATTCTCCCTTTGCCTCATTGGCTGCTTCTGAATTGGGAGATCAGCGGGAAACTGTAAAATTACTGAAATCAAAAAAAACACTTAATCTGGAAGATTGGGGTATTTACAATGGTTGTATCAGCAGTAATCGTATTCAGAAAATAAAAGTGCTCGATGCACATTCTGCAATGTTGAGCCTAGTCGATGGGAAAAAAGTAAAAATTCATTTTATGAAACGCTGCGATGGCATTAAACAACATGGTTTTGTGTACACTGCTCGAAACAACATGTTTTGTACCCATAATTATTCAGTTCGTGTATTGCATACTGGAACCCATTGCCAGGTTGAAACAATAGAGCCTTACTTGGATATGGAATAATATGAATTGCAGCTGATAGGAATAAATCGGCCATTTAACAAGATCTTAGAATCAGGCGGCACCTATAAATGCGTACATTTTCATTGAAAATACACCACCTCTTTTTATGTCGATATTTGCCCATTGTTGGCCTGTTATTGTTGGGGTCGTCTGTTTGCGCGCTTGAGCTGAAGGGGGCTTTGTCTCAAGGCGGGATGCTTCTGGGTCGTGTGTCTCCTGGGACAATAGTTACTCTGATGGAACGTAAGATAACCGTTGATAATGATGGTACCTTCGTTTTTGGGTTAGGTCGTAATGCGCCACCAGAAATAAAGTTAGTGACGTCTAACGGTAAGGGAGAGGAGGAATACCATATTTTGGCCGTGACACAGCGTGAATATCGTGAACAAAGAGTTGACGGCGTTCCACAAAAAACAGTTACACCGCCAGCGGAAGTATTAGAAAGAATACGTCGAGAGGCTGCATTGGTTAAGCAGGCTCGAAGGGGCGATAGTAGTCTTCAGGATTTTCAGATTGGATTTGTTAAACCATTAGAAGGCCCGATAACTGGAGTTTATGGTAGTCGTCGAGTTTATAACGGTACACCTGGGAGGCCTCACTACGGATTAGATATTGCGGCACCTACAGGAACAGAGGTATATGCACCGGCTCCTGGTATTGTGAAGCTGGCCCATGAAGATATGTTCTACTCTGGGGGTACCTTGATTGTTGATCATGGCCAGGGTGTAAGCTCAACCTTCATTCATCTGAGTGAGGTCATTGCTACACCAGGTCAGCGGATTGAAACAGGGGATCTGATTGCTCTAGTTGGTGCTACAGGTAGAGCAACAGGTCCGCACTTGGACTGGCGAATCAACTGGTTTGATGTACGGTTGGATCCTGATTTGGTATTAAAAAATTTTCCTTCCGTAGAAACCACCACGCTAGACCAATAATTTATATTATTGACTGCTTCGTAAAACGTTAAGTCTTGTTCATTCCTTTAACTAAAAAACGTAGTTAACACGTTAAACTAACGCCTATAAACATGGAGTTGTCGCTGCCTTTCCCTTAAACTTGGCGCCTTTAGGTTTCCCTGCTATGGGGTTGTGATGATTGACAAAAAGTTGCTAAGTATTTTGGTGTGCCCTGTAAGCAAAGCACCTTTGGAATACGATAAAGAAAATGACGAGCTGGTATGTCGTGCCAGTGGTTTGGCCTATCCCATTCGTGATGGTATTCCCGTGATGTTGGAAAGTGAGGCCCGCCAGTTGACAGCCGATGAAAAGCTTGGAAAAGAGCATTAATAGAATCCATTAATCAGGTTTAGTGCGGGTCATGTCTGAAGAAACTCTATTTACTAAAATTATCAATGGCGATATTCCGGCAGACATTGTTTATGAAGATGAACATTGTTTTGCTATAAAAGATATTGCACCCAAGGCTCCTACTCATTTGTTGGTGATACCGAAAAAGCCAATTCCCAGGTTAGTTGATGCCTCAGCAGAAGATAAGGCGTTGTTAGGGCATATGATGTTAATAGTGGGTGAAATTGCCAAAAAAGCAGGTGTCGATGAGGCTTTTCGGGTCATTATCAACAATGGTGAAGGTGTTGGTCAGACAGTCTTACACCTTCATTTGCATATTCTTGGCAATAAAAAATTCTCGGAAGATAGTCTGGGCTTTTAATAGCCAGTTAATAAGATTGAATAGTTGGACTTGCGATAAAGTCCTGGAAGTTGATTGTTTATGAAAAGTGCTGAAATTCGCGATGCGTTTCTGAAATATTTTGAAAGTCAGGAACACACTATTGTCTCCAGTAGCAGTTTGGTACCGGGCAATGATCCGACCCTGCTATTTACCAATGCGGGCATGGTGCAGTTTAAGGATGTCTTTCTGGGTGCAGAAAAGCGCAACTATTCCCGTGCCACTTCATCTCAGCGCTGTGTGCGTGCAGGCGGCAAGCATAATGATTTGGAAAACGTGGGTTACACCGCTCGCCACCACACATTCTTTGAAATGTTGGGCAACTTTAGTTTTGGTGATTATTTCAAGCGTGATGCGATTAAATTTGCCTGGCAGTTCCTGACGGAAGTATTGGGCCTGCCAGAAGAACGTCTGTGGGTAACGGTACATGTTTCCGATGATGAAGCAGCGGATATCTGGCTGAAAGAAATGGGTGTCAGTGCCGAACGTTTTTCTCGTCTGGATGAAGATAATTTTTGGCAGATGGGTGACACCGGCCCCTGCGGCCCCTGTTCTGAAATTTTTTATGATCATGGCGAAGGTGTCCCCGGTGGTCCGCCCGGCAGCGAAAATGATGATCTGGATCGTTATATTGAGATCTGGAACTTGGTATTTATGCAATACGAGCGTAGTGCTGATGGCACCATGGAACCACTGCCGAAACCATCCATTGATACCGGTATGGGGCTTGAGCGCATTGCCGCAGTGATGCAGGGCGTACACAGCAACTACGAAATCGACTTGTTTCAGGCGTTGCTCAAAGCGGCAGCAGAACTCACCAATACCAGTGATCTAGAGCATAAGTCATTGCGAGTGATTGCAGACCATATCCGTTCTTGTAGCTTCCTGGTGGTGGATGGTGTGCTGCCATCTAATGAAGGCCGCGGCTATGTGCTGCGACGGATTATTCGCCGAGCTATTCGTCATGGCCATAAATTGGGTCAGACACAGGCATTTTTCCATAAGTTGGTATCGGCATTGGTGGCTGAGATGAGTGAAGCTTACCCAGAGCTGACCAAGGCTCAAGCCCAGGTCGAAAAAGTGCTACTTGCTGAAGAACAGCAGTTTGAAAAAACCCTGGATAAGGGCATGACGGTACTTGACGCAGCTTTGGCTGAATTAAAGGGAAAAATTATTCCCGGTGATGTGGTGTTTACCCTCTATGATACCTATGGGTTTCCCATTGATCTTACCAATGATATTGCCCGTGAGCGGGAACTGTCCCTTGATATCGAGGGTTACGAAGAGGCTATGAATGCCCAGCGTCAGCGTGCGCGAGCAGCGGGCTCTTTTAAAGTCGATTACACCCAGCAGCTTCAATTGGAGGGGAAAACCGATTTTACTGGTTATAAAAATACCCAGGGTTCCGGCACAGTGGTTGCCTTGGTCAAAGGTAGTGAAAAAGATAGTGAAGTTGTTGATACGCTTTCTTCTGGTGAAGAAGCCATTGTGGTTTTGGATCAGACGCCATTTTATGCGGAGTCTGGAGGCCAGGTAGGCGATAGTGGTTATTTGAGAGCAAGCGCTATTGAATTTGAAGTCCAGGATTGCCAGAAACAGGGCAACCACTATCTGCATATTGGCGTACTTACTTCGGGAACTATATCCACTGGCCAGCAGTTAGAAGCCGAGGTGAATGATGAGGTCCGTCAGGCCACGTCACTGAATCATTCCGCCACACATATATTGCATGCAGCACTGAGAGAAATTCTTGGCGACCACGTGACTCAGAAAGGCTCATTGGTAGACAGTAACCGCCTGCGTTTTGACTTTAGTCATTTCGAAGCGGTAACCCCTGAGCAATTAAAAGCTATTGAGCGCCGCGTTAATACAGAGATTCGTCGCAACTCTCCGGTTGAAACTGATATCTGTGATATGGACGCCGCACAACAAAAGGGCGCTATGGCACTGTTTGGTGAAAAATATGGCGAAGAAGTTCGTGTGTTGAGCATGGGGGATGGCTATTCCGTTGAGCTTTGTGGCGGTATCCATGCATCGAGAACAGGCGATATTGGTTTGATGCGGATTACCAGCGAAACAGGCATTGCCGCAGGTGTGCGCCGGATTGAAGCGGTGACCGGTGAGCAGGCGTTGGCATATATGGATCAGTTGGAACAACAGCTGGATGAGATCGGTAAAACCTTAAAAGCGAAACGAGATAATGCCGCCCAAAAAGTGGCGGCACTGTATACCGAAGTCAAAGAGCTGGAAAAGCAAAATACCCAACTGAAAGGTAAGTTGGCCAGTTCAGCTGGTAGCGATTTGGCCAGCCAGGCCAAGGATGTTGCCGGCATTAAGGTGTTGTCGGCCAGTGTCGAAGGGGTTGATCCAAAGGCACTTCGCGATACCGTCGACCAGCTTAAGAACAAGCTCGGATCAGGGGTTGTAATTCTGGCGGCACCAGGGGACGAGAAGGTCGCCTTGGTTGCTGGTGTGACAAAGGACGTTACGGATCGTGTAAAAGCAGGTGAATTGATGCAATTTGTCGCGACTCAATTGGGTGGAAAGGGCGGTGGTCGCCCGGATATGGCTCAAGGGGGTGGAACCGATATTGCCGCGTTACCCAAGGCGATCGATTCTGTTTTTAGCTGGGTTGAAGCCAAGTTAAATTGAAGCTAGGTTGAATGCTTGATTACGCTTAACTTTAACAGCGATTTGGTGTTTAATTGCCCGCCTTTTCTAGAGCATGGTCTAGGATGTAGTCTAGGACTTGATTCTAGCAACCAGTTTTAGAAACAGACGGTTTAATAACCTTTTTTTTAATGTAGCAGCATTCATGAGTTTAATAGTTCAAAAATATGGCGGTACTTCGGTTGGCACCATTGAGCGGATCGAAGCTGTTGCTGAAAAAATTGTTGGTTTCCGTGAGCGCGGTGATGACGTAGTAGTTGTTGTTTCTGCCATGAGTGGTGAAACCAATCGCTTGATTGGCTTGGCCGGTGAAATTAATGATGAGCCAAGTCCTCGAGAAATGGACGTGCTTGTGTCAACAGGCGAGCAAGTCACGATTGCACTGTTGAGTATGGCTTTGCAAAAGCGTGGTTATGATGCGCGCTCATATACCGGAAGTCAGGTACGAATTTTAACTGATAGTTCTCATTCAAAAGCTCGTATACAGGAAATTGATGCTCACCGTATGGAGCACGATCTTTCCAAGGGGCGAGTCGTGGTTGTTGCTGGTTTTCAGGGCTCGGATGAGAACGGCAATATTACAACGTTAGGGCGTGGTGGTTCTGATACTACTGCTGTGGCATTAGCGGCGGCGTTAACAGCCGATGAATGCCAGATTTATACCGATGTGGATGGCGTCTACACCACTGACCCTCGTGTGGTTGGGGGTGCTCGCCGTTTAGATCAAATTACCTTTGAAGAAATGTTAGAAATGGCCAGTCAAGGGTCCAAAGTACTGCAAATTCGAGCTGTAGAGTTTGCGGGTAAATACAAGGTGCCATTGCGCGTACTGTCCAGTTTTGAAGAGGGCTCAGGCACACTGATAACACTTGAGGAAGATGACGATATGGAAAAACCAATCGTTTCTGGTATTGCCTTTAATCGTGATGAAGCAAAACTCACTATCCGTGGTATTCCAGATGTTCCTGGTATCGCATCCCGTGTATTGGGTGCTGTGGGTCGGGCTAATATTGAAGTTGATGTGATTGTACAAAATGTGGCCCAGGATAATACTGCATCGCTGACGTTTACCGTACATCGCAACGAGATGACAAAGGCTCAGGATGTGCTGGAGAGCGTAGCAAAAGAACTGGGGGCTACCACTGTCGAAGCTGATGCCAATATCGCCAAGGTTGCCCTGGTTGGTGTGGGTATGCGTTCACACGCTGGTGTCGCCGCTACGATGTTTGAAGCATTGGCTAAAGACAATATTAATATTCAAATGATCAGCACGTCTGAAATTAAAATCACAGTCGTTATTGATGAACGTTATTTAGAATTAGCTGTTAGAGGTTTGCACAGTGCATTCGAATTAGCTGACGCCGATACAGAAGAGAAGTGACATCGCCTGTTTCCCTGATATGGAATGATTGGTATAGTTCGCTCGCCGAGCCCAGGGTTATATCGTTGTCGGAGTAGGTGACCTGGCTGTAATAACAATATGTACTAAAATAATAAAAGCTGGGGAGAAAGAGGACGTTCAGTGTTATCACTGAAATTTGGCAGTAAATAGGAGCGAAACCATGTTAATTCTCACCCGTCGTGTCGGCGAAACTCTCATTATTGGTGATGATGTAAGTGTCACTGTCTTAGGAGTAAAAGGAAATCAGGTTCGTTTGGGTGTTAATGCACCGAAAGATATTTCTGTTCATCGTGAAGAGATTTATCAACGAATCCAGGAAGAGAAAGAAGGGCAGGAGTAGCCTTTAATCTGCTTTGATTTTTTAGATGATATGTTATTATGCCGCCTCAATTTGGGGGGGGTGTTTGCACTTGTCTAAATGCTATTCGTCTAAAAGGTCTAAGCGGATAAAAAATTGGTGAGGTGGCCGAGTGGCTGAAGGCGCTCCCCTGCTAAGGGAGTATAGGTTAATACCCTATCGAGGGTTCGAATCCCTCCCTCACCGCCATAAATAAAAAACCCGGCTTTTGCCGGGTTTTTTATTTATCCCGTAAGGGTGGGGTTTATATAGGCCCTCGGTTCGACAAAATGCGATTAAGCATTTTAGATAAGGAGCCATTCTTTTTTAAAGAATAGTGACGCAGCCTCGTAGAGGTTCTAACAGTCTAGGGACTGTTAGAATCAATCCCTCCCAGTCAGAGTTTGGTAAGAGATAATTTTGCGTGAATCCGGCTTTTGACGGGTTTTTTATTTATCCGGTAAGGGTGGAATTTGGTGAGTCCCTTCGGTTCGGCAAATTTGCCAGGAGCCAATTCGATCCCTATCTAGCAAAGCTATTGTCCGCACAATTTTCAAAAGCATAAGTTTCAGTTTCTGTGCCAAAGGCACCCTTGAGTGCTCTTTATTTAAACCCCAAATTTACACAACATTCTCCTCCTCTTTTTCAACCTTCAATCAATGTATGTAATGACGGGTTGATTTATTTGAAGAAAAAGCCGAATATAATTTCAATCATATTCGTATAAACCGAAATGATCGTTGTCTCTATTGAATAGTTTTTACCTACATTTAAACAATGGATGTCCTGTCATGATTAATTATAAGCATCTGCATTATTTTTGGGTGGTCGCTAAGTCAGGAGGAATAACACGTGCTAGTGAGAGATTACACCTGACGCCCCAGACAATTAGTGGACAGTTAAGTTTGCTGGAAGAACATTTGGGTGAAACGCTTTTTTCTCGTGTAGGCCGAAACCTAGAGTTAACTGAGACAGGGCGACTCGTTTTGAGCTATGCCGAGGAAATTTTTTCCTTGGGTAATGAGCTTAAAGAGATGCTGAAAAGCCTCCCTGAGGAGAAGACGATTCTTTTTAACGTGGGTGTAACGGATGTAGTGCCGAAATCTATAGCCTATCGTTTATTGTCCCCAGCATTGGAGTTGCCAGAGCCTGTACGTATTGTCTGTAAAGAAGGTAGCCTAGATTCATTATGGGAAGAGCTTACAGCCCATCATATAGACTTGGTAATTGCCGATAGCCCTATTCCTACAGAATTAAGCATGAGTGGTTTTAGTAGGCCTTTGGGTGATTGCGGTATCACTTTTTTTGCAACACCAGAATTGGCTAGTGGTTTAGGAAGTACTTTTCCTCAGAGTTTAAGCGGCGCACCTTTTTTATTGCCTGGTGAAATGACAATGGTGCGTGGCCGTTTACTAAAATGGTTTGATAGCTTGCGTATACACCCAAAAATTGTGGGTGAGTTTGATGATAGTGCGTTAATGAAGGCGTTTGGTCAGGCTGGAGCAGGTGTTTTTATTGTGCCCACAGCTATAGCTGGTGAAGTGCAAAAGCAATATGGCGTTGAGTGTGTTGGGCAAACCAATGATGTTCGTGAGGAGTTTTATGCAATATCAGTCGAACGAAAAATTCCACACCCTGCTGTAGCGTCAATTACAAAGACAGCTCGTGAATGGTTATTCTCTAATATTCCTAATTTTGTGTAAGGGTCAGTCGTAAGGCCAAGTGATTTAATTAATTTGTTTTTGAAATATATCTCAAGGGAATCTGTTAATGGAAAAGGTTATCACTGGCTTTCATCTTGATCGCTTTCAGGAATGGAACGCAGACCTTGAGTGTGGGCATACTGTTGAAATGCGGCATAACCCTCCTTACCAAGAGTGTAAATGGATTGGCACAGCTAAAGGAAGGCAGGAGCATATTGGTGATACTCAGGAATGTATTTATTGTGATATGCCTGAATTGCCGGACAATGCAGTGTTAAAGAAAGCATCACCTTATTACCAGGCTGAAACAATCCCAGATGAGCTGATGTCGGGTTATAAGCCGGCAAGGGGGGAATGGGTGAATGTTGTTGTCAAAAGTGGATTGCTTCAATTCGTCATTCATCATGAACCTGCAACGGGTTTTGTTTTGGATCAAAACTTAAATGGCGTGATGATTCCTAGTGTGGCGCATACGTTGAAGCCTGCAATGGGCGATGTTGAATTTTACTTGGAGTATTTTGAAACAAAGGAAGCTTCGAATTAACTCAAATCTACTATTTTAGGCTGAGATATACACCTAAATTTACTTCGTTATTTTCCCTTTTTTAGTCCTTTGCTATTTCATAAATTCACTGCTCTTTTCAGCATTTGTAGTCAAATCAAACAGAAGTGAAATGAAACACTGACCTATTTTCGTCCATATAAAAATATATTTTTTGCTATTTTTTGTTTTCAAAAAAACCATTAGTTTCAGCTGGTTAAGGTGATTTAAGGGTTTTTGTTTTTTTATGGCACGATGTTTGCATTATTCATGTACCCGTAATTTTCCGAACGAGCGTCGGTAAGTACGGTAAGTACACTAACTCAAATTTAAGCTCGAAACTAAGTATTAAGGGTACTCGATATGGGAATGCTAATTAATATCGATAATGGCGGTACTCTCACAGATATCTGTGTGATTAATGGTAACGATTTTTATAAAACTAAAACGTTAACGACGCCTTATGATTTAAGTAAATGTTTTTTTGATGGTCTGAAGTCCATCTCTAAGGTAGTTTATGGTGAAGAGGATGTGGCCAAATTACTGGCTGAGGTAGAACACATTCGTTATTCTACCACTCAAGGCACCAATGCTATTGTTGAACGTAAAGGCCCAAAATTGGGTCTGGTTATCAACAAGGGCAGTAAGGATTTTGTCGAGCGTATGCGCGCTCAGGATCCAGAACTATATGATTTTTTTGTTGGTGATAGGGTCGAAGAAATTGATCTCGATCACATCGGTGACGCCGATAAGGCTGCCGATACTACAACGGTCATTACGCGCCTAACTTCTAGTGGTGCTAACCGTGTTGTAGTTTGTTTTGATGTTGATAATGCAGCTGAGCAAGAATCTCAATTTAAGCAAGTAGCATTTGATAACTATCCGCGCCACTTGTTGGGCGCTGTTCCCATGTTGTTTGCCAGTGAGTTGGCTGATGATGTATCTGGAGACCGTCGCGCCTGGACTGCATTGATTAATTCTTTCTTGCACCCAGCGATGGAAAATTTCCTCTACAATGCAGAAAATCGTCTGCGTGAATACCGCACTAAAAACCCGCTGTTAATTTTCCGTAATGATGGTGACGCATCTCGTGTGGCAAAAACCATCGCACTGAAAACATACAGTTCAGGTCCTCGTGGTGGTATGGAAGGTGTAAAGGCTTTCAGTAAGAAATACAACCTTCCCAATGTTCTTTCCATGGATGTTGGTGGTACCACGACTGATATTGGTCATGTGGTTAGGAATCAAGTAAATGAAGATCGTAGAGGTATGGTTGAAAATGTGCCAGTTACCTTTGCTCTGTGTGAAATAAATAGCCCTGGTGTTGGTGGTAGCTCAATTCTTTCTGTTCAAGATAAAGCTATTCAGGTTGGTCCCGAGAGTGTAGGTGCTGTTCCAGGCCCTGCCAGTTTTGGTCGGGGTGGTAAAAACTCAACTATTACTGATGTAAATTTATTAATGGGTCTGCTTGATCCCTCTACCTTTTTTGGCGGTGGTTTGGCATTAGATATCGATCGTGCTCGTGCGGCGATTGCTGAAAATATCGCTGATCCACTGGGGGTGTCTGTTGATGATGCATTGCTGCAATTACGTGATGCCTATGAGCAGAAGGTTGCCAGTGAGATAAGCAAATTTGCTGATATTGCAGAAGATACTGTGTTGCTTGCCTTCGGTGGTGCTGGCCCTATGAATGCTTGTGGTGTGGCAGATAAATGCGGCATCAAAACAGTATTTGTACCAAAAACTGCCGCTGTATTCAGTGCTTACGGTATTGGTTCATGTGATATTGGTCAAAGCTACCAGGTGGTGCTATCTGATCATAAACAGGAAACGCTATCGAAAGCTTACGAGCAATTGCTGGAACGAGCTGAGCGAGACATGTTTGCTGAAGGTTATAGCAAGGGTGATTATGATGTTAGTGCTCAGTTGGTTGGCGAAAAGGATGGTGCTGAATCTGTTCATGTCTTGAACGGTAATGTTGCTATTCCACAAGGCCTTGCTCAGGCTGATTCTGTGACCCTTGAGGTTTCAGCTCGTAAAACATTGAGAGTTGAAAGTGAAAGCCATGCAGAAGTGAAAAAGGTAAATGCTGCCAAATCTTCAAATACTCGCTCAATCTTTGGTGACAATAAAGAGTGGTCAGATGTACCTGTCTACGACGTGAACTTTATGGAAGCCGGTGATTTTGGCGCGGGCCCAGCTGTTATTGAAGAAGAATACTTTACCTGTTTGGTAAGGGATGGCTGGGAATTTGTTGTAACTGAATTGGGCGATATTTGTTTGACCAAGGGGGCAGTGTAATGAAAGTTTTGATGACTGAATATCTCCGCATAGATCTGGAAACAGAAAATTGGGAGTGTCGCGTCTGTGAGCATGTGGTCGGTTCGGCGCGTGGTAACTATAAAGAGGGATTGTTGGTTTATAAACGTGATCCCGAGGATATACATCCTTCGATAATCGACCCCGATAAATACAAGTTTACTTTCTGTCCCGATAAGGATTGGGTGAGTATTTATGAATTCTATTGCCCATCCTGTGGTACCCAGATGGAAGTTGAATATACCTTCCCTGGCCACGAGCCGCTTTACGATATGGAAGTGGATGTGGATGCCCTAAAAGAGCAGTGGAGTCACCGCGAAGAAATACTGGAGCCAGTAACTGGTCCCAATGTATTGGTGGATAGAACTCACGGTCACAATCATTGATAACGATTGCCATTGATGACAGTGATCCTCGATTTATAGGGATTGCTCACATGGCAGTAATAGTTATAGAGTTTTAGGAAATAATATTATGAAACGTATATCAGTAGATATCGGTGGTACTTTTACAGACTGTTTTGTGGTCTGGAATGGTAAGTATATTGAAACCAAAGCATTGACGACCCATCACAACCTTGCTCTGGGTTTCAATGAAGCGGTTGAAAAAGCCTATAACGAATTGGATATCTCCATGGAGGAAATCCTGGGTGGAGTTGATTCCGTTCGTTATGCAACAACATTGGGTACTAATGCCCTGATTGAACATAATGGCCCACGTATCGGTATGTTAGTAACTGCCGGCTATGAAGCTATGGTTCCTTTAAGTCGTGCACGTGGCTACGGTGAAGGTTTGGATGAGCTGGGTAAGCAAAACCTGCCAGATGCGCAGCGTCCAGTACCCTTAGTATTGCCTCACATGATTGAGGGAGTACGTGAACGTTTGGGTTTTGAAGGCGAGTTGGTTATGCCTTTGGATGAAGACGATGTTCGCCATAAGATTAGGAAACTAGTCGATAAAGGTGCTCAGGTCATCGTTGTTTGCCTAGTTAACTCCGTTGTTAACCCCACTCATGAAAAACAGGTAGAGAGAATTCTTCTGGAAGAATATCCAACACACCTGTTGGGTTCTATTCCTGTTATTTTGTCTCATCGAGTAGCGGGCCGTAAGGGTGAATATGTACGTGCAACGTCAGCTATTGTTGATGGCTATCTGCACTCGACTATGTATCACGCGATGAGCCAATTGGAGCAGAATCTACGTTCTCACTCCTATTCAAAGCCTATGTTGGTAATTCACAACTCTGGTGGTATGGCTCAGCTGAACTCAACTGATGCATTGCAAACTATTCACTCTGGTCCAGTTTCTGGTATCAGTGCTGCAGAGCACTTAGCGAAAGAAGCAGACCTCGGTAGCGTAATCGCAACGGATATGGGTGGTACTAGTTACGATATTGGTATCGTGGTTGAGGGTGGTATTAAGCACTACGACTTTAACCCAGTTATTGACCGCTGGTTGGTTTCTGTGCCTATGGTTCACCTGGTAACACTGGGTGCTGGTGGTGGTTCTATCGCATCATTTGACCGTATGTATAACGCTGTAGCGGTTGGTCCTAAGAGTGCTGGTTCTGATCCAGGCCCTGCTTGTTATGACCGTGGCGGCATGAGCCCAACCGTAACGGATGCTGACTTGGTGTTGGGTTATCTGGATGCTGATAACTATGCCGGTGGTAGTATTCCGCTGAATCCAAAGCGTTCTACGTTCGCCATTGAAGAAGCGCTTTGTGACGATTTGGATGTTGAGGTTATTGAAGCGGCTCTATTGGTAAAAGAAAAAGTCGATAGCAATATGGCTAACGGTGTGGGCACTGAGTTGCGTGTTCGCGGTTATGACCCCGAAGACTTCACCATGTTGGCCTATGGTGGTAATGGTCCACTGCATTGTTGTGCGATTGCTTCGAACCTGAATATCGATAAGATTCTGGCCACCCCTATGAGCTCTGTGTTCTCAGCAGTGGGTGCCGGTAATATGCACCAGATGCATATCCATGAGTCTTCACTATTTATGGTCCTGTACGATTCAAACTCTCGTAAAGTATTTGATAACTATCAACGCTTCAACGATATCGTTGCTGACTTGAGCCAGAGGGGTAAAAACGACTTGTTGCGTCAGGGTTCTAACCCAGGTGATATCAAGCACTCCCTTGAGCTGGATATGCGCTATGGTAATCAGTTGGTGCAAACCACGGTCGTTGTGCCTAAGCATTCCCTGGAATCTGTGATGGATGTAATGAACATTCTGGATCAGTTCTCAACGGATTATGGCAAGCGCTTTGGTGAAGGAAGTCAGGCACCAGAAGCGGGTATTCGAATCAATACGATTCGTGTTGCTTCTTATGTTGAGCACGACACTGTTAAGTTCACACATATCAAGCCTGTGCCACAAGCTGAGCGTATAGCTCCACCTGTGCCATCAGGCACTCGTTCTTGTTACTTTCTAGACAGTGGTGCCAAAGCAGTTGAAACGCCAGTATGGAATAAAGCTGATATCCCAGCTGGTACAGAGATTGTTGGCCCAGGTATCGTGGCATCAGAAGTCACTACGTATTTGATTGAGCCCGGTTGGAAATATGTATCCGCAGAACAGGGTGCAGTTTGGTTCCTCCGTGCAGAAGCAAAGAATTAAAGGGGTAGTTTTATTATGAACACTAAAGTGAATGTAGACACTGAAGTTCAAGATCAGGAATTAATTCAGAAATTCCTGAAAGACACGACATTGTTTCTGGGGCCAGATCCTGAAATTATGCGTGATCACACAGTCCTGCCTCGCTCTTCTAAAGAAGAAGAGTGCATGGATAAATACACCGATCTTAACCAGATTTCTTCTATCCGTGATCGCTTACAGTCGGCATGTGAAGAAGGTTTTGAAATGCTTGAGCAAATGGGTGCGGCGCCTGGCGCAAAATGGGGTGATATTATCACCGGCATTTATTCCGCCTCAGGTGACTTGACCATCGGTAGTGCCGGAGGCGTATTGATTTTTAACGCCCTGGTTCACCACCCTATCAAGTTCATTATCAAAAACTGGATTGATGACCATACCGTAGGTGTTAAAGAGGGCGATGGTTTTATTCATAACGATGCCCGTTACGGTAATGTGCACAATACTGACCAGAGTATGATTTTGCCAGTGTTCCATGAAGGTGAGCTAGTATGTTGGGTAGCTTCGACGGTACACGAAGGTGAAAACGGTGCGATTGAACCCGGTGGTATGCCTTCCATGGCGGAGTCTTCTTTTGATGAAGGGCTGAAAATGTCTCCCTTCAAAGTCGTTGAAAACTATGAAATCAAAAGAGATATTCTGACCTTCTTGCAGAACTCGGTACGTGAACCAAAACTGCAATACGAAGACATGAAGGTTAAGTTGTATGCCTGTATGCGCCTTGAGAAACGTATTAAAGAGGTGTTTGAATCTGATGGCCCTGATGCGCTGACTGCCTGTCTTCGTTACACCAATGAAAGTGTAATGACAGAAGTACGTAAGCGTATTTCAGAGTGGCCAGACATGACTGTTCGCACTCAGACCATTATGGATAGTACTTTACGTGAGAGCGCATTGTTGAAAATCAATCTGGCTGTGACCAAGACAGGCGATCGTCTTATCTTTGATTTTACTGGTACTAGCCCTGAGTTGACCAACCGTTCGATCAATACTCAGTTGCAAGGTATGAAAGGTATGGTAGGTCAGGCGTTTATGAACCATATATGGCCTGATCTGCCTCGTGGGCAAGCAGGTCTCTCTCCTGTTGAGTTTGTTACTCAGCCGGGCACCTTGGTCGATAGCTCCTATTCTGCACCAAACTCGCAGAGTTTAATGTCTATCTTCCACAGCTTTACTGTTGCGCAGCATGCTACAGCTAAGTTCCTGTACAGCTGTCCTGATAAGTACACTCGTGTATTGGCGCCATGGCATAACATGATTAATACTTTTATCTGGGGTGGCGTTAACCAGCACGGTGAAATGTTGGGTAATATCTGTGCTGACCTTAATGGTATGGGTGGTGGCGCCCGTATGGATCGCGACGGAGAGCATGCGCTGGCACCAATTTTTGCAACTATGGCGGATATTGGTGAGCAGGAGATGAACGAAGAAGAAGTTCCTTTCCTTCAGTTGGTTTCTAAGAAGATGACAGCTAATACCCAAGCACCTGGGAAATACCGCGGTGGTATGGGCTACACCATGATTGCGTCTACCAAAGACAGTGAAGAGTGGGGCTTTATGACCACGACTCAGGGCTCTAAGGTGCCGACTATTCAGGGTCTGTTCGGCGGGTACGCCGGTGGTTCGTATCCTTTGTGTAAAGTTCAGGGTGTGGATGTGTATGATGTTCTGCTCGAAAATCCTGAGCAGTTCAAACACAGTATCCACGAAATTATGAATGAACAGCCGTTCCCGGATGCCAAGTATACTACCCACCACATGGGTATGGGTTTTGATATTTCCAAGCGTGGTGAGCTGTACATGATCTCCCAGGGTACTGGTGGTGGTTATGGTGACCCTCTTGAGCGTGATCCAAACCATGTGATTATGGATATTGAAGAAGGTCTGATTAATACTGAGTGGGCGAAAAAGCTTTATAAAGTAGAATTCAACGAAGAGACATTGGTTGTAGATCTGGACGCCACAGAAAAATTGCGTGCTGATTACCGTGAGCTTCGTAAGCAACAGGGCAAGCCTTACGCTGAATTTGTCAAAGAGCACGTTAAGGATACTCCGCCAGAAGATATTCCGTTCTATGGTTCCTGGAACGGAGACTTGGATACTGTTTACGCTGGCACTATTAATGACAAGCGTGATGCAAAAAATCCTGGCCCTATTTATGTCACGAACCCTAAAGATGTTAGAATTGCTGAACTGGAAGCTGAGCTTGATTCAGTAAGGCAGCAAGCAGGTATTCCGTCACAGGATTCAAGGAAATAATATGGCTTTAGACCTAGTCTCATACCTATCGTCGGGGGATTCCCCCCGGCTTTGGGTTAACTTTAATGATTACACCAAGAAGCTTTTGTTGGGAGAAGGTGAAAATCCTTGGAACACACCAGCCTCTTATATGGCTTTCTATGGGCAAGCCCATGGTTTGGTTAAAGCAGACGTAGTTGTTCTCGATGTATGGGATCTATTTCAGCACTGGATGGAAGAGGATGAAAAAGCCATTCCAGCCATGGCTGAAAAGCGTAGAGTTCCTTATGCATTGAAAACTATGCTTGATGCTTTTGCCCCAAGAGAGTTATTGGCTGAAGTCATTACTGCTGTGAGCAATAACTATGGGGGTGAAACCCCAATAGTTTTGGTCGTTCCTTCTCCTCGATCCCTTCTGGTTAGAGCGCATAAAGCGGCTACCGGAAATGATGCGGACCCAGAAGAAATGACCGTTGATACTGCAGCTATGTATTTGGCAGACTTTCTCCGCTATTTCAGTGAAACAGACTTGTCTGGTGTGCTGTTGGTGGAGGATGAAAACTTGATGCCGGCCAGTGCAGATGAGCTATCTTGGTATCAGCCCGTGGTTAATGTAACAAAACATTACCGCTGGTCTATTGGGGTGCAACTTCCCTTTACTGATGATGGCTTTAATGTACCCGATGGCGTGGACTTTGCGATTGCACCAATTAGCTCTGCTGCTTCAGCAAATGCTCTAGGTGTAGACATTAGTCAGCCTCTCTGGGCTGGTGACGATGTTGCTGAAAAAGATAACGGTTTTTATTACGTATCTATTCCAGAAAACAGCAAGCCAGAGTCGGTACTTGAGATGCTTTCAAGCCTTAAGAGCTAAATATTTAGCTTTATGCGTTTAATTGATTTTCTGGATAACAGCCTGGCTTTGTCAGGCTGTCACTCAGATGCTGGTGGCCGTAATAGCCATAGCATTGGTTTCCATGATCTTGATAACGACCTTTTCCTGACTTACCAGGAAATGGTGAACGCTTCCATTCAATTGGCAGCTGTTTTAAAGCAAAAAGGGGTTGGGCCGCAGGATGTTATTGCGACCTATGCACCTAATTCTGTAGCGGCGTACTGTTGTATTTTTGCTATCTCCAGAATAGGCGCTGTTTGGTTGCCCCTTAATGTTAGAAATACGCTAGATGCCAATCTTAAGTTGATTGTTAAATCTGGTGCGTCGGTGGTGTTTTTAGATGAGAGCATCGCTGCCAAATCCCCAGAATTGATCGATCATTTTAGTGAAAAACATTCTATTTTCCTCGATGGCCAGCATGTTGCTGGCCTGGCTTTTTCGTCGCTGATTCAGGAGCCAGGAGAGGATGCTAAGGCTATTGGCCTAAATAGTCCTGTTGATGAAGATGAAGTCGTTTCTTTGTTTGCAACTGGAGGGACTACGGGTGATTCAAAGTTGGCTGAATGGAGTGGCCTAACCTGGAAAACCATAGCGGATATCCAGCAGGAGTTAATGCTCAAGCCTGATATTCCATCCTGCTATCTTGTTTCAGCACCAATGTCTCATGCCGCAGGTATTGCCTCTTTCGTTCCGATCATGCAAGGCGCATCTATTATGGTCATGGATGGTATCGTGCCCGATAGATTGTTATCGGTCATTGAATCCCATCAAATTACTCATCTGTTTCTTCCGCCGACAGCTATTTATATGCTGTTAGCCCATGATGATGTAAAGCGCTATGACTACTCTAGTCTCCGTTATTTCTGGTATGCCGCGGCGCCAATGTCTGTAGAGAAATTAAAAGAAGCCATGGAGATATTTGGGCCGGTGATGGTGCAGACCTATGGGCAGGCCGAGGCGCCAATGTCATGTACTTATTTGTCAGCGCAAGATCATTTGTTAGCGCTGGAAACGAATAACCCGTCTATCCTTCGGTCCTGTGGAAAAGTAGCGCCCTATGTCGAATTAGCCATTCTTGATGATGAAGGAAGAGAGCTTCCTCAAGAGCAGGAGGGTGAAATAGCGGTAAGAGGTAACCTTCTGATGAAAGGCTATTTCGAAAACCCAGAAGCTACAGCAGCTATTCGACATGATGGCTGGCAGCGCACAGGTGATGTAGGTGTGTTGGATAAGGATGGCTATTTGGCAATAGTAGATCGCAAGCGGGATATGATTATTTCTGGTGGATTTAATGTGTACCCTAGTGAGATTGAACAGTTGATTTGGGGTATGCCGGAAATAAAAGATTGTGCAGTGATAGGTGTGCCTGATGAGAAATGGGGCGAACAAGTCACAGCTGTTGTTGAGTTGAAAAATCCGGATTGTATTCCTGATGAACAGGAAATTATTCAGTACTGTAAAAATAAATTGGGAAGCGTTAAAGCGCCCAAGCAAGTGCTGTTTTGGGATGAGCTGCCGCGTAGTCCTGTAGGTAAAGTTTTAAAGAAAGAAATCCGTAAAGTTTTTTGGGGTGAGCAGGGCCGGAATATTTAAAGTTAGCCGTTACTGGGAAAGATGATCCTGACTGGTGGCTGTTGGTCTCCTGCTTTTATATCGTGATTAATATTTAAATAAATTTGAGGGAGCTTGCTCAATGAAAGTTAGTATCGTAGGTGCATACAATACAAAATTTGGTGCGTTTGTTAAGCGAGATCGTGAGACAGGGCAGATTGATGATCAAAAGTCGTATTATGAGCTGTTGGTAGAAGCGGGTGCCGGTGCGATTGCTGATGCAGGGTTGGAAGCAAAGGATATTGACGCAATTTGGGTGGGCTCTTGTTCACCTTCATTGTTCTTGAACCAAGAGCATGTGGGGCCGCTCGCTCTGGAAATTGATCCAGACGGTTTGTTGTTTAAGCCAACGACACGAACAGAAGGTGCATGCGCATCATCATCTCTGGCTATTTATAATGCCGCTTATGCTGTGGAATCGGGCCGCTTTAAAAATGTCTTAGCGTTGGGTGTAGAGAAGATGACTGGGCTGGACACAGCTGGCGTTACCCATGCGCTGTCTTGTTGTTCTTATTGGCCTGATGAGGGCGCGAATGGAATGACCTTCCCAGGTTTGTTTGCTGAGCTAGGTAAAGCTTACCAACAGAAACACAAAATTTCTGATGATGAACTACGGATGATGCTCGCTCATGTTTCTGCACTTAACTATCGTAACGGTATCCAAAACCCATTAGCGCATTTTGGTCCAGGTAGTTTGCCAGATAAAAATCAGTTAATTACGCCAGAAGCAATTTTGAATTTACCTGATTCTGGAAAAGGTAGTAACCCAATGATTGCTGCACCACTTAGATTACATGACTGTTCCTTGATTACTGATGGCGCAGCAGCAGTAGTCCTGACGTCTACTGACAATGCTAAGGCTAACTTTAAGAATGCAGTTGAGTTGAGCGGTGTTGGCCATACAACAGACCGGATGATGCTTAATGGTCGCCTGGGTCGACTGGATGAGCTGCAGGCAACAAGGCATGCCGTTAAGTTAGCTTGTGATGAAGCCAGTATTACTGTGGATGCTTTGAATTTCGCAGAAGTACATGACTGCTTTACTGTTAATGAATTACTTTGTGCAGAAGCTGTAGGTTTATCTGAACCTGGACGTGCAGGATATGACTTGATGGAAGGTAAGTTTAACCCAGAAGGTGATTGCCCAATTAACTTGTCTGGTGGTTTGAAGTCGAAAGGGCACCCTGTCGGTGCAACGGGTGCTTCAATGCATGCTTTGGCGTACAAGCAGTTGGTTGGTGAGCCTATTGGTGTGGCTGCAAAAGGTAATCCTGAGGTGGCTATGACAGTCAATGTTGGTGGCTCAGGTGTGACCAATTGCGTTTCTGTTATGCGCCGTGTTCAGTAGAAAGCCGATTAAACTTCTATGCCCTTTGTTGAGCTCAGTAAGTATTTTATCATTGGTTTGAGAAAATTCTTCTCTGAGCTAACTATTTTTTAATAAAAAGGCAATTAGCCTAAAGAAGGTTTGTATTTTTGATACCGTTAGGTTATTTACTAGATAGTGACTGAAGAGCTTGGCACTTTATCAATATTACGGTTGCCTATTTGGATCGTTCGTACAGAGTAGGTGTGTCAGGTTTTGTTGGTCTCGCATTATCAATAAGTAATGGAGTCTTAACATGTCGAAAGTAGCCTTAGTTACAGGCGGAACAAGGGGTATAGGTGAAGCCATTGCAGTGGAGCTCAAAGAAGCGGGCTATGATGCAGTGGTTAATTATGCCAACAATGAAGAGCGTGCTCGCGAATTTCATGAGGCAACGGGTATACCTACCTATAAATTTGATGTATCTGATTTTGATGCATGCAAGAAAGGCATAGAAGAAATTAGCCGCGATATTGGGCCTGTTTCAATACTCGTAAATAACGCTGGGATAACTCGGGACAAGACGATGCATCGTATGTCTCCAGAGTCTTGGCAGGAAGTTCTTGATACTAACCTAGGCTCATGTTTTAACATGTGTCGTTGTGTTATTGAGGGAATGCGTGAGGATAAGTTTGGCCGTATTATCAATATTGGTTCAGTTAACGGTCAAGCTGGACAGTATGGCCAAGTAAATTATGCTGCTGCCAAGTCGGGTATACATGGTTTTACTAAGGCATTAGCCTTAGAAAGTGCCTCCCACGGTATTACAGTGAATGCCATTGCTCCAGGTTATGTAGATACCGATATGGTACGAAATGTTCCTGCTGATGTCCTAGAGAAAATTATTGCAACAATTCCTGTTGGTCGATTGGGAACGGCCCATGATATAGCTCGCTCGGTTTTGTTTTTAGCGTCTGATGACGGTGGATTTATTACCGGTTCAACGCTTTCAATTAATGGTGGTCAGCACATGTATTAAGCCTAGTATTTGCTAGGTCTGAAATGCTTTGGTGTTTCTGAGTAATATAAGGTGTTTCTCTGTAATATAAGCAAAACCTAAATAATCCGGCGATAGCTTTGTATTGCAGGGACCATTGTTGTTGGAGTAAACAGGTGCGTATTGCCTACACTCAGGTAGCGAATTCTGAGAACATTTAAGGAGTAAACGAAAGGCGTTAACTTTGTAATTGTGGCTTAAACTTCTTCTTAGGTGAACCGGACTTCTATTGTTTTTCTATCCCGTACTTTTTCATTTTCTGATAAAGAGTGCTTTTGGCAATGCCAAGAACTTTGGCAGCTTTCGTCATGTTGCCTTCATATTGTTTAACTGCAGCTTCAATGGTTTTCCTTTCCGCATAATCCAGGCTGCAAAGAGGCTGACTTAAATCGCCGGGAGCCATTACTTGGTTGCTGCTCCCTTCTTCATCAAGCCTATAGCCGTCGGGTAGATCATCTATTGTTAATGTTTCATTGGATGACATGAAGCACATGCATTCAATAACATTTACAAGCTCGCGGATATTGCCCGACCACTCTCTACTTTTAAGGGCCGTCATTAAGGCAGAGGAAATATACTTGGGTATTACTTGATGATCTTTGTTGACGCGTTCAACTACTAATTTTGAGATACCTTCAATATCTTCCTTGCGGCCTGATAGTGGGTCGAGGCTGATAGTGACCGTAGATAAGCGGAAAAATAGATCTTTTCTAAAACGACCTTCATTGACAGCTTTTTTAAGATCTCTGTTTGTTGCAGCAATTAGCCGGAAGTCAACAGAAATTGGTTTGATGTCGCCAACCCGATAAATTTTTCGTTCTTGAAGTACTCGAAGGAAAAGTGGTTGAATTTCAAGAGGCATTTCGCCGATTTCATCGAGAAAGAGCGTGCCACCATTTGCCGCCTCAATTTTTCCTACCATGCCCCCTTTCTTGGCACCGGTGAAGGCACCTTCTACATGACCAAATAGTTCACTGCTCAGTAGTTCTTTGGAAAAGGCTCCACAGTTCAGGTCGATAAATGGGCCATCGGCATAATTACTTGACTCATGGATGGCCTGAGCAAACACTTCTTTACCCACGCCAGTATCTCCCAAGATAAGCACAGGGAGCGGGGTTGTGGCAGCTTTACGTGCTTTGTCAGCGCTAGCTCTAAATGAGGGACTTTTGCCATAGATATTATCAAACGGGTCAAAGTCTGATTTTGCCGGCAAGGGTAGCTCGGTATTGGCAATATCCTGTCGATGAATATTTTTTGTGCCAGATGGAACCAGTAGTTGGAATCCAACGATTTCGTCTTTGTGGCGAACGGGCTCTACCCAATCGTCTGATATCCAATTGCCCTGGTCGTGGGGGTAAATGATTTCATCGCCACCAAAGCGTTTCAGTGACACCCTTCGTTTTGCTTCGGGGTCGTAGTCTATACCCAGTGAGTTTAAGGATGAGCAGGCATTTGGTGAGTGACTGACCAGTCGCCCCTGGGTATCAAAAAGAAGCTTTCCTGAATTGCGATAGTTACCAAAGTTGCTGTTGCTATGTTCTAGTAGTGTGCTCCACTGCTCTGCTGTTCGTTTAGCAAGGTTTGTTTGTATCTGGCTTGCCCAGGCGACGACTAGGGGGACATGGAATTTGTCATAGATGCTGCATAGCCCGGATAAGTCTATAACGCCCATCATTTGGTTGTCGTATGGATCTGCGATTACGGCAGCAGTACATGTCCAAGGTTTAAAGCCTTGGCAATAATGTTCTTCGCCGTGAACCTGGGTTGGTCTGCGGGTTGCCATAGCGGTACCAACGGCGTTCGAACCTGAAACAATTTCGTTCCAGCCGCTGCCCGGAACCAACCCAATGCCATTTGCATCATCGAGAGTTCTGGGGTCACCAACAATTTGTAAATTTAAGCCTTGGTAGTCAGTTAGAAATAAAATGGTCTCAAGGTCATGTAGAAATAAGCGTGCCTGCTCCAGTACTGGGCGGGCGCAATCAATGAAATCGTAATTTTTTTGTTGAAGGGCATGTAGAGCACCTTCATAGGCCATAAGGGGAGCTGCTTGTTGTTCTGGGTTCACCCCTTGAGAAAGGCAGCGTTCCCATGAGTTGGCAATAACATCCCGGACAGGTAGATCACGAACATCACCTCCAGTGCATAGGAATTTTTCCCATGCGTGGTCGACATCCTTCTGAGAAGAGTGTTCGGCTGTTAATGGAGCTTTTTTCGTTTGGGGTCTGCCCAAGTTTGATTCTCCTGACCCTGATCTGGGTTAATCTTAATATGTGTTGATTCTGAGCCAGGGTAGACTCTCCTACTATAATAGTAGGTTCGATTTAGTCTATCGGATTCTAACATCAGAATCCCTTGCCAAACAATTCGCCTGACTGAGCCCTGTCGGTATATGTGTGCTATCACATTTTTATGGCTATAAGGTTGTTAAACGAGACTGTCGTTGAGTTGGGCCAGATAGAGGGTTTAAAGGTGATTAGGGGAAAAATTTGCAATTAGATTGTTTTTTTCTTAAAACGTTCGATCTTTGTTTTTTTATGATCGAATTTGAGTCGTTTTTCTTCTGTGTCCCCCATAACCAAAGGGTTTCAGTGTTTTTCTTTGTGGCAGTTTTTCCTAAAGTGACCGTTTTTAAGTCGAAATAAAGGTGTTTTCGGTCTAAAACTGCTGTTGCCCCCAGCGCAGAAGCTGTTTATATTGCGCATTGCCGTAGAAAAGATGTAACGGCAACCAATAATATCCAACGAATAAGTGGGAGAAGAAAATGGTGAGAAAAAATAGCACCAGCATTATGAAGGTCGGAGGCTTTCTGCTGGGTTGTGGGGGCCTGATGGCAATGAGCAGTCCTGCTCTGTCCATGGGGTATGGTGGCGATGATGAGCCAGCATTTAATTTTTCATATAATGGTTATTTGCGTTCTACTATTGCCGTTAGCTTGCAGGATCATGATGAAACAAGTGCTGACGATAAGTGGCGCATGACTCAGGCTGAGCTGACGCTGAACCTGGATTTCGATATCAAAACGGGTCCGTTGAACTGGAAAGTGATTACACGCTTTGATAAAGAAGCGCAAACTGATTATCTGGATGATCTTGAAGACCGTATGAATAATACATCGGCGATCTTTGGTTTAAGAGGCAACTATGGCAAGAATGGCACTAAAGGCGATTTCATGGAGCAGTATGAAACCACTGATGAAGTGTTTGACTGGCTGCGTGAGATTTATTTTGATGTGAACCTGTTTGATGATCGCCTGTTAATGCGTGTAGGTCGTCAGCAGTTGGTTTGGGGTGAAAGTGATTTCTTCCAGGCCATGGACGTTGTTCACGGTTATGACTATCGTGGCCGCTTGTTCTATGAAAACAACGAAGAATGGCGTAAGCCTTTAATGTTGTTTAACTTCAACCTGGATCTCTATGAGCTGGGTGGTAGCTTGAACTGGTATATTCGTCCTGGTTGGGATCGTAAAGAAGATATGGGTAGTAACTACAATATTGAAGGTGGTCGCTGGATACCGCACCCCTACGCTGGCGTAGATTTTACTTCGTTTACCAATTCTTATCGTACTGATCATGATAGTGGTGATTGGTCTGATATGACTTATGGTATCCGTTGGAATGGTTCTTGGGGTTCTATCGGTTATTCCTTTGCTTATTTGAAAACCTTTAATCCTGCTCCAATAGTGAACCCGCGTTCATCTTTAGGGACAGCTCTTGGTGACGGTTTCTACGGGGGACGGAGTAGTGACCCTTCTTATGACTTCTGGGGAGTCTCTGGTGATACCAAAGCTTATGGTGGAGATGAGCCATCTGGCGGTTCAAGTTGTGTTCCGGGTGGTCTAGCAGATGCTGTCTATAAGCTGTGTCCTTCAGGTGGTAGTGTGCTTGGTGACTGGATGTATCCAGAAATTGATGTGTTTGGTTTTACCATTAATGGCTTTAACTCTGCAATGGATGCAACATTAAGTGCTGAGATTGCCTATATTCCTAATAGGCCTTACAACTACGGCAGTTTGGATTCTGATTTGCCTGGTTGGAATGGTGTGAAGGAAAAAGACACCATCAATATCATGTTGCGTATCGATAAAGAGTTTAAGTGGATGGATACCTTAGGTACTCACCGCCCTTCTCTTTCCAGTATCCAGTTGTTTGATACCTGGGTTCTCGCGCATGATGATGATGATGAATTGGTTGAGTTCGCTTCATTTGGTGCTCCAAAGAAAGAACACCAAGCTTACCTGACGATCTTTACCTTACTGAACTTCCATCGTGATACCATTAACCCATCCTTTGTGGCGGGTACTGACCTTAGCAGGGGCGGCGGCTTTTTGATTCCAGCTGTTGAATTTGTTTGGGGTGATGACTGGCGTCTGAAAATCGAAGCTGATCTTTGGTGGAATGACGGTGATAAGAAAAAAATGTGTGGTGACGGTGTTACCGCTAGTGGAGCTTGTGACACATC